>Ga0114966_10000958_pt1 | contig 26964 bp, 34 predicted proteins | sample M_130207_XF_Meta_FD_87029 | JGI IMG/M metagenome (GOLD analysis project Ga0114966, IMG submission 87029) | Freshwater microbial communities from Lake Montjoie, Canada to study carbon cycling - M_130207_XF_MetaG | ecosystem: Environmental > Aquatic > Freshwater > Lake | place: Lake Montjoie... | reverse complement strand
GGTTGATATAATTATTCCTAAATTAAATGTAAAAATAGAGGAACTTGAAAATAAAAGAAATCCTGAAAATAAAGATGAAACCAATCACCAAATTAATAATTTGAAAAATAAAATAAGACTTCTTAAAGAAGAAAAAAATAAATATTATTTGGAAAACTCTAAATATTTATTTGAATACTTTGAATCAAAACAAGACATTGATAAAAACATAAACCCTAAAAAGAAGATAAGTAATTTTTTTAAATTAAAAGATGACGTAGTAAAGAGCGAAAATATAAATCATTGTATCAACGAGTATATGGAAAAAAATAACTTTGAAATAGTTAATTTAAATAACTACTCTTACAATAAGTCTATCTGTGAAAACTGTAACATTGGCGAATTAATAAAAGTAAATCACGAGGGCATTATTGTTTGCAATCATTGTTTTACAAATCATAAATATTTGGTAGACAATGATAAACCAACCTATAAAGAACCGCCTAAAGAGGTATCTTTTTATGCGTATAAAAGAATTAACCATTTCAGAGAAATTTTGTCTCAATTTCAAGCAAAAGAATCCACTGATATTCCAAAGGAAATCATAGAACAAATCGGCAGTCAGGTTAAAAAGGAACGTATACAACTCTCTCAATTAACAAATAAAAAAATGAAGGAAATCCTCAAAAAATTAAAGTATAATAAATATTATGAGCATATTCCATTTATAAAAGACAAACTTGGTATAAAGCCTCCGGTAATGAGTCCTAAACTGGAAGACACTCTATGTAATTTGTTTATGGACATTCAAATCCCTTACGCAAAATACTGTCCCAATTCAAGAGTAAACTTTTTAAACTATTACTATACGCTTTATAAATTATGCGAACTTCTCGGAGAAATTCAATATTTGGAATTTTATCCTATGTTAAAAGACCAAAAGAAGGTAGAACAAGATGAAATTTGGAAAAAAATATGCAACGATTTGAATTGGGATTATATTCCCACCATTTAAAATCCTCCTGGAAAATGTACAAGATTCGCACCTATACCAAAGCCTGCACCTGTTCGCGCACTTTCTCCCATACTAGGAATGTACGTATCTAAAATACTAAAAGTGGCTGCGGCAACCAATGCTAAAAGAGCAATTTCTTCAATATCTAATGATTTTTTGGGTATTGCGAAACAGGCAATGGCTACCATTAACCCTTCTACTAAATACTTTATAACTCTTTTTGTAACTTCTTGTAAACTAAAATTCATTATATATTAATAAGAAAAAAATATAAATATTAAGCATTCTATTATTATAATGGCTGGCTTTTCAAAAATGGTTGATTTATTGGACGAAGATAAGCCGATTGCAGAACAAAAGTTTGTATGTATGTCTTTTATTTCACCTGAAAATGAAATCAAGAACAAATCGCGGTTTTTCTTTGAAGAATTTGTAAAACAATATGATTTTAATAAATCAATGGAGAAATTCAGTCAGTTTGTAAACTATGTTTCGTATAAATACAACATTAAACCAGATGAACTGAACGAAGAGTTTAAGAATTTTGTCTCATCCGAGAGAGAGACATTAACTACAAGCATAGAGTCCGACTATAAAACATTTATTGACCTTAGGGAAAATCAACTAGAAGAAAAATATATGGATGAACATTCTATGCAGACTTCCGTAAGAGGAATAAAGATTCGCGGAGTATTCCCTACCCAACAAGAAGCGGAATTAAGGTGTAAAATGATTCGTGAGGTAGACCCAAATCACGATGTGTATGTGGGTCCAGTTGGATTATGGGTTCCTTTTCACCCAGAAGCCTATAAAACTGGAAATGTTCAGTATTTAGAAAAGGAACTAAATGAATTGATGCACGAGAAAAAGAAGAACGAGGATAGTGCAAAACTTCAATTTGATAAAAGAGTAAAGGAGGCAAAGGTAAAGGCGATTAAAGAAAATATGGAAAAGGCCAAGGACTCAAACAATAAACTTACTCAAACCATCAATGAAAAGGGTGAATTAGTCTCTATCAAAAATATGAATACACAAGAGAAAAATCTTGGTGTAAATGCAACCTTAGAAGAAATTGAAAAGGAACTGTTTGAAGGAGATACAATTATTACCGGTAAAACAGACCACGGAATAAATAAAGAGGATACCTAAATGATTTGTTTTTTTTTGTAAAAAACGCAACATTATTTTAATTACGTGTAAATGTAATGAGAAATTTTGTATAAAACATAATGCACCCGAAGACCACGAATGCACTTTTGTAAATGAATTGTATAAATTAGATGTTATTGAACCATCTAAAAAGATTGATAAAATTTAATAAAATATAATATAATGACCACAATTTCAGTAACAGTAACTAAGGTAGGAAATACAACTTTCACCAAAACAGAAATTACAGACATATCGGGAGTTATACATAAACCCGTAAGGGAAGATACTATTACAAAATCATCCACTATAACGGATGTTGTAACTGAAAGTATAAAGATAGAACCAACCTCAACTCCAAATATAAATAAAACTACCATTGATATTTCTAGTACTACAAATGCTTGTTACGATGCAGATAAGATTGACCCGCGAAATACTACCGTAAATTATCCTTATTTAGGATTAATACAATTACGAACGGTAGGTTCCAATAAGTATAATCCAAATATTCCTGTCACTACTCTAAATGGAAGAACAAATGGATATGGAGGAAATTTAAAATTTGATACCAATGCTACTCTTTTCAGTAGTTATGAAAATTTACAGATGCGTAGAAAGGCTGAATACTTAAAATATAGAGGTGTTAATAATCCAGGATATAAATCAAATGAATTTTCAAATATAGTAAGTAATCAGGCGCGTAAAAATTATAGTGCAGCAAAAATACGAGAACTCGCTTTAACTAGCACAACAATATCTTGTAATAACGCTGTTGTGATAACACCCCCTTCAAATTCGGGAATTAATGACCCTAATTTTCCGGGTTATTATTTATCTCCTTTGGTTCAATTTCGTAATTATCTTTAATAATTATGGTCTGAACTCAGGGTTTACACAAACATCCATTGTAGGAAAAATTTGCCCGCTCATACAAACATCACCTTCATAAACATCAGTACACTCTCTCATATGATTATCAAACCCGATATAACAATAACCATTTCCTTTAACCATTTGATTATTTTTATATTTTGTTTCTATTTTTGCGTTTAAAGTTCCTACGCCTCCTGACTCCAATTGAGTATTTTTTTCCTTTTCCTTTTTTTCATTTTTTTCAATACTATCTGGTTGTATATCTACAGGTTTTGATTTTATTTCACTATCCTTTTCATCTTTTTCTATTTTTTCTATTTTTTCTATTTTTTTATTTATATTTTCAAATAAACTATTGTATTTACTTTCAAGTTGTGCTACAGTATCTGTTTTATTAATTTCATTTGTTTTTTTAAAGAAGTCAAATATATTATTACGATAATAATACAATATTGATGCAAGTATTATTAATACCGTTAAAAATATAATGGCGCTAATAGTAATATTTGAAGGTTTAATTTCAGGAAATACACTTTTTGTTGAGGCATCATTTGCATTTGAATTTGCATTTTCTCCATAGACATTTTTAAATTCATTTTTTATCGTCCTTTTCATTTGATTTGAATCCGAGAAGTTTTCAGAACTAGTTAGAGGCGTTTTTACGCCATTTGTGTTTCCTTGAAACGCCTTGTCTTTACCATACATATTTGAAAATTGTCTTTTAAGTACATTCTTTGCCATAATTATACTATACAAATAATTTATTCAATTACTTCTGATTTCTTAATCTGACTAAATATAAGTTCTATATTATCCTTCAAATGTGCAAAAACTCCGGTATTTTCTATAATCGGTTTATTAAAGTCAATGTTATCTGTTATGATAAGCATCACACAATAATTTAAAATATATTTCTTTTTTTTATTTGATTGCGGAGTATATTTTATATTAAATAGTTCAAATAAAGATTCAATTACTTTTGTTAAGAGTAAAGGTTCCTTAAATGAAAAAAAGATTTCAAATAATATCCAAATAATATTTAAATGTTTTGATTTAATAAAATCTCTTGATTCACAAAAAATTGGTTTTTTCTTCTTTTGAAGCATCTCATCATAACCAATAATCCAGTCAATCCAATATAGTATATCTATTTTACTTTTTGTCTCAACCAAATGATAGACAAATTCATTTAATGAAATGAATAATTCTTTTGGGTCTCCCTCTTTAAAATACGGTTTAATATATTCCACATTAGGCGCCTTTAAATTTTGAAATACTTCTTCAAACTTAAAAACAAACTTCATCATATCAAGAGTGGTATCCTTTTTACATTCTGATAAAATTTGCGTAATGCTAAATAAAATAAGACGTATTTCATATATATTTCTTAATTCAAAATCATCTGAACTATTATTAGCCAATTCTTTAAATTCGGAGAACTTTTTGTATAGATAAAGTGGTATTTTTGGGTTATGTACATGAATATATTTGCAAATAAAATAAATATATAAATTCCATAACTCTATGATAAATCCGCTGCATAACAACTGCCCCGTCCAAAAGAATGCATCCTCTGTTTTATGATAGTATATACTTTTTTCAAGCTCCTTTATAACATTTGACTTTTTATAATTTGAAATTGTAATTGTTTTAAATTTTCTTCGTGAATCCTCTATTTCCATTATATCTCTTATTCACAAAAAAAAATACTATATTATACAAATGATATTATATGTATTAATATTTCTACTAATGGTTTATTTATTGTTAAGTAATAAAGAAGGGTTTACAGTAAATCAAAATACTCAATGTGTCATGAAAGAAAAGGTTTATTTAGATGATAATATCTATGATAATTTTTATACCTATCATTACGATGATATGATTGTTACAATTCCTTACTACGAAGAATTAATAAAAATGACAAAACATTATCTTTGTAAAGATAGTCTTACGCTATGTATAAAATCGCGGAATGGACATTTTGTTGAATTGTTATCAGGTATAAGCTCTACTATAGGGATTGATAATTCTAAATCTATGATACAAATGGCTAAATTTAAATATCCAAAAAATAACTACTTGCTTGGTTCGGTTTTAAAAAAGAATACCTTTAAAGATAATAAATTTACTCATATATTTTGCCCTTTATTAACAATTCATACCATTAAGGATATTGAACAGTTATTTAATAATGTCTCGGATTGGCTCGTCCATACAGGTATATTTATCATTTGCGTTGCACATATAGATTCTTTGCCTCTTTACAAAATGGTAAACCATAATCCATCACCGTGTTTTTCAACAAAATATAATTATTCCACAGAAATATCAAACCATACTCTTATTGAAAAGATAACAGATATAAATTACAAAACCCGCAAAAATATTCAGACATTGTATAATTATGATGAAAAAACAATTGTTTCTAAATGTAAACCATATGGCTTACACGTAAAAGAAACTTACAACATGTCTATTCCATTTACAGTGCTTGTAATGCAAAAGAAATCAATCTAATTATCTAGTATATTTTCCTATAGAAACAAATGTATCTAAAATATAGATTGTAAAAACTCCTAAAAAACTATAAAGCACAATTTCTTCATTCTTTTGCGTAGTTTTAATTTCCTTTTGTTCTTCAAACATTTCAATCATACGGTCTAATTTACTTAAAAGTTCATCGTTTGTTCCCGTTTTTTTATATTTTTCAACATTGTTATCATCCATCAACATGTATTGATTTGTTTTAATTTCAGGTAAAACAATATTGTTTAACTCTGATTTATAGAAATTAGATAATTCTGAATCATTATCCTCCTTTAGATTTTTGTGAATATCTAAAATAGTAGTATCTCCATATTTATTTGAAAAATCATTTTTTAATGGATTTTTTCTATCTATGTCTTGTAGATTGTTATAATTCTCGTGTTTAGAACTTGGAGGAGTCAAACTATTTTGTAACATATCACGACTCAATTTATTCTTTATTTTTTGATCCATTCCATCCTCTTTGTAATCAATAGGTGAAGCAAATAATGCGAGTGACATCGCTTTATTAGAATCAAATATATTTTTTTTATAATTGAACTATAATATGTCTAAACAAAAAAAGTCCAAAAAGTCTAAAAAGTTTGAAAGTTTTTTTGATATTATAAATGTTCTAAATGATAATAAATACTTTGCAGGGATTATTATGTTAACTATGAATATTGGTTCAAAATATGTGATGATAGAACTTAGTAAAACACAGGAAAATTATGTTAAATATTCTCTTGGTAGACAACTTGTTATTTTTTCTATTTTATGGATAGGCACGCGTGATATTTTTATTTCACTCGTTCTTACTGCTATCTTTATTTTATTGGTAGACTACATCTTCAATGAAAATAGTAAATACTGTATTATACCTGATAAATATAAACAAATACAAGATATTGTAGGCGGAGAAGTTGTTACTCAAAAAGAGGTAAACGATGCTATAAATGTACTAAAACAAGCACGAAAAAATAAAAATGAAAGAGAGGAAAAGGATGATATAGATGAAGTATTATATAAAGAAAATTTTATTTAAACCGTATAATATAATGACAATACTTTTAGATAGGTTAGTTACCTCTTATTATTGTGAAAAAATGGAGATTGATTTTACTGACTTTATTAATAACGATAAGGCTGAAAAGAATAATGCTAATAGATTATTTCCTATTTCGGAGTGTAAGGATAAAGAAGGTTGTTATAAAAAATATAAGGAATCCTATCTAAAAGGTGAGTTAAAAGAGCCAAAGAATAACGACGAGCGTATTATAAAAATATTGTTTGATAAATTATTTGAAAATACTTATAACAACCTATTAAAAAAATATTTGAAAGAAGGACAGAGACCCCTTTTTTTATTTCCAACCTTAAACAGTGACCCCAATGGCGAAGTTTATTTTAATAAAGTTCAATTGGATAAAGTTACACTTCCAGACAAAACTATCATTGATATGAAAGAAAAATATAAGGACTATTTTGCATTTATACCCATTTTTTCAGAATATACTGAAACAAAAGAGGAGTTTTCAGAAAAGATTGAAACTGCAATCATTCAACTTAAAGAGCGTGTCATTGATAAACAAAATACAGAAGAAGCGCAAAGAAAGGACCAAAACGCAAAACCTCTAATCTATACAAACATTGTCATAATGTTAAATAATGATGAGGAAAATTCATTTTTTACTTCAATGTATAATAAAGAATTAAAAAAGGAAAAAAAGGATATTTTAAATAGTAAAATAAAAGAATTTACCAATAGAACATCTATAGGGAAACAAAACCTTAGAACAGTTAATAAACCCGAATCTATAAAGGGTGTTACCATTAATTATTTTAAGTCAGAGTTAAAAAAAACAGGGGATGTTCTAAAGAGTACAACAATTGAGAGAGAATACGAACAAATAGTAACAGAATTAATTACACAAGTAAATGAGGCCTATAAAAGGGTTGTTGACAAAAAATATCTATCCCTGTTAACTTCCGATGAACAATCATCCTATCTTCGTATCTTTTATAGAGTAAATTTGGATAAAGAAATAAATTATAATGAGATTAAACCTGGTAACGAATATTTATATCAATTAAATAATTTGACTATTGATTCATTTGATAAAAAATTAAGTTCAATGGATGTAAAGGATTGTAAAACTTATATAGGGTTTTTGAATATTGTCCCTGGGTTTAAAACAAGATATACCTTTCAATTGCATAATCTTAATACAAAGGCGTATTGTAAGGATAATAAGGACCCAGAACTTACAGTCATTGATAAAGAGAATGAAGAAGAAGTTTCAGAAGAAAAATACGTTAAAATACAATTGGATATTAAATTTAATGGAAATGTAATAGAGGTTGAGACCTTGGGTAAAGTAAAAAGTAAAGGTATTTTGTCTTATTATAAAGACCTTCATATTTATGAAAAATACAGATGGTTTAAATTTAATGACCTAGATGGCTCTCTATCCACAGAGACAAAAATTAATATATATAAAGATACACTTTTTGATAAAGAATCATTGATAAAATTCTTAACTTCAAAGAATACTTACAATTCAAATACTAGACTAGCCTTGGAATTTCTTAAAATAAATATAGACAAAAAACAATTATTGGAATACACGTCCTATATTTATACAAATCTTTATAAAACACATATTTATAAAAATTCAATCTTTGGTCTTTCTGAAGATGCGTTCAAAGAAAAATGTAAAAAAGAAATTATGGAAATATTATTTCAACCAAATGAATTAATCTATTTTGGAGGAGGAGTTCGTGCAAAGGAAACCAAAACGGATATAAGAAAAAATTATAAAATTGTTTCCTATAATTATATTCAAACCGATAAACTAGAAGAAGGAAGATTTGATAAAGGCTTTGTTAATAATCAGGTTACAATTAATAATGTTGTTTTAAAAAAGATTACGGACCATTTTAATAACAAGGTATTTAGTAAAAGCAATGAACCTGAATTTAAGTATTGTAATTTGCATATTTTAAAAAATTGTGAATTTTTAAAGGAAAAAATACAAAAAAATGAGAGTAGAGCAATCGTTATCGTGGATATTACAAAAGATAATGTAGATATTAAAAATTTAAAGAAGGCTTCAGACTGTAAACGTTTAAGGCAAACAATTAAAAGACAGTATTATGAACTTTTAAATCCTATGGCCGCATACAATCCATTTAAAGCGTTTAGAGGCGGACGTAAAAGTAAAAAAAGACCAAGGATTAAAAGGTCAACGAGGTCCACAAGTAGATGAATCCAAAATACCCAATAAAGTATCTACACCCTGTTCTATTTGTTTATAATAGGACTCTGACTCTTTTTTCAGTTCTGTTATAGAATTAATTTTTTTAACAGATTCATCCAATGTTCTTTTTTCTTCCTCCAATATATTATTTAATTCCATCATTTTTTGTTGAATATTCATAATAGCATTTTCTTTCTCTCTTTTTATTTTTTCAAGACCCACCAATGTTTTATCAATATTTGACAGTTTATCGTTTAATATTGTTATCTTGCTCATACTTTAAAATACTTAATACCTAATATTTATATTATTTTAGATAGCAATTGATATTGAGTTTGCTAGACTCTTATCGCTTCTTCTCCTTCCTTTTCGGGTTGAAATGCCAGAAGAGCTTAGTTGCTCTATCTCGTCTGCACTTATAACACTGTCATTTTTATCATTGATGTTAATATTCTTTTTCAACCCGGTTAAAATACTATTAATATTTTCAGGACCAGGACCATTCATTTCTCTTCTGTTTTGAACTGGTTGAACTGGCTTAGGATGGCTTGTAAACTCATTCATAAAGTTGCTTACACCTGGGGTTGTTTTTTCCATAGACTTTACTGCTGCTGTTGTGAATTGTTTCATTAGGTCGGGGTTTTGTCGCATAATGTCATCCATTCCTGGTACAGAAGACTTGAACATTGTATTTGTCATATGGACCATTATTGCAGAGGAGGTTACTTGAAAAAGTAGCTTTAACTCTGGAGCCATTTTTGCCTTGCTCTTATACTTTTCTGCAAGTTCGCTAAAAATCTCGTCGTATTCATCAATGTTTTCATTAATTTGTTCTGCTAAACCATCTAACTTTATGTCAAAGGGGTCAAACTTTGTATTTAAAAATTCTAAACCAGTGATAAGTGTATTTAAAATTTTACCTTGAAATTGAACACTATTTTTGCGCTCTCTCTCGGAATAATGATGTTCATACTCTCCTTTCATTTCATCCAAAGAGGATTCCATCGTATATTGCTTTGACAAAGATACTCCCTTTGCTTCTAAGGTTTCTAGTTTCCGTAACATCTGAAACTTTTCCTTTAACAATTCTTCTCTCGTTTTTACTTCTACATTCTTAATTTCCGATTCAACGTTTATTTCATTAATGTGTCTATATCCATCAGAGGATTGTTTAAAGGTATCCATAGAGGCTGTGTCTCGCCCAATAGTAATGGGTTCTCTTTCAAAAGACATATTAATGGGCTTTGTTTCCTTCAAAAAATCAAACTCCTTTAATTCTTCTTCAAGAGAAATAGATGGGTCCTTTTTAAGTTGTCCTTGTTTATCATTCATAAGGAATTCAATTCCTCCTCCAAAGTCAGACGATGGTTTTAAATCGTATGTTTCTAGAGTAATCTCTTCCATATATGAATAAAAATATATACTATAACTTTAAATCTATCGCATTATATAAATTTATGGTTTTAATGAAAAAATCGTCCTTTATTTTTTCATTCTTTCCTAAATAATCAAATAACTGTAAGAAGCAGTCAGCAAGGTCATCTTTCTTTTTATGAGCCTTAAAATAGACAATTTGTTCGGGGTAGTGTTCTTCCAGTAAAAAATGTGTCAACTTAACACCAATCTTTTTTCGCTGTGTATAGGTGGTCTTGGTCTTTAAAAATCGTTTTAGTTTATTTCCTGCATTCCAATAGTGTATGTTGTACTTTCCTTTTGTTATAAAATACATAGTTATCATTCCTTGTAATGATTTCATTCTGATTGCATTTTGACCGATTTGATTCTCAATTAAAATCAAATCTATCTTATCAATAATTGTCTCAAGTGCCGTAAAAAGACCCTTGCTTAAATCTACCATAGTAAGATGGTTTGCATTCATTTTAGGGTCGCAGATTTCAACAACCTTCCAATCTACAATTTTTTCACCATCATAAACAATATAGGCAAGATTTTTAATTCCCACATCAATACTAAGATACATTATATATACCTGTTGTAATTCCTTTATTCTACTTCATCTAAAAGCATTAGCGCCATCGCTGAATAATTATGTAAATCAATCAGCGTATCTCTAATCCCCTCATCTTTTACTAGATGAATTCCATTCTTTGTAATAGACATTGACCTTTGTAATTTATCTTCCATTCTCATCAATACCCCAATGACCCCATACTTTGCAAATGCATCACCATAGTCTGCATTTTTTCTAATAAACAATTCAAGCGCTTCACTTTGAATGACCTTCATCTGGTCCACACGATTTACTTCCGAGACAAGGTCACTCATTTTAAATATAAAATAAAAAGGTCTTTAATTAACATTCAATCATCTTTTTATTATAAAGCATCAACTTAATATCTTCCTTGATTCTATTCAAACATTCATCGCTTTCTTTATTATTCAAATACTTCATAAACTTTTCTTTTAATTCTCTTTCGGGGTTTGTCTCAAGCCATTCTTCCAGCATCATCTCTTTCTCTTCATAAAGTCGCTCTAGTTCCTCTTTCTTGTTTGCGAGGTTCCAGTTATGTCCGTCATAAACCATAATATATTTATCTTTGATATTGGATATATAAATATTCATATTTTCCGGCTTACAAGGATTAAAGTGTATCTTTTCTATCATATGTTTTACACAATAGTTTACTTTCTTAATACAACTTTTATAGTCGTGGTCTGTTAAATGACTTGTATCTGTATCTCTATAGGAAAGTAATGTAATATTTTGTATGTTTGTTGTGTTAAAGGAACCATTTATTTCTAATTTACCCATTAACTTATCAATTTGTTTTGACTGTGTCTCAATCTTTTTAAATTGACTTTCTATTTGGGTTGTCTGAGTTTCTATTTTATATTCTTGTTGTTCTAATCTTAAATTTAATAAACGGACTAACTCTGTTAAATCTTCTGTTTTATTTTTTGTACAAAGATACTTAATATGTTTAGATAAGGAAGATTTATGTTTATAGACTTTTTCACAGTACTTACATTTTAAAGTATCGCCTAACTTTTGACTAACTCCGCCTAACTTTTGCCTAACTTCGCCTAACTTTTGACTAACTTTTAAATGTTTGATAGATTGCATATGTTTATTAAAATTGGCTTTGACAAAGGTTCTATAATTGCAACATTCGCAAAAGAAATCCATTTTTATACTAATTACTAATATTTTATTTTTATACAAAAGTATAAATAGTATTTCTTGAATCTTTTATGGATACAATTCATTTATACTTTCATATAATTTATGAGACCATTTATACTAAAGTATAGACTAACTCAAAAGTATAAAAGTGCGGGAGAGGGTGGCCGAAAAAAAAATATTTTTTTATTTGGAAGGCCCAAAAAACTTTTTTAAAAAAGTCCCGGATTTCTCTCCGGACTTTCCGCTGAACCTTGTTGACTATTTTTGATTAATTTATTTTTATTTATATCTTATTATGATGTCATACATCCTTATCTTTTATATAATCCATTTTAAGCCATTCTTTATCTTGTAATAATTTTAAATCTATTGAACCAAATGTTTTAATTTTTTCTTTTAATTTATCTAATATTTCTTTCATCTTTTCAATATTTTCTTCCGTGACTTCTTCTTCTGACTCTTCAGGTTCAAAGTAACTATTGCAATGCTCCACCAAATTTTTAAAAGAAATAAGGTCCATTTTTATAAGACGATAAGAATTAAAAAATCAATTTTAATATCCAATAGGATCTTTAAAATTAGGAGGTGGAGGATTAATTGTAAATTTTTTATAGTTAAAATCATCAAAATCTTTAATAAAGTCTTTCAAATAATCATAAAGTTCTGTAGAATTTTCTATATTATTTCTTCCTGGAAAACTTATATTTAAACTTGATATTTTATAAATTTGTAAATCCTTAAAGATATATTTAAAAGTATGTATATCAAGATGAGAATGTAAAGTAATTATTATTTTAATTTCATTGTTTATTTCTATTATTTTTTTTATATGGTCTAAATAAGGCTTGAAACTTGGAGAATGACCGTCCACTGGAAACCTAAAATTTATTACTATATTTTTTATATTTTTTAATTTATTTATAATTTTATCAAATGTTTTTGCAAGATGGATTATTTTTACTTCATCAAACATCATACAGGTATCGCTTGGTGAATGATAAACAAAGTTTATATCACTACAATTTGTATCTAAAAATTGATGATTATCTGCAATTGTTATTATTTGTTTGTCGTCTTCCATTTTTTTCAATTTATCTTCTTCTAAGCAATCTAATCTATTCTCCAAGTATTTTAAACGCTGTTCCATCAAAGATAACTTGCTTTTTACTTCATATAATTCCTTTTCAAGATTAAAGTAACTATTGTAAGGCTGTACTATCAAATCTTCAAAGGAAATAAGGTCATCCATTTTATAATAATCTTATTGTATTATGAATCATTCAATTTTACAAATATTTGATAAAATTATAAATATCCTTGCAAAACTCCCCCAAAATATACTTTGTATGTTCTATGGAAAAACCACAGATAGTAGTTGCTTGACAAATAAATATTCCAAAAGCAAAACCAAAAGAAAAGGAAATATAAAAAGATAATAAGTTCATATCTATTTTAGATTACAAACTTTAAATGATTCATAATACAATAAGAATATAAAGTATAACCCTAGAAAATAATATCTTTTATATATTATATGAACCAGACAAATGAAACGAATGATGAATTTGAATTTGACTTCGCATTATGTCACGGTTCGTATCTTTATTGTTGCTGAAGAAAATGAATTTATAGAAAAGGTTCCTATTGAAAAAATGTACGGAGAGATTTTAAAATTGTTAGATGAAAATTATAAGTTCTTATTTATTGAACCAGGTAATCCGTGGCCAAATAAAATCATATAAACTAACGCTAAAGCTCCTAATAAAATACTTCTGTTTTCAGCAACCACATCTTTTTGACCAAGTACAAAAACCATAAATAGGTACAATAACGCGCCAATTAAAATAGAATGTAATAACATCATACGTCCGCTCTCCATTATTTATAATAATGATTAAATTTTCTAAAAGATATAAACCCTAATTCATTATACATAAAATGCGATGTATAATGTTTTTATTTGCACAGACGACGTTGGGGTTTATTCCAATCTTTCCGTATAGTAGAAAAAGTTCTATTTTTTATGATGGAAATAATAAGAATAAAAATAAGTTACGCGAAATAGATTATAATTTGAATCGTCAAAAAGGTTTAATGAAACAGTTGGTCCAACAGAAGAAATCAATTATTAAAAATATGACGGGTATTGAATTGTCTCTCTCAGATGAAGATTTTCTGGAACAATATGTAAACGAAGATTACGACGAACATCAAGAACAAATCATCATTAGGTTTGATAAGAATTCTTTTGATTCTGATAAAGATTCTAATACCGAGACAAAGAGTGAGAGTTTTGAAGTACTAAGGGACACTGGTTATTCTTTTAAAAGCGTAGGAGGTTATGCTTCCATTAAAGAAGAGTTGATGCAGTGTGCAGACCTTTTAGTAAACTATGAAAAATATAGTAAATATAGTGTAAGAACTCCTAAAGGTCTTATTTTAGAAGGGCCTCCTGGAAATGGCAAGACTCTTTTGGCTAAGTCATTTAGCGGAGAGATAAAGGTTGGTTTCATTGCTGTATCGGGTGCACAGTTTCAAGAAAAGTATGTGGGTGTTGGCGCGTCAAGGGTGAGAGAACTCTTTGACCTAGCCTCTAAAAATGTCCCGTGTATTATTTTTATAGACGAGATAGATGCAGTATGCCGTAAAAGGACGGACCAAACAGGTCACGCAGAGCATGATTCAACCCTGAATGAATTGTTAGTAAACTTGGATGGGTTTAAAAGTACAAAGGGAATCTTTATTATTGGTGCAACAAATCGGGTAGATTTACTGGACGATGCATTAACAAGGCCTGGAAGGATAGATAAAAAAATATACATTGGAAATCCTGACAAGGATACACAAGAGGCTATTCTTAAGATTCATATGAAAGGAAAACCAATGGAATATACTCCTATGGAAGATTTGCTTGTGATGACTCAGGGGCTTTCTGGAGCGCAGATAGAGAACCTATTAAACGAGGGAATGCTTCTTGCTTTAAGAAATAACAACACTCATATGTGTAGAAATGATTTAGAAATGATTGCAAACCGTATCCATACGGGTTATCAGTCAAATGAAAAGAAAATTACAGAATCGCAACTATTTCAAATCGCTATCCACGAAATGGGACACGCCTACACTGCTCTGTTAACAAAATACAAAAAAATCATAAAGGTAAGTATTAATTTATTTTCTCCACAGTGTCTCGGGTTTACCTTGTTTGAAACCAATCAAAATGTGCTCGTTACAAAGCAAGAACTACAGTGCGAGATTATGGTTCTTCTTGGAGGGCGCGTTGCCGAAGAAGTGTTCTGTATAGGCGGGTTGACAACGAGCGCAAGCCGAGACATAGAGTACACAAAAAGGATTGCCGAACAGATGATTCTTATTTACGGAATGGGAGATAAAGTATTTTACCCGCAAGGTTCAAATGAATACAGAGAGATGATTGATAAGGAAATTGATAATATTATTAAGGAATCCTATGATAGAACAAAAACGTTATTACTAACCATACAACCGCTCATTAAAGAGTCAGCAGAAAGGTTAGTAAAAACACGAGAGGTTAAGGTGAGTGAATTACAAGAATTGTATAAAAATTATGTGTTGAAACTTTAATCATAGGTTGGTTTCATTGGACGGCGTTTTTGGTCATCTAATTTTTCTCTGGAAAGATAGATGTTCTTAGGGAAAGAGTATTCATAGCCAGGCGGTCTAGAATCATCTTGTACGCCTTTAAATAAAACAGGAGCACCGTTTTGTATACGATTATCAAATTCAGGAGATATATTTTCTAGTATCATAGAACTATAATTGTTTTTCATAATAGAAAGAGCATTTTCTGTTAAATATTTTCTATATTCGCTATTTGTTTTTATAAAGTTTGCTTTTTTGATATTCTCATTTACAACAGCGTCAGGCATGTAATGTGTAAATAATCTTCCATCATTTAGTATACCAGGAAAGCTATCGGTTGCATTATTATTTGTTTTATATTCAGTAGCCCACATTATATTATTAATTTATATTTTATATAGTGACTTCCTGTTCAATATCCTTTACTAAATCCAACAATTCATCTTTTTTCATATTATGCTTAGGTTTAACACCCTTTGAGGTAAGAATATCCTTAAGTTGCTTTATAGACATTTTATTGTAATTTGACTCGGGGCTATCTAGTGTAATACTTATTTGTTCAAGAACAATTTCTTTTGTATCCCGTGTCTCAACCTCGCCTAAGTCCAAAGTATCAAGGACCAAGTCCTCTATCTTTACTTCAACCTCCATTTTAATCTCTGGAGGTTGAGACACAGATATCTCTAAAACCTCAGGACAAAGCTCGGGTTCAATGTCCTGAGAAACTTCCCAAAACTCGTGTTTAGACAAGACTGGAGGAGTCCCTGGAGGAGTAGGAGGCGAAGTAGGAGGTTCGGCTTCATAATCAGAATCGCTCTCGGAGTCAGAGTCAGAGTCCGAATCAATCACACGCGGCTTTAATAGAGGGTCCTGAGTATAGTCTACACGACCAGGCTCTTCATTCAAGGTCTTAATAAAGGTATCTGTTTTTTTTGTAGAATCTCTTCTTAATAACTCGTATAAAATTTTGGCCTGCTCTGTTTGAGCGGTTTCCAAAATCTCATACTTTCGTTTAAAGTAATAACACATCAAAGAAACCAAAATAAGATTGATAATCATTCCAATAAAAAAACTGCTTATATCCAAGATAGAAGAGAAGTTCATTATGAATAAATGCGATATTCTTTTATTTAGGTTTAAACGAAAACTATTTTTACAAATCTAATTCACAAATCCAATTGTTTTAATATATATTTTCCGCCATTTATGGTAGATATACCCTCAACTAACTTATATAAATATTCAATGCAATCTTCTTTTTCAATTACTTTCATTTTCATATTATAAAGATGGGGGTCATTTTCAAAAGATTTACATAAATCAACATAATGAGTTGTAATCAAATAATCAACACTGTTGCATTGATTCATATTATTTAGATAGAGTTTTGCACACATTACTGCATCGCTCGGGTTTGTACCGGAATACAATTCATCAAAGATACACAAATGAGTTTTATTAGGGTTTGTGTTAATAAAATCAATAATCTCCTTACATCTTCGTGCTTCTGCTTGGAATAAACTGTCTCGCCCTGAAGTATCTGGAATGTTCAAATAAGAATGAAAGGTATCATAGCACTTTATCCTTGCAGATTTATAACACCCGCAACCAAACTGCTGACTCATCAATGCATTTAATAGTAAAGATTTTAAAATGGTTGTTTTTCCAGAAGCATTGGGACCGCTTATGACAATATTCTTCTTTAAAACTATGTCATTAGATATAGAACTATCTATATGAGGCAAGTAGTACATTTTCTTCATTTTTGTATATTTTTTAAATTTGCAAGCGTTTAACTTTTTATCATCTACAAGTTTTTTAACACTAATCATATCTGTATTGTATTGGTTAAGATAGAAAGTGTATAAAATGGTTGAATTGTGTTCAGGATTCATAAAAAAGTCGTAATAAAGATTCATTAAATAACCCAATTGTCCAATTTTAATAAAGGTTGAATCCGTTAAAATAATACCTTCTATTTTAGCATAAAGGTCCTCCATCTTTTTACGGTAATCTTCCATCGTAAGATAAAATTTCAAATAGCTAGGATATAGTTTAATGTATTGTAGCGAGTCTACAAGATTCATAGAGCGAGACAAATGGTCTTTGTATTTCAAAAGAAAATCATAGACTTTATGAATATTGCAATAAAAAGACATACAAGATGTTATATTTGTGTAAACTTGAAGAAAATAAATAAAAATAGATACAATTGCAGATGATTTTTCTTGAAAAGAAACTTTATTGAATCCCGAGATTAGTTTGTATAAACTTGTATTTGATAATACGTGTTTTAAATGTTCAATATACAATTGAATTGTAACAGGAATACCACGTAACTTTAAAATAACAAATGGCATAATCAAAATAAATAAAGGCGAAAGCAAGGATAGCAAAGGACAAGATAAATTATACAACCCGAGACAATGTAAAAACGCACTTGAGTTATTTAATCTCTGTAAAAATTTAAGACCTACGTATTGGTACTTATCAATAAAATTTGTCTCGGTGCAAAAAGTATGGTACTCTTGATAGAATGGATTAAAGTCGTAGGTGTTTGGGGTAATATTTTTTAACCATTTTTGGGTTTCCTTCAAAAAAGAGGTATCTGTGGTATAAATAGAAGACCACTTATTCATAAGAAGCGAATTCTCTGGTAAAATGAATTTATAAATAGAGGGAGATGCTATTTCTAAATCTTGGCGTATAATATCATTTAACTTATTATGGGCTGTGTATTCAATCGGCAATTTAAAATCATACATCATACTATGTTCTTTACCTATCTCATATAAATTATTAATCTCTTTTTGATAGTAATCCATTATAAAAGAAATAGTTTTAAAATATATTTATAAAACGTATAAATATATTTATAGAAATAATACATATGTACTCTTATGAAACAATCATAGACCTTTCTTTTAAAATGAAAAAGAGTACATTGTCAGATGAGGCTATGGCGAAATTAAATAATATTAGGAAAACATTAAACATACCTGTTATAGAAATTATAAAGAAAACGGTAATCCAGAAAAAACAATCGGAGATTGCTCAGATTACTAAAATATTAAATAAAATGACAGAAAATAACTATGAAAAATTAAAGATTGAATTATTTGAACTGGTCAAATCAATTGAGTCTATAGAAGATATTCATAAAATTACAAATACTATTTTTAACATCGTAAGCATAAACCTATTTTATTCTAAATTCTTTTCAAAATTGTATACAGAATTGATACCGTTGAATAAGGAGTTTTTCTTTGTATTTCAAGGACATTACGACACTTATTTAAATGAACTTAATGATATAGAATACGTCTCTTCTACTACAGATTACGACAAGTTTTGCGATTACAACAAGGAGATTGACAAGATGGAATCTATGCTTTCTTTTTTTATTAATTTAATGAAAAATAATATCTGCAGTGTAGACAATATTGCAAACCTATGTATTTCAATACAAAAAAAACTCAATAGTGGTATAGAAATAAGCGGACAACAAGAACATAATGATAAGTTATTGAATGCAATCTATATTATTATAAAGGAGTCAATTGACTATTTGATTTTTAATGGACAAATGGAAATCATAAATAATAATATAGAATATATTACCAATCATCCAAAGATAACACCTAAAATAAAATTCAAATGTATGGATATAAAAGATATATTGAAAAATTTTTGATTTCTATTAATTATAATTGAATAACATAAAAAGATTATATTCTTATTATAAAATGGCTGTTGATTCGCGGATTAGTTCAAAAACTTATAAAACAAATGTGGACGAATTAGAACCAAACGACCAAAATATAAAGAGCGAACTATATGAGGTTTCTATTTTCAACCACGTCATAAAAATATCTCCTGGATTAGTGATACAAGAAGATAATCTTTCGTATTGTTACGTATATGCTATTAAAAATAATAAGGTCGTTAAAAAGATTGGCGTGTATGAAACCTTAGACGAATCTCCAGATGTATTTGATTTATCAACCTTTAGAGAAGGGTCATTATGTTTATTTGATGTTTATGAAAGAAATCCAAGCCTTATTTTAGAACTAGAAGAAGCAACATCTACACCAGAAACAAAAGATACAGAAGATGTATTTGATTATCTTTTAACCAAAATAAATGATGATGAACCTGATAAAAAGATTGCTCTTACCAAGAACTCTTATAAGGGAATTCTTTTAGTGTTGACCACAAAAAAGAAGGTACAAGAAGATGAAAATAGTAGGATTATAACAAATCTTCTTAATCTCATAAAGAAAAGTATTACAACAAAGAAATATTTCAATGAAACAACTCAAGAGTCTATTAAAAAATATGCAAAGGAATTAAATAAAAAGATACTGTCATTAATTGTCTCGGAACCCTTTTTAAAGATACGATTCATCTTTACCCAGGATGATATGGTCTATGACGATTCTGAATTTAGGGAATGGTCTATTAAAACCGATATAACCGAATATGTAATTGTCTCGGTAGATACGTTTGAAGTCCTTGACACTTATCCTGCTGATAGTTTAATTGAAAAGTATAAGGATATGTTGGTTGTGTCAATGCCACAAGGAACCTCGTTGAATACAGAGTCTAAACTAGAGACTAAATTAGAACCAATGAATGAAATAAGGGGGTCTAGTTTAAATGGTCCAAAAGAGAGTAAGGTCAAAAGCGTACCCTTTGACCCAGCAGAAGTTGATTTGAATGCACCAGAGCCAGAACCACCAGTAAAGTCTTCAAAACCGTCGGTAGAAGAGTCAAAAACAAAAACAACTTCACAAAAGAGAAAGGTCAAACCTCAAGGCCTTGAAGTTGATTTAAACACAATAGATGAAGCAGAAGAATCTCTAAAGTCTTTAAAACCATCAGTAAAACCATCAGTAGAACCATCAGTAGAACCTTTGGAAGCCGAGACAAAGACCAAGACAAGAAAAACACGCACTCCTAAAAAGGAAGAACCTGAAGAACCTAAGAAGATAAAGGCTCCTGGTGCATCAATAAGAACCAAAACAAAGTTAACCTAGTAAAGATAAATTATTATAAGAATATATGAGTAAATTACGTTCGGGTTTAGCAAACGATCGCCGTAGATACACTTGTCATTGCGAGCATTCTATTGGTATTGTAAGTGGTCCAGGTTCTATTTATGGAAATTTAACACAAGTTACTATACCAGGTTCATTCATAGATACAGGATATCAAAATATTCCTAATACTTTGGATGATGGAGAAGTCCCTATTCCTATGGCAAACATCGTTTTTAATTTTTTTGGTACAAATTATTCAAATAATTTATTTTGGGCATCAAATAATGCATTAATGTTTGGTACAGCCAACACAAACTCAGAAATAAATATTCCTCGTAATATACCATCTATATTGTTAGGAAATTATGATAGAGTTCTAAAAACATTTTATTATAAAAACATTGTAAATCCACAATATTCAATGACTATATTAAATATTACCTTTTATAATTATTATACAGATAGTATTTCTGACCCTACCTATCAATATCAAGTAAGGTTGATTAAAGAAAATGTTGGATATCAAAGACAATTTGTTGAAGTATCTATCATTTCTAGTCCACCAAGCCCTGGATATTCAACTGGTATTAGCACTTATCCATCTGGAAGTATTGACGCAAATGGAAACACAATAGATTCAACAAAAAATTCTCCATACAATATTACAAATGGTAATAGTTTTTTAAATCCGTGTGGTTCCACCTTTTCAACAAGTAGTCCAAGTGCAAATACTTCATTTGTTTTTTCAAGCGATTCAAGTGGAACTTATTGGAGTTTCAATAATAATTCACACGTATCTTAGAATAAGTATTTTAACACTCACAAGAGTTAAAATATTTATTTTTTCTATTTGTTAAACTTTTCTAAAAGTTTATGCGACACTCTTCTCAAAGTGTCCGGAAAGGTAACGCTGAAGATTGAAGTAGGAAAGATGCTGGGATGGGTCGGCTACAGTCTTCTCGTCATAGTTAAGAAGCTTCTTTAGTTTCTCATCCGCAAGAATGAGGCGACCATTTGCCTTGTCCTGAAGAGAGTTAGAACGGATGTAAGCAGTAATCTGCTTGGTTACATCTGTGCGCGCCATAAGAGTGCCAGGCTCCTTACCAAGGAAAGTTGCGAGTTCATCGCTAATCTTGGTTGGCTTAACGAAGCCACTAGGAGCACGGTTTCCCTTGTTCTTGTTCTTGCGAGCATTGAACTTATCCAACACTCGCATCTCGCGACCTACAAACTTCTCAAGATGTTTTAGTTCGCTCTTTACAAGACTTAGTTGCGATGTAAGGTCGTGAACAGTCTTGTTTAGATTGGTAAAAAGAGCGCCAAGAGAAACTACTGCCTCAACTGGAACTACATCGGTAACAGGGTCAGAAACTTTCTCTACAACAGGAACTGGTTCGGGTACTGGAACATCAACCTTTACTGGAGTGTCAACATTCTTGGGCGCCTTTGGCGCCTTTGTTGCTTTAGTCTTTGCTTCCTTGATTGCCATTTTATATATATCTCTTGTATATTCTTTTTATATTCATTTTATCCATATATTATTTATATTATTTTTAACAGCGTAGTGAATGCATATAAGTTTTTTAAAATAAAAATGAATAAATAATATAAAATAATTTAGGAGAAATTTACGAATCCTAAGTCAAATGACCGAATTATAAAGCCACGGCATTGCTTCTGCAGCAGAATCGCTCACTAATGTTAACGCAGTTAAAATGTAATAGGCCCCTAATGATTGGTGTTCTTCTAAAACAGCCTTATTTAATAATTCGCACATAATGTGATAACTGTATTGTTTTAATAGATTAATATCAATTGTATTGTATTCAATCATAAACATCGGTATACTAGTAAAAGGGCTTGCGGTAATAGGACATATCAATATTTTTATTTCTGGAGTAAGTTGCGCGCGATAATTCCATATATCGTGCAATTCTAATATAAACTTTTTTATTTTTGGCTCGTCTAATCGTGTAAACCATTCAATCTGTGTATAGTTACCTAAAAAATCCATCTTTTGAAAGAGAGTACCTATTTTTTGGTCAATTGTGAAATTTGGCTTTTCAACAAGGATGGAGTGTCGGGTTTTATTCAAAATAAAATTATAACGCATTCTAGTCATAACATTTTTTATTAATTCTTCTGTAAATGGGTTTCGCGTATACGGATTGTATTTCATATTTCTTATAATTAAATTATGTATAGAGATTGCGTTAAAACCGTAAATAAAAGTATCACTGTCTTTGAAACTAATAAAGTAATAATAATCAATCTCGTTTGTATTTTCGGTTGTTAAAAAATCATCAATATTATTACAGATTCTTCTATTAAATAATGCGGGTCCTTGTGTTTTATTAAATAACTTTATAAAATATTTACGCCACAGTTTCTGTATTAAAACACAACAATAATTCTTTTTTAGAAAAAGATAACACTCCTCCTTTATTTTTAGTTTTATTTTATTTTTCCATTTTACTTTAAACTTTTCGCCTATCATTTGCAACTGTTTTATCGTATATGAGTTCTTTTCCAATAAATTAAAATCTTTATAAGATAAAGGTAGGTCCATTATATATTTATTATATTTATATTTAAACATTTTAATCAATTATTAAGAATATTATATATTATGGTGCGAATAAAAAAAAAATTGATTTAAAGAATTAGGTAGTAATAATATAGTAAAATGGCTAACCTAATTGTTAACGCAAAAGACTTCTCACCAGCAACCAATATGATTTACGGGAAACCAAAAGTAAATTCAAAAGGAGGTAAAAGTATTGGAATCACGAATTCTAAGACTCGCCGTGCGCTGATGATTCATACTCCTATGATGCTTACTTATGGTGTAAATAAACACGTAAATGATGATGGTTCTACTTCTTATGATATGGCGATTCAACTTCCTCGTGAAGAATTTGCAAGTGCTGAAACTCGCGAACTTCAAGCAATGATGGCTGAAATGGAAGAAAAGATTGTAAATGATGCTTTTGCAAACTCGCGTGATTGGTTCGGTAAAAAGTATAGCAGTCTTGAAGTGGTTAAAGAGTTTTGGACACCTATTCTTAAATACCCCAAGAACAAGGATGACGGAAGTTATGACACGACTCGTGCACCAACTATCAAAGTCAAACTCCCTTTCTGGGACGGACAAGCAAAGTTTGATTTGTTTGATTTGAAGAGTTCTCCAATTTATCCTAATGATTCAGGTTCAACTCCTGATGAGTTGGTACAAAAAGGAAGTAATGTTTGCTGCACGCTTTTGTGTGGAGGTGTTTGGATTACGGGTTCTAAGTTCGGCGTGACTTGGAAGTTGAGTCAAGCAGCAGTCAAGTCGCCTGAGACATTTGAGAAAGGAAAATGTTATGTATCTGTTTGCGAGAAAACGTATGACAGTGACGAAGAGAATTTTGATATGAAAAAGATGTCTACAGCAGTATCTGAGCCTGTAGTATCTGAGACTGTAACTCAGTCTGTAACAGTGTCTGTATCTGAACCTGCATCTGAACCTGCAAGCGAGACTCTAACAGAGCCTTTGTTAAGTGAGCCTGTAAGCGATACGGTATCAGAGCCTGCAAAGAAAAAGGTTGTCAAGAAGAAGGAAAAGGATGGGTCTAAAGAAGTATAAATATAGTTGACAGGTTTGATGCATCATAAATATCTTTACTAACACGCGGAATACCCCTTTTTTCATTTATTTCATTTGTTAAATTACTTATCCGTAGTAAATTAATATGTTCGCGTTTGATATAAATATTATTATCATCATCTAAATACAAGTTATTTAAAACAGGTTTAATAATAACTTTTATTTTTTTATTAAAAATAATTTCGTGATGCCATAAAGGTATGTAAATGTGTTCTTCTTCTAAATAATATATATCCTTATTTATAAGATTTTCAATGGTAGGATTAAGCTCATATGTTTTGTATTCAGACAAATGATTTTCAATGGGGTTTAGAACATATTTTAAAAACAAAGGATGTTTAAAGAGGGGCGAATCTATGGTCTTTAAAAAATACGCATACTTTCTTAAGATAGATTCATCAAATTGGTCCATAAAGGTTTCGGACTTTTTTATAAATTCATAGGCCTCCTTTACCTTAATAAATTTTTCCTTGTTTCCATTTTTATCGGGATGATATTTTAGACACGCCTTTTTATATTTTTTTTTTATAAGCTCCGAATTATTTCTATCTGAGACATTTATATTAAGTATTTCACACGCAGAGTACAAATCCATTATACATAATTAAAAAATATATTTATATTTATATGCTAAAATTAAAAAACGCGGTTAATTCATTTGTATTGACTAAAAAGAAAATGAGCAAAAAGAATCGTAAAAATAAAACAAAGAGAAGACGTATGAGAGGCGGGTTTGGTTTTGGAAGATCTTCCTCTGTTGTTCCTGCTCCTGCTGCTGCTTCTGTTCCTGACTCTGATGTTCCTGAACCTGCTGCTGCTCCTGTCTCTGATGTTCCTGAACCTGCTGCTGCTTCTGCTCCTGTTCCTGTCTCTGATGTTCCTGCTGCTTCTGCTCCTGTCTCTGCTGCTTCTGCTTCTGCTCCTGTCTCTGCTGCTTCTGCTTCTGCTCCTGTCTCTGCTGTTCCTGACTCTGATGTTTCTGTCTCTGATGTAGGTAATATTTTTAAAAGTCGTGTTACTGGATTTACTCCAGGTACTAAAACTACAAGTGTTAATGTTCAAAAAGTAGAAGAACCAATTACAGGCGGTTCCCGAAAAAAAAAATCAAAAATAAGGGGAGGTACGCGTAGAAGATGATAATTGTGTAATTTGGCTAATGACGTTTTACGACCGAATCGCCAATATGCATTTTCAAATGAAGAATAAACAGCTCAAGATGATAAATAGACCTATATTTCGTATTGTAACGCGTAATGATAGGAATCAAAGAATCTAGAGAGCAGGTCAATCGTCCCGTTTTAACCATTTCAAAATAAATATACCTGAGACAATTGTGAATGTCAAAATTGTAGGTTGATAATTGATAAATGAGTTCTCTCAGATGAAAAAGGTCATCTTGCTCTAAAATAAAAGAAACAATCTTATCGCAAAAAGGTTTGTATTCAAGACCATAAGACTCGGAACTATGTTTTTTAAGAGGAATAATCTGACAGATTTCCTTTAAAGAGGTCGGCAAAAAGGAAAGGTGTTTGGTGCAAAGAATATATTTAATCTTTGGATTTCTCATAAACGTATAAAATATGTTCAACAGTTCGTGGTCAATAAAGTGAAAGTTACGACAAAGAATAATTCCATAATCCATGCTTGCATCTATAATATTTGTAACACACGCATAAAACTCATTCCATAATACGTATTCGTTTGTTCCCAATAATTCAAAGTCTATTTCAAAATGAATATCACTCATATTAAAATACTTCTTATCATCAATATCAATTTCAAATTTACGTTTGTATTTTAACCCCGATTTACTGTATGGTTTTATCATATTGATTGCGGTTGTATATTTTAATGAATTTTCCGGACCATAGATAATGTAGGATTCATTCATTAACATAATATGGAATCAGTATTTAAATATATATATATTTATTAGTCTAGTATGAATATATATTATTCATTATCAAATATTGATTATAATAAGATTTATTTTAATAAGCCAATTTCAAATAAATTTTCAAACTATAACCTTTTTTATAAAATAAACTATAACATTTATTCTTTTACATTAAATTCGGTATTAATTTTATTGAATGAAATCAATGAAAAAACGGTTGAAGAATTGCAGGAACTTGAACGCCGTATTCTCAACAAGTTAAACTGTTTTATCAACAAGGAACTGTGCGTCTCTAATTTTAAAACAATTTATAAATACAAAACAGATAAGGTGTATATTCGTATATCAGGAATTTGGGAATCAGATACTCATATAGGATTAACAACCAAATTTGATGTCTTAACCGTCAACCGTAAAACAGTCTAGTATAACCTGAAGAATACAAACAGCAATCAAGTTGAAAATAAAGATAATGATAGAATACATAGACAATTGTCTTGCATACTCATTTGAATCCGCATTTTTTTGTTGTTTTAAAACATATTGCACAATAGAAATAACAATCATTAGTATCACCAAGACGGTAGAATAACCAGACCACATATAATATTGACTTGGTACATCTCCTTTATTGATGACTGTAAAATACTTAAAATTTAAACTAATGGTCCACATAATAATAATAAGAGTAAGGACCATAGCCCACGGTAATTTTTTAATATCACTCCACGTATCTGAACCTATATCTATGTTTAAAAAGATAATACCAACTAACGAAAAAAGGATAATACTATATCCCCAT
>Ga0114966_10000955_pt1 | contig 27002 bp, 26 predicted proteins | sample M_130207_XF_Meta_FD_87029 | JGI IMG/M metagenome (GOLD analysis project Ga0114966, IMG submission 87029) | Freshwater microbial communities from Lake Montjoie, Canada to study carbon cycling - M_130207_XF_MetaG | ecosystem: Environmental > Aquatic > Freshwater > Lake | place: Lake Montjoie... | reverse complement strand
TCCAATTTGCAGAACAAATACCCTTGTTGGCGAGACGTTTAATTTCTTGGATTACAGTAAAAACATCTGATGGCGATTTATATGAAATCGATAATGCACTCCGTCCCAATGGAAGTGCAGGACTCTTGGTCAGCTCATTTGAATCTTTTGAGAGATATCAAAGACAATTGGACCAAAACAGTGCATGGACTTGGGAACATCAAGCTTTAACAAGAGCCCGATTTTGTGTAGGCACAAGTTCATTGAAGGAGCGATTTGAAAAAATAAGACATGATGTTTTATCAAAAAGAAGAACATCATCAAAACTTCTTAATGAAGTTTTTGAAATGAGAAAAAAACTCTGGTTTTCTCATAAATACAAGCCAGGTATTTTTAACGGAAAATATAGTCCTGGTGGAATGATTGATGTTGAATTTGTCGTTCAATATTTAATTTTAGCTAACGCAAATCAATGCGAAGACTTGATCGAAAATATTGGGAATATTGGCCTGTTGAAATTGGCCGAAAATAAAGGGTTGATTCCTGCAACAGTAGGCTATGATGCAGCGAATGCGTATCGACAATTAAGGAAACGACAGCACGCTGCTAGGCTGCAAGAGAAAATCTTTGAAATAAGTGATGAATCACTTAAAGAATCGACTGAAAAAATAAAAAAACTTTGGTTATGTTTCTTTGATGCTTATTGGTAAACTGTTTACAGTTGGTTAAGTTTATTTTTTAATATTTTTTCAATAAGGCCAGTGGTTGAATACCCGTCCACGAAATTGATGGATTGAGCATTTCCACCATAGGATTTTACAAAATGTGTTTCCGGCAAAATACCCATGTCATAGTCACCGCCTTTGACAAGTATGTCTGGGCGAACAAGTTTGATGATTTCAAGTGGGGTATGTTCATCAAACCAGGTCACATAAGAAACACTCTCTAGGGCTGCAATCACTTGAATTCTGTCAGTCAGGGTATTGAGAGGTCGGTCTTCACCTTTGCCAAGCAAGCGGGCCGAGGAATCTGTGTTGAGTGCGACAATAAGGACCTTTCCGAGTTGACTGGCTAAATCTAGGTAAGTCACGTGACCACGGTGAATGACATCAAATACACCATTTGTAAAAACAATAGAACCTAAAGATTTGATTTGCGTTAACTGGATTGTCAAATCGCTAGGATCCAAAATTTTCTTGTAAAAATTAGTCTTGGTCATGTATATCTGTATTAATATGTATAAGCTTGGGATAAAAGGGATATTTTAAGCACTTTAACTTGTTCCAAAAGGACCGTCATTTAAACTGACAAAAGGTCAATTCCATAAACGAACAGTAAAAGACTGTTGTCAAACTTTTAAAGCTCATGATCAATAAAACACTACCCATTATTTTGATCCTTTCGTGTCAAATGCTTGTGAATCAAATTGGACATGCCCAAACGAAGTCCAATGCAGCTGGTTCAACTGAAGGTGTGCCAATCTCGAACTGTCCATCTATTTTGAATCAAAATGTATTAAGGTTACAAGACGAAAAACCTCAAAACTTATGCCAATACAGTGGAAAAGTGGTTTTGGTTGTCAATACTGCAAGTTTTTGTGGCTTTACACCTCAATACAAAGGGCTAGAAGCATTGTATGAGAAGTATAAAAATGAAGGTCTGGTTGTTTTAGGTTTTCCATCTAATGATTTTGCCCAAGAGCCAGAGAATAATCAGCAGATTGCTGACTTTTGTGAAAATACATTTGGTGTGAAATTTCCAATGTTTACGAAGACCGCTGTAAAGGGTGAATCAGCTTCAAAGCTATTTAAAGAATTGGCGACGGTAACCAAAACAACTCCTAAATGGAATTTCTATAAATATCTAATTTCAAGAGACGGTCAAAAAATTAAAAGTTTCGGCAGCATGACTGGACCCCAAGATAAATCATTTGTGAAAGAGGTTGAGCTAAGCTTAAACGACAAGTATCAAAAATAATCAAGAAAATGAGTGCATTAATTAAAAAGGTCGCCATTATTGGTTCGGGTATTTCAGGCCTATCAGCTGCATACTTTCTTCGTAACAAGGTAGATGTCACGCTTTACGAAAAAGAAACCTATTTCGGTGGACACGCAAATACAGTAGACATTGAATTAGAGACAACCCAAAATTCAATTGAAGCACATGGTGTTGACACAGGATTCTTGGTCTTCAATGAAAGAACTTATCCTGGATTGATAGAGCTATTTAGAGAGATGGATGTGCAGACATTTCCTTCAGACATGTCGTTTTCAGTTCAAGCGCATGTTAGTTGGTTAAGTAGAAAACTTGAGTGGAGCGGTTCCAATTTAAACTCAGTTTTCGCTCAAAGGAAGAACTTATTTAGCATCAAGTTCTGGATGCTTTTAAAAGAAATAATCAGATTCAATGAGCTGACAACGAATTATGTAGAAAACACCTCAAAGGTAGATCACATTGAAAGTGATGGCCTGAAATTGAAAGATTTTTTGCTAAAAAACAAGTTTGATCAATTTTTTCAAGAAGGCTATTTATTGCCGATGTTAGGATGTATTTGGAGTTGTGAGCCACAAACAATGCTTGATTATCCGGCAATTGGTTTGGCGCGCTTTTGTCACAATCATGGGCTGCTGCAAGTCACAAACAGACCACAGTGGTTTACGGTGAAAGGCGGTTCAAAGAACTATGTCAAGAAGATCACAGATCAAATCATTGACAAAAGATTGTCTATTGAAGTCCAAAAAATAGAAAGATTGAAAATAGACGCCGTTGAAAAAGTTCGCGTGTATGCAGAAAATCGTTTTGAAGAATTTGATGCAGTTGTCTTGGCTACCCATGCTCCAGAAGCGTTAAGAATGTTGAGCGGCCCAACAGACAATGAGCAAGCGATTTTAGGGGATATAAAAACACAGGAAAATATCGCAATTTTGCACACGGATGAATCAATCATGCCCAGTAAAAAAATTGCTTGGGCAGCTTGGAATTTTGAAAATATGCAGGCATCAAACAATTCTTCACGTGAAGGGGTCTGTTTGCATTATTGGATCAATAAACTTCAACCCTTACCCTTTAAGAAAAATGTATTCGTTACATTGAATCAACGTCGTCACATTGATGAGAGCAAGATATTGAAACGTATCAAATATGCTCATCCAGTATTGGATCATCGTGCAGTAAAAGCGCAAGAGAGGATGGCTAATATAAATGGTGAAAATAAAACTTGGTTCGCAGGAGCATGGATGGGCAATGGATTTCATGAAGACGGAATGCAAGCTGGTAAATTAGCAGCCAATGCAATCGTGAAAGACTTGGGACTTGGAGAGCATGATTGAGCGAACAAGGATATATTGGTTTTGGGCAGGTTAGGCATGAGCGGTGCAGACCAAAACTTCATAAATTTAACTATCCTGGGTATTTCGTTTACCTACCCATGCGTCAAATGGTGAAGACAATAAATCCATATCTGCCCTTTAACAAAAGGTCTGGTTTGTCGTTTTATGATGAAGATCATGGCGAACCAACTGCTAAGAAAGATCAAAGCTCCTTGGCTTGGTTTGAAAAAGTTTTAGAAGAAAATGAAATACCTGGTGTCGATGGCGAAATTTGGCTCCAGTGCTTTCCAAGAGTATGGGGTTACGCATTTAAGCCCGTTAGTTTTTGGTACGGGTACAGTAAAAGCAGGGAACTCAAAATTGTATTGGTGGAGGTGAACAATACTTTTGGTCAAAGACATTGTTATTTGATTGAATCTCCTAAATTTGGTCATGAATACTGTGCTGAGAAAGTATTTCATGTCTCTCCTTTTATACAGACAAAGGGAGAATATCGATTCCGTTTTATGCTAAGTCGAAACGATAAGCAGACAAGTCTTCAGGGCTTAAAGACGGTGGTTAGGATCGATTATTATGATGATCAAGGACTGTTACTCAAAACCAGCATGAGTGGCACCTTAGAGCCCATATCAAAAGCAAGCAAAAGAAAGGCTCTTTTGCGCTATCCGTTGATGACCGTTGGTGTGATATTGAAAATTCACCTCCAAGCACTTTTTTTGTGGGTAAAGGGTGCAAAATATCACCCGCTTCCAACTTTGCCAGAAGACTTTATTACTTTTAGTAAGACTGGGCATTAGAAGATGAGTTTTTCAAAGAAGAATTGGATTCGAGGAATCGTTTAATTTAAAGACAAGTCAATTACCAAGGAACAAGTTGATGAATAAAGTCATTTCATATTTAACTAAGAAATTTAATTTAGTCCATGTGGCGAGCTATACATCAATATTTGTATTGATTTTGAGCCTACAGGCTTGTTCAAGTCCAAACGTAATGACCTATCATAAAGAAAAACCACAATTGAACTTGAAAGAGTTCTTTAATGGAGAAGTCAAGGCATGGGGCATATTTACCGATAGAAATGGGGAGGTAGTTAAGAGGTTCACGGTTGTGATGGAATGTACTTGGAGCGGAGATGACGGTGTTTTAGATGAGAAATTCCTATACTCCGATGGTACTCAACAACAAAGAATATGGAAATTAAAAGATTTAGGGTCAGGCGCATATCAAGGTACAGCACAAGACGTGATTGGATTTGCGAATGGTAAAAGCAGCGGTAACGCACTGCAGTGGAAATATAAGCTTTCCTTGCCCGTTGACAATAATACCTGGGAAGTCGAATTTGAAGATTGGATGTATCTGATTGACGAAAAAGTCATGTTGAACAAAGCGCGCATGTCAAAATGGGGTATTTATTTAGGTGAAGTTACCCTTTCATTCACCAAGGGGCCACCTGCTGTAAAGTGATGCATCTATGAAACCTCTTAACTTACCTATAGTCGACTGGAGAAATAAAAGTGTTTGGCTCATCGGAGCTTCAAGTGGTATAGGAATGGCTTGTGCTATTGAATTGACCAAATTAGGTGCCAATGTGGCAGTTTCGGCAAGGAAAGTTGAAGCCTTAAATGCTTTTGCAAGTGGGTGCAAGTCAAGCATTGCTGTTGAAGTCGATGTCATGAATAACGACAGTATAGAAAAAGCATTCAACCGCGTGAAAGATCACCAAGGTATAGATGTGGTGATCTACTGTGCTGGTCATTACTTAGAGCAAAGCGCGATTGATTTTAATTTGGACGAAATGATCAAGCACAACGACATCAATTATTTGGGTTTATGCCGCGTTTTGTCATGTGTATTGATGCCAATGATGAATCAAGGATTTGGCCACATTGGCATCATTTCCAGCGTTGCAGGTTATCAAGGTTTACCTAAAAGTTTAGCCTATGGCCCTACCAAAGCGGCATTGATCAATTTGAGTGAATCCTTGTATTTGGATCTCCATGAGCATGGGATTGGCGTGAGCTTAATCAACCCTGGTTTTGTTCAAACCCCTTTAACTGATCAAAACAAGTTTCACATGCCTGCTTTGATTTCAGCTGCCGAGGCGGCGCAAGAAATGGTCAAGGGATGGGGCAAGGGGGAGTTCGAAATTCATTATCCAAAAAGATTTACAAGAGTACTCAAATTTTTAAAGCTGCTGCCGTATGGCCTCTACTTCAAACTGGTTAAAAAAGCGACCGAACAACACACACCTTCCATCTGACCATGAACGCATTAGAATTACAAGTAAAGCAATTGATTCTTTTTTATGAGAATATATCCATTGAAAATTTATCTGATCTAAGAAATTTTTATTCAACTCAAGCAACATTTAAAGACCCTTTTAATGAAGTATTGGGTATTCAAAAAATTATCCAGTTGTTTGAACATATGTTTCAGTCCCTTGAAACACCATCTTTTAAGGTCAAAGAAGTTGTGACGCAAGGGGAGCAGACTTTTTTAAGCTGGGAGTTTAATTACGAATTAAAACAATTGCCTAAAAAAGGGCAGATGGTAATTCATGGAGCGAGCCATATCGTTTGGGCGTCTGATGACCTAGGGTATTGGAGAGTCAAGCTGCACAGAGATTATTGGGACGCAGCAGAGGAAGTGTACGAAAAAATCCCGATTATTGGGCTACTTATTCGCTGGCTCAAGAAAAAAATAGGAGCACCTTTATGAATGCGGCTCAGTTTCAATAAAGGAGGGTCGGGTTTTTATTTTTTCAAAAAGACGGTTGAGTTCAGTGTGGGAGTCACGCCAATTGAAGCCGGGGAAACGAAAATCTAAGTAACCTAAACTGCAACCCACGGCGATATCAGCCAAGCTTAGGTGAATGCCACAACAAAAAGGCTTTTCATTCAAGCCTTTCTCCATGGCAGATAGGCTTGTTTTAACTTTTTCCATTTGACGGTCTATCCAAGCATTGGATCGCTCATGTTCACTTCGGCCCGCCCAAGTTTGTTCAAGCCGAGCCAAAATACTGGCATCCAAAACGCCATCTGATAAGGCTTCCCAAGTTTTAACTTCAGCTCTTTCTCTACCGCTGCTGGGAATCAATTTGCCGACCGGTGAGAGGGTATCCAAGTATTCAACGATGACTCTAGAGTCAAATAGTGCTTCCCCGCCTTCCATGATTAAGCAAGGGACTTTACCAAGAGGGTTGAATTGTGAAATATGGGTGGTATTTGACCAAACCTCTTCAAGCACGAGTTGATAATCAAGTTTTTTTTCTGCCATGACGATGCGAACTTTACGCACGTAAGGGCTTGTTATTGCACCAATGAGTTTCATTTTTGAAAGCTTGAGAGTAGGAAATGATTTTAAGGCATGGCCATAGAGGTGTGTTGTGTGAGAGCGACGAGTTAAAGTATGAAAAGGATATATATAGTTTGTTTATATCAATTCAATTCTGCACCTAATGAGATGTCAAGCATGGGGCTTAAAATAGGAATATGAACAGTTCACCTTTGCTTGCATTATCGCCTTTGGATGGTCGCTACGCATCTAAAATGTCTGCTTTGAGACCCATTATGTCGGAAATGGGCTATATGCACCGTCGTATTCAGGTTGAAATTACTTGGCTCATTGCATTAAGTCGGCTTGGATTAAAGGAGTTTCCTTCACTTTCTAGCGAATGCAGTGCTTATTTAATTGGTTTGTTTCAAAACTTCTCACATGAAAATGCGCTTGAAGTCAAAGAAATTGAAAAAACAACCAATCACGATGTCAAGGCTGTTGAATACTGGATTAAAACGCAATTCAAAGCCAAACATTTAACTGTTGCCGTCAAACATGAATTGGAAAATATTGGAGAAATGGTTCATTTTTCCATGACCAGTGAAGACATCAATAACACCAGCCATGCTTTACAAATTCAAGCGGCTAGAGATGAAGTATTGTTGCCTTTGATGGATAAGGTCATTGAAACTATGCGGGTGTTATCTCAAGCTTATGCAGACGTGGCAATGCTTTCACGAACCCATGGACAAACTGCAACGCCTACGACTGTGGGGAAAGAAATTGCAAATTTTGTAGTGCGTTTGAAAAATGCAAGAGCTCGCCTAGCTTCAATCCCTTTGATGGCCAAGATGAACGGAGCTGTGGGTAATTACAATGCTCAGTTGGCCGCATATCCAGATATCGATTGGGAAAAAGTTGCCAAGGATGTAATTGAGAGACCTGTCTATAGGGAAGGTTCTTCGCTAGATAATCATTTTGGTCTAGGGCTTTGTTTCCAAGCTTATAGCACTCAAATAGAGTCGCATGACTACATGGCTGAATTTTTTGATGCTGTTTCAAGACTGAATGTGATTTTGATTGATTGGTGTAGAGATATTTGGGGCTACATCTCTTTAGGCTATTTTAAGCAACGCTTGAAAGAGGGTGAAATTGGTTCTTCTACCATGCCCCATAAAGTCAATCCAATAGATTTTGAAAATGCTGAGGGCAATCTTGGCATGGCAAATGCCATGCTCAGGCACATGAGCGAGAAGCTTCCAATTAGCCGTTTTCAAAGAGATTTGACCGACAGCACCGTCATTCGCAACGTGGGTGTTGCTTTTGGTTATTCGATTATGGCTTATCAAGCCTTGACTGCTGGATTGTCAAAACTTGAAATTAATCAAGCCAAGCTGAGCGAAGACTTGGATGCAGCTTGGGAGGTTTTGGCTGAACCTATTCAAACAGTTATGAGACGATATGGCGTCAGTGGGGCATATGAGCGCCTTAAAGAATTGACCAGGGGGCGGTCCGTCACGCAAGATGACTTAAAAAGTTTGATTGAAACATTGGATATACCTTCTCATGAAAAGACGCGCCTTCTGGCCTTGAGGCCCGAGACTTATATTGGCCTAGCAGGCACACTTGCAAAACGACTTGGTCAGTAATTAAGTGGGCAAGATTTTTAAATTTGACGCATCCGTTTGGATCTCTTTTAACGAAGCCCTTTCGCTATAACGATTGAACCTCCAGGCAGAATGCTCCATGGTGATTCTTCTCCATGTGTGGCGTTTTTGAGTTGGGCTCATTTTTGTCCAGTCCTGAACTTCTTGAAAAGTTCGACCGCAGCCCTTGCAAATCTCGTCTCCTTGGCTCGTGGAGCAAATAGCAATGCAAGGCGTGTCTGCAACACTTTCGTACCATTGCATCCAAGCATTCATTGCTTGCGTTGGAAAGCCGTCAATGGATACATCTTCTTCGTGAAAATGAACCATCAGTGCATAAACGTGTGCAAGAGAGCGCAAGGCTGGGGAGAGTGTGATGCCATCCTTTGAGGGTTCTTTGGCCCGCCAATAATTGATGGCCGCTTCAATATCGGTGATGTGTATAGAAGACATAGGATGGGTATGATAAACGTATTAATCCTTAAAAGTACATTAAACGAGATATAGTGTGTAAACAAGACCGGACTAAGCCGGAATCTATAAAAGAAACCCCCACAGTCGCTAAAAAGAATCCGGTAACTCTCACAACATGAAAACACTTTTCAAGTGGTTTTTAAGTGCTTTTGCACTCATGAGCCTGTCGTACATAGATGCAGGAATAACAATCAATGGTTTCGAGTCTGCGATGATTGCTTCTCTGGTCATTGGGTGCTTGAATTTAATAGTCAGGCCTGTGTTGGTGGTGTTGACTCTTCCAGTAACTTTGCTATCTTTAGGGCTATTTTTATTCGTGATCAACGCTTTTTTATTCTGGATGGCATCTGCAATGTTGGATGGTTTTCAAGTGCAAAGTTTTGGACATGCTTTGTTGGGGTCTTTGATATACAGTTTATTGAGTGTTTTTATCGACTCAGCGTTGGAGCGACTGTTCTCGACGCAAGGCCAATAAAGTTCGAAGTCGTGAATCAATAATTGACGATTCCATTTCTTGTGACTTTGAGAGGCCAGTTTTTTTGGCTATTTCTTTTGACAGTGTCTGGGCTGCATAAAGTCGATCAATCGCCGGTGCATAGTCTAATTTCAGGGCATAGGCCTCAGCCATTGATCGAATAGAGCTTAAAAGATCTTGACTTTGATACTGAGCATCGGATAACAATTCCCAAGCGTGGATGTCTCTGGGGTGTTTGTTCAACCAATCTCTGAGTGACATGGTACAAGTTTGTTGGGCCTCTTTGGTGCTGAGTTTGAGTTGGTTTTCACAAAGCATGAATGTAACTGCTCTTGATTTTGGCAGTGCATCAAGAATTTCTAATGCAATCATTGGTTGGTTGTCTAAGAAAAACAACTGTGCTTTAAGCAAAGATATTTGTAAAGACAGTTCTGGCGTTTTTCCTTGAGTGGAGAGTGCGTCTAAGCTTGATAAAAAACGTCTTGCTTGGGTGAAGTTGGATATTTTCAGTGACGACAAAACCCCCGCATAAAGCAAGGCAATTTGGTTAGACACCGTTTCTTTGGGGTTGGTAAGTGCTTTTTGGGCTAAATCGATGTTGAGTTGATAGGAGTCGGAGTTGGTTTTGGTTAAAACTTTAGCTCTGGAACTCATCATCAAATGGACCCAATTGCTTGGCAGGGAGTTTTGGGCTTGCGTGCCTTCAAAAGAACCAATTTGCCTAGATGCCATGTCAGCGATACGTTCAGTCGTCAGCGGATGACTTCTCAAGTAGGGGTATGAGCCATTGTCGTTGAGCCTGGATGCTTGTTGGAGTTTTTGAAACATACTTACAAAGCCACTGCCATCGTAACCGGCTTGAAGCATCACACCATACCCAACTCTATCTGCTTCGCGTTCCATGTCACGAGAAAAATTGAGTTGACTCTGTGTCGCTGCGGCTTGACCGCCTACCATGAGGGCGCTAGCTGCATTGGGGTTTTTGCCAGCCGCGATAATGCCAAGGATCATGGCGCCTAGCATCAGGGGTGTTTGCTGGGCTTGTTGAGCGAAAAGTCTGGAGATGTGCCTTTGAGTTATGTGACTTAATTCATGAGCAAGGACAGAGGCGAGCTCATCGCGGTTTGAAACGGCAGAAATCAGTCCTAGATGAACGCCCATGTATCCACCAGGCAATGCAAAAGCGTTGATGCTGGGGTCCTTCACCAAAAAGCCTTGCCAAGCAAAGCGTTGCTCCATCTCATCAGATAAGTCGCCCCTAAGTTTGGATGCCTCGATCAAGGGTTGCCAAATCGAGAGTAAATAATCCAACAATATGGGGTCTTCAATGTAATCAGGATCTTTAAAAATTTCCCGCATTACAGACTCACCAATGTGTCTTTCTTCCCCAAGAGCCATCTCAGAGCCATCACCCAAACTTGGCAGGCGAGTGTCCTTTCGCAATGGACCAGAGGTTTGGGGATGAACTAAAAAAATGCTTAAACCAAGTAAGCAAACACAAATCTTTAGTTTTTGAAACAATGGGTAGAGTGTCATTTTTAACTCAGCGACCAGCTCGGCGGTGAAGTTGCTTTCAATTGACTATGATACGAGTTCTAGGTATAAACAGCAATCAACGAATATTAACTCTATAAGTGGAGATGAAATGGACTTTACCCATTTTGATGCCAAAGGCGATGCGCAAATGGTGGATGTATCTGAAAAACCAGTGACCCACCGTATAGCTGTGGCACAAGGCAGTATTTTGATGGATCGAAAAACCTTGGACTTGATCAAACAAGGGGGTGCTAAAAAAGGAGACGTTTTAGGTGTGGCCAGGATCGCAGGCATACAGGGTGCGAAAAAAACAAGCGATCTCATACCGTTGTGTCACCCCCTCTTTTTAACAAGAGTCACTTTGGATTGGAGTTGGATTGAGAATGATCACGAGCAAGGCCTAAGATGCCAAGTTCAAGCGGAAACGGTCGGGTCAACAGGGGTTGAAATGGAGGCTTTGACCGCGGTACAGGTTGCGCTTTTAACGGTCTACGATATGTGCAAGGCCGTTGATCGCGGGATGGTGATGACACGGGTGTCTTTGTTGGAAAAACACGGTGGTCGCTCGGGCAGTTTCAAAGCAGTATAGGAATCAGTGCACCATAAAAAAAGCCCTTGACGAAGTGAAGCAAGGGCTTTCAAACCAAGAGACAAAACTTTGGGATTGTCTGAGACGGGCTGATTATCCAAAGAGGATTTGCTTTGTAAATAGTTACCAACCACGACAACAAACACAGCGAACAAAGCGGGCACCGCATAACTGAAAATAGGTGTCTCAGCCACCCAATCATGGATGGCACTATTGTGAATCACCGCCTCTTTACTGACCCAGCCGATCAGTGGCTGCACCGAGAGCGATGATCAATGGAAATCTAGCCATCAGTGTCATCATTAAACTGCTGCTAAAGACAATCAGTGGAATGCTGAGTGCAAGTCCAAGAACCAAAAAAATCATAGAGCCTTTGGCTGCGGCGGCAACGCCAATGACATTGTCTAGGCCCATGACCAAATCGGCAATCAAAATGGTGATGATCGCCGAGCGCAAATAGGAGTGCTCCTGAGGCTTCACCTTCGTCGCCGGCATCGTCCTCGGCCAACAATTGAACACCAATCTATAAAAGAGAATGCGCCACCAATGATTTGTAAAAAGGCCAGCTCAAGCAACTTTGCCGCAAGGACCATGAGCACAATTCTCAATACCACTGCAGCAGCGCCAGAACCATAGAAGATGGCCAACTTTTTCTCTCTAGGGAGTCAGTTTCTGGCTGCAAGTGCGATGACCACAGCATTGTCTGCCGATAAAAGGATATTGAACAAGCCGATCTACAAGTCGGTGGTTTGTAAAAATTCCATAGAAATGGCTGCTATTAAATTAAGTTGATGAATTCTAGTCGATCACGAAAAGCCAGCTTGAAATCTAGCGCGAAATATTAAACGATCAAGCCAGTCCGAGAGGTTTAAAGCAAGGCTTTGAGAAGTTTAGCCATTTCTGAAGGGTTGCGAGTCACCTTGAAGCCGCATGCTTGCATGATGTCGAGTTTTGCGTCAGCGGTGTCTTCGCCTCCTGAAATGAGGGCTCCTGCGTGACCCATGCGCTTGCCTGCAGGAGCGGTGACCCCGGCAATAAAACCTACAATGGGTTTTTTCATGTGCGCTTTGCACCAACGAGCAGCCTCAGCCTCATCTGGCCCACCAATTTCCCCAATCATGATGACCGCATCGGTATCAGGATCGTCATTGAAGGCTTTCATGACCTCGATGTGCTTTAAGCCATTGATCGGGTCTCCTCCAATGCCCACGGCGCTGGATTGACCTAGGCCAATTTCAGTTAATTGGGCAACGGCTTCGTAGGTCAATGTGCCAGAGCGAGACACCACGCCAATGCGACCTTTTCTATGAATATGGCCTGGCATGATGCCGATTTTAATTTCGTCGGGTGTAATAAGGCCTGGGCAATTGGGCCCTAGCAGCAGCGTTTTCTTGCCGCCTGCAGCCTCCTTGGCTTTCATTTTGTTTCTTACTTCCAGCATGTCTCTCACGGGAATACCTTCGGTGATACAAATGGCCAAGTCCAAGTCGGCTTCGATGGCTTCCCAAATGGCTGCCGCAGCCCCGGCCGGGGGGACGTAAATAACAGACACGGTCGCACCGGTTTCTGTGGCCGCTTCTTTCACAGAGCCATAAATGGGAATGCCAAAGATCTTTTCTCCGGCTTTTTTGGGATTGACGCCAGCGACAAAGCATTCTTTGCCATTGGCGTATTCTTGGCACTTTTCAGTATGGAATTGACCAGTTTTGCCGGTAATGCCTTGGGTAATGACTTTGGTGTTTTTGTTGATATAAATAGACATGTTGAAATCCTTGAGGCTTATTTCAATGCGGCAACGACTTTTTGAGCCGCTTCAGCCATGGTGTCGGCGCTGATGATGGGCAGACCAGACTCGGCCAGCATTTTCTTACCCAGTTCTTCATTGGTGCCTTTCATGCGAACAACCAAGGGGACACTCAGGTTGACGGCCTTGCATGCCGAAATCACCCCAGTTGCAATGGTGTCGCAGCGCATGATGCCGCCAAATATGTTGACCAAAATCGCCTTGACTTTGGGATTTTTAAGCATGATTTTGAATGCTTCTGTAACTTTTTCAGGCGTTGCGCCACCACCTACATCGAGGAAGTTGGCGGGTTCTGCACCAAAAAGCTTGATCGTATCCATGGTTGCCATCGCCAAGCCGGCCCCGTTGACCAAGCAACCGATATTGCCATCTAAGCTGATGTAGGCCAGGTCAAACTTGCTTGCTTCAATCTCGGCAGAGTCTTCTTCGTCGAGATCGCGATAGGCAACAATTTCAGGATGTCTAAACAATGCATTTGGATCAAAATTGAATTTTGCATCCAATGCCTTGATGTGCCCATTGCCTTCAAGGATCAAGGGATTGATCTCTGCCAATGAGCAATCAGTCTCCATATACGCTTTGTACAAGCCTTTCATCACTTGAACGGCCTCGGCTTGTGAAGCTGGGGGTACGCCAATACCTCGGGACAGCTCTTGAGCTTGCTCGTCTTGCAGACCTGTCAGGGGGTCGACAAAGACTTTGATGATTTTTTCAGGAGTGGCGTGGGCAACTTCCTCAATGTCCATGCCGCCTTCGGAGGACGCCATAAGAGCTACTTTTTGCGAGGCGCGATCGGTCACGACGGAGACGTAGTACTCCTTTTGGATGTCCGCGCCTTCTTCGATAAGGAGTCGACGCACCTTTTGGCCATGTGGGCCAGTTTGGTGTGTGATCAGTTGCATCCCCAAAATTTCGCTGGCCAATTTCTTGACTTCATCGATGGAGCGCGCTAACTTAACGCCTCCACCCTTGCCGCGACCACCAGCATGAATTTGTGCCTTGACGACCCAGACAGGCCCGCCAAGTTTTTGGGCGGCCTCAACAGCCTCTTGGACCGTGAAGGCTGGAATTCCTCTGGGAACGGGCACGCCAAACTGACGCAAAATTTCTTTGCCTTGGTATTCGTGAATTTTCATGTTGTTCTCTTAAATCGGAAGGGGAAAATAGAGCCAAAAGGGCCGCAAATGAATAAAAGTGGGTCAATAAATGGATCTATACTTTACCGCCTCGAAATGTATCATGTTCGGAAGCATTAGTCTTCCCTTTTGCTTACAATTGTTTCAACTATCAAGTTAACCCCCGACTATTGTAGACTTATTCATGCACAAAATTTTCATCGATGGAGAGGCCGGTACAACTGGGCTACAGATCAAAAGCCAGCTTCAGGCGATTGAGGGCTTGGAGCTTTTGTCGATTGCACCTTCTGAGCGCAAAGACCCCCAAGCCAAATTGGCGATCATGGCGAGTGCAGATTTGGTGGTTTTGTGTTTGCACGACGATGCAGCGAGGCAATCGGTTGCTTTGATGGCTGAAATTCAGGGTAAAAAACCCAAGCTGATTGATGCGTCCACAGCGCATCGCACACACCCAGATTGGGTGTATGGGTTTCCTGAGCTTGATGCAACTCAAGAGGATTTGATTCGCCAAGCTCAAAAAGTTGCCAATCCGGGATGCTATGCAACGGGTGCAATTGCGCTGTTGCGCCCGCTTATGAACGCGGGGATTTTGCCCCTAGATTTGCCATTGAGCTTGCCCAGTGTGAGTGGCTACTCAGGTGGCGGCAAGGCCATGATTGAGGCGTATGAGGCGGGCCAAGCGCCTTTGATGGACTATTATGCTTTGGGCCTAGAGCACAAGCATATTCCAGAAATTATGAAGTACGCGGGGCTGCACAAACGGCCATTGTTTGTGCCCTCGGTTGGCAACTTTAAACAAGGCATGGTGGTTCAATTGCCGCTTCACTTGGAGCAACTGTCCCAGGGCGTGACCCCAGAGAAAATACGACAAACGTATATCCGTCATTACCAATCCATTCACAATAGTTTTGTGAGTGTCTTGCCCAAAGAAGCTGAACTTCATTTTGACGCGAGCGCTTTGAATGGCACCAATCGCTTAGAGATTGCCGTTTTCGAAAATATAGAAAAAGGCCATCTGGTTTTGATGGCCAGGCTTGATAATTTAGGAAAAGGTGCGAGCGGTGCAGCGGTGCAAAACGTGCACTTGATGCTTGGGCTGGCGCCCTTAAAGCCCTAGTAGGAATTTATCCATCTCGCGGCTCAGCGGGGGCCTCTTCTTTGAGGAGGGCATAAATTTTTTTCAGAAGGCTGCTCGAAAAACCTCGTGTCATCATGAACCGCATTTGTTGATCGATTTCTTTTTGATTAAGGGGGAGCGTGCCAAATTTTTTGAGCCATAGCGCTGTGGCTCGAGCAAGTTCGGTCGTTTGTAATTCCTCCAAGACGCTTGCAGCCACATCCGTGGGTACCCCTTTTTGTTTCATTTCTGCGTGAATTCTTCGCACACCGAGTTTGGACTCCTTGCGAAGTGCGATCGATTGAGCATGGCGTTTTTCATTTAAAAAATCCTTCAGCTCTAATTCATTGAGAACGCGCTCAAGCTCGCCCTCTTGGGTTTCATAGGGGGTGAGTTTTTGGAGCAACTCTTGTCTAGAGTACTCTCTTTGTGACAACGCTCTTAAGGCGCGTGATTTCAAGCTTAGGAGTGGGAAATTTCTATTTTGGCGATTGAACATGGTGGGCAATCATGAGGACCAACTCACGGCAAGTGGATTGCTGTGTGAGTTGGCGTGTGAATAAGACGAAAGTGTTGGTGTAAGTGTGTGTGGCAGAAGTACGGTCTTGTCATGTTGCAAGGAGGAGGAGAACGAGGGTGACGAGTTACTCCTCTTTTTTAGCGCCAACGCTTGGTGGGGTGGTGAGTGAAGGAGCGGCTGCACGGATGCCAAGGGACTCACGCACTTTGTTTTCAATTTCATGTGCAAGGGCTGGGTTTTCACGCAAGAATTCACGAGAATTGTCGCGTCCTTGGCCTATTTTTTCGCCATTGTAGGCATACCATGCGCCAGATTTATCAATGACACGGGCCGTTACGCCGAGGTCGATGACCTCGCCGTGGCGAGAGATGCCTTCGCCAAACAAGATGTCAAACTCAGCGGTTTTAAAGGGCGGGGCCACTTTGTTTTTAACGACTTTGACTTTGGTTTCGTTGCCAATGGCTTCTTCGCCCTTTTTGATCGTGCCTGTTCTGCGGATATCTAGACGAACGGAGGCATAAAATTTCAAAGCATTTCCGCCCGTTGTGGTTTCGGGTGAGCCAAACATCACGCCAATTTTCATGCGAATTTGGTTAATGAAAATAACCATGCAATTGGTTTTTTTGATGGTGGCGGTGAGCTTTCTGAGGGCTTGGCTCATGAGCCTGGCTTGCAAGCCAGGCAAGGAGTCGCCCATGTCGCCCTCAAGCTCGGCCTTGGGTGTGAGAGCCGCGACAGAGTCGATCACGATCAGGTCAACCGCACCCGAGCGCACCAAACTGTCCACAATCTCAAGCGCTTGCTCCCCGGTATCTGGTTGAGAGATCAACAAGTCTTGTAAATTCACGCCCAATTTTTGGGCATATTGAATATCCAATGCATGCTCAGCATCCACAAAGGCGCACGTTCCATTTTGTTTTTGCATCTCTGCAATCACTTGCAGTGTGAGGGTCGTTTTACCGGAGGACTCTGGGCCATAAATCTCAATGACGCGCCCTCTTGGCAGACCGCCAACCCCTAAGGCGATGTCCAAGCCCAAAGATCCTGTTGAAACCACTTGGATGTCTTCAATGACCTCTCCCTCACCCAATCGCATGATGGTGCCTTTGCCAAATTGCTTCTCAATTTGAGCAAGTGCAGCTTGAAGTGCTTTGTTTTTTTCTGTATTTGGTACAAGACCTTTAACTGGTGCGTCCATAAAATATCCTTAAAAATCAGTAAGTTAGAAATTAGAAAACTGAAGCACTCTGAATCAACTGGATGCTTAACCAGTAATTTATCTGAAGTGTCTTGTCTTGTAAATAGAAAATTTAGTCAGTTTACTTGACTAAATGATATAGTCGAACTTATGAAAAAACAAGCTTCCAAACGAATTAGTTTTCCCGATTGGAGACAAAACCATTTAGGCCGGTTATTGGGTCAGTCGATGCGCAGGTTTGATGAGCGGGTCTATGACTTGATGTCTCACGATGTGAGGGTGCCGTTGGCCTTGTCAAATTTGGCCAGTCGAGGACAAGTCAGTGCAGCACACATTCACATGACAAGGCATTTACCGCTTGAGGGGGCGCAATTGACGCAACTCGCATTCAGCGCGGGTATCAGTAAGCAAGCCATGGCGGAATTGGTTGAACAATGTGAGGCTTGGGGCTTGGTATTCAAAGAGCGTGATGCAGGGGATCAAAGAGCCAAGAAAATTCGATTCACCGAGCTAGGTATTTCATGGCTCAGAGCCTTTGAGTTGGCGGTCACACAAGCCGAGCAAGAGTTCAAGCTTGAAGTGGGGCTTGAAGTTGCGACGGTGATCACTTTGGGATTGGAGGTTTATGCGGATTCTCAGCGCAATAAGCTCAATGGGTTCTAAAATGAGATTTATTTAAATCATTGGAGGTCCTCGTAGTGCGAATTTTAATTGCAGAAGATGACCAAGTTTTAGCGGATGGATTGTTGCGCAGCTTGCGTTCATCGGGTGCTGTGGTGGACCATGTGGGCAGCGGCAGCGAAGCCGATGCAGCACTCATCAGCACAGATGAGTTTGACTTATTGATTCTTGACCTGGGTTTGCCAAAGCTTCATGGCTTAGAGGTCTTAAAGCGTTTGAGAGCGAGGGGCAGTTCTTGCCCAGTTCTTATTTTGACGGCTGCAGATGCCATTGAAGAACGCGTGAAGGGCTTGGATTATGGGGCTGATGATTACATGGCCAAACCATTTTCTTTGCAAGAAATGGAGGCCAGGGTCAGAGCCTTGATTCGAAGAGGAATGGGCGCAAACAGTGCGCTCATTAAACACGGCCCCATGATCTATGACCAGGCTGGTCGCGTGGCGACCATTGACGGCAAGATGATCGATCTGTCTGCGAGGGAGTTGGGTTTACTCGAGGTTCTTTTACAAAGAACGGGTCGATTGGTGAGCAAAGATCAACTGGTTGAGCGTTTGTGTGAGTGGGGTGAAGAGGTGAGCAACAATGCCATCGAGGTCTATATTCATCGCTTGCGAAAAAAGATCGAGAAAGATCCCATCCGAATCGTGACTGTTCGAGGCCTAGGCTATTGCCTAGAAAAAATTGCCAACTAGCAGTTGTCCGATCAGGTCACCTCGTGAAAGCTTGAGACCTGAGTTCATCTAAGTCAACAACCAAGTGGTCATTTGTGAAAATTTTTCAGCGCGAACAACTCTCCTTGTTTGGTGGCATCTTGGATTGGATGCTCATACCGCTTTTGCTATTGTGGCCGATCAGTTTGGCCCTGACGTGGTTGGTCGCAATAGGGGTTGCAAATAAGCCTTATGACCGTGGCTTAGAGCGGTACATGCTGACATTAGAGAGGATGCTGGCAGACCCAAGCAAAGAGGTTGTTCACCGCCTTGATGGCGCCGCAGACCTACTGAACAAAGCAGATGGGGTCAACCAGATCTACATTCAGGCTCGAACTTATTCGGGAAATCTGATGGCGGGCGAGGCTTTGCCATTGCCACAAGAGGATGACGCTTATTTAAAGTCAGAAACCCTTTTCAGAGATGAGCAATACAGAGATCAGAAAATAAGAGTTGCACACCGATGGGTCAAGTTACAACAAGAACCGGGTGTTTTGAGCGAAGACAACCAAGCCTTCAATACGCTTGTTTTATTGCAAGTTGCAGAGTCGATCGAAAAAAGAAGTGTTCTCGCACAAGAGATTGTCAAGGGCGTGATGTTGCCTCAATTGGCACTCTTGCCGCTGGCAATGTTGGTCCTTTGGATTGCGCTTGCAAGAGGGCTTCAGCCTTTGCGTAGGTTAGAGGAACATATCAGAAAAAGAAAACCAGATGATTTAAACCCAGTTGATGATCGCATCATGCCTATAGAAGTCATGCCATTGGTGGCTTCGATCAATGAGTTGCTCGCCCGGCTCAAAAGCTCCATTGAGACCAAAAAAAGGTTTTTAGCAGATGCCGCGCATCAGTTGAAAACCCCTCTGGCTGGCCTTCGAATGCAGGCAGAACTGGCGCAAACGGAAAACCTCTCGAACACGGAAATCAAGCACACGCTTAAATTGATTGGATTATCAAGTGTGCGTGCCACTCGCATGGTCAATCAATTGCTGTCCCTGGCTCGAGCAGAGGTGGGCGCGCAATCGATGGCAAAGGTCGTGTGTGATTTGGGTGCATTGGTGGAGGAGGTGTTGCAAGAAACTTGGCCCATGGCATCCAAGAAATACATCGATCTTGGCTATGAAAACGATGACAGTCCGCATAAACCTGCAAGTGTCGAGGGCAATCCGATCTTGCTTAAAGAGATGATCCGAAACTTGTTGGAAAATGCCATCAACTACACGCCTTCAAAAGCCAGCCATCCAGGCGTGATCAATTTGGGTATCCATCGGGATTACAAGAATCGTCTTTTAAGTTTTGTCATTGAGGACTCCGGTCCTGGTGTTTCCGAGGCAGAAAAAGAGTTGGTGTTTCAGCCCTTTTATAGAAGCCTTGGACTTGGCAATGAGGTGGATGGCTCGGGTCTGGGTTTGTCCATTGTCAAAGAGATTGCAGATCAACACCAAGCGCAGGTGTATCTTGAGGACGCGCAAAACGATTTGCCAAAATCTTTTCTAAATCCTTCTATGCAAGCCAAAATCAATTCGCCTAGGCTCAAAGGTTTGCGAGTCAGGGTGGTGTTTAAAATTGCGCAAATCAAAGCCGAGTAAACGTTACTGCAGTGTATGGCGGGGGCGAACGCTCACGTCCATGCTGACGATGGTGCGAATGTCCCCGTTTTGTAGGATGAGCAGCTCACCTTGATGGTTGACCCCTAAACACTGACCCGTGGTGCCGTCGCTTAAGTGTATTTCGCGACCTTTGAGGCAGTCCAATTTGTCAAACTTGGTCTTAAAACCAAGAAAGCCTTCGCGCTCGAAAAGCTTAAGGGTGGTTGTGAGTTTGCTTACCGTTTGAGTGATCAGTTCTTGTCGACTCAATCCTGACCCCAAGTCAGAAAGGCCCATGGGGCTTATTTGCAAGGAATGCGTTTGTAAGTCAGGCGTATTGAAATTCACTCCAACGCCAATGACGCAATAGCGCGCTTGGGATGTTGAGAGAGGGGTGGCTGGATTGGGATTGATGGTTTCAATCAATATTCCCGCCAATTTGTGGAATCGATCCGCTTTGTAAACCCAAACATCGTTGGGCCACTTCAGTTTGAGGTCTAGGCCTTGGTCTGGATCTAGACTGTGTGCCAGATCAATTCCAACGCACAAAGAAAGCCCAAGCCAGCTAAGGGGCTTGAGGAGAAGGCCTATTGAAAAAGTAAGCGAGTCTTTTTGATTTGAAAACCAAGCGTTGCCGCCCCGTCCTCTGCCGTGTGTTTGCTCAAGGGAGACCAAGACTTTTGGAGCAAGGGCTTTAAGCTTGGCTTGCCGCATCAGCTCTGATGACGTTGAGTCAATGCGATCAAAGACCTCCACTTCCCATGGCAGGGCAAGGGCAGACAGGTTTTGGGACAAGCAGCTTTGAAGTTGCAGAGCGGTCAGCAACATTTAAACTTGGGTGAGCAAGAGACGCAATTTAAAGCAAAGCATGGTGTTTGTGAGTCTACTCTACAAGGGGCAAAGAAAAAAGGACTGGGTTTTTGGCGAGAGGGGCTTATTTTTTTGAACGTTTGGGGGCCAATAAAGTTCCCCTGCATTTTTTTGAGCCACACCAACAAGGGTATTCGGCCTTGAGCTTAGGGGTGTAGCGTTCATCGATCATCAGACCGTAATCATAATTGAGCTCATCGCCAGCTTTGATGTTCTTGAGGGCTTTGATGAAGACGTGCTCTCCAATCTCATCGGCTTCGCAGTTGGGCTTGCATGAATGATTGATCCAACGCGCGCTGTTGCCCTTGACGCCGCCATCGATCACGTGGTCCTCATTGATGTGGAAATAAAATGTATGGTTGGGCTCCAAGGGGTTGTGAGGATGGCGATCTTGCGCTTGCTGCCAAGTAATGAGCTCCCCCTTGTACTCAATGATGACTTCATGTTTAGGGATATTGACCAAAGCAAAAACGCCCTTGCCATGCACGCCGGAACGCTTGACTTGGATGCGGGGAGTGGATTTTTTGGGTTTAAAAGGGGTAGACAACTGGAGGACTCAATTCAAAAAAGATGGTATTGTTGTTAAATAAGAACTTGTACGGTTAGACAATTTTAGAGGCTTTGGGCGTAATCGTTGAAAAAAACGGCACAATGCGGTGCATGAAGGAATCCACTTGAATGAGTAAAACACTGGTCATTGCTGAAAAACCCTCGGTTGCACAAGATATTGTGCGTGCTTTAACGACGCCCAAGGGGAAGTTTGAAAAATTCGATGATTATTTTGAGTCAGATGCGTTCGTGGTGACGTCTGCGGTGGGGCATTTGCTTGAAATTAAGGCGCCTGAGGAGTTTGAAGTCAAGCGTGGCAAGTGGAGTTTTGCGCATTTGCCTGTGATCCCCCCCCATTTTGATCTCAAGCCAGTAGATCGAACCAAAGCAAGGCTGAGTGCCGTCGTTAAACTCGTCAAGCGCAAGGACATCGCCAGTTTGGTCAATGCGTGTGATGCTGGGCGTGAAGGGGAGTTGATATTTCGACTGATTGAGCAATTTGCCACGACCAAAAAAGATGCAAAAAAGCCGGTGAAACGACTTTGGTTGCAGTCAATGACGCCTCAAGCGATTCGCGATGGCTTTGATAACCTGCGCTCTGAGCAACAAATGCAGGGTTTGGCCGATGCCGCGAGAAGTCGTTCAGAGGCTGATTGGTTGGTTGGCATCAATGGAACGCGTGCTTTTACGGCCTTCAATTCCAGGGACGGAGGTTTCTTCTTGACCACCGTTGGGCGGGTACAAACGCCAACGCTCTCGGTGGTGGTCGAGCGCGAGGAGCAGATTCGTAAATTCGTGAGCCGCGATTTTTGGGAAATTCACGCCAACTTTGAAGTTCAAGCGGGTCAATACACGGCGAAATGGATCAACCCTGACCATAAAAGAGACGAAAACGACGCCGAGAAGAAAGACAACCGGGTTTGGTCCGAACAAGAGGCGAAAGATGTTGCACAAGCGGTGCATGAACAATCTGGGTTGGTGACAGATGTGAGTAAACCCACCACTCAAGCCGCTCCCGCCCTCTTTGATTTGACGTCCTTGCAAAGAGAGGCCAACGGCCGCTTTGGATACTCAGCCAAGACGACCCTCTCACTGGCCCAAAGTTTGTATGAGCGTCACAAAGCACTGACCTACCCAAGAACCGACTCCAAGCATTTGCCAGAAGATTATTTGCCGACCGTCAAACAAACATTTGGCATGTTGGCAGAAAGTTCGATGAAGCATTTGTCGCCATTTGCTCAAATGGCTTTGAAAAATAATTACGTTAAACCATCAAAGAAAGTATTTGATAATTCGAAAGTAAGCGATCACTTTGCAATTATTCCTACCCTAGAAGAGCCCAAGGGATTGTCGGAAGCAGAGCAAAAGATTTATGACTTGGTGGTCAAGCGCTTCATGGCGATCTTTTTCCCATCTGCTGAATTTTTAGTCACCACGCGAATCACGAAAGTGAGCTCAAAAGGGAAAACCCATCATTTCAAAACCGATGGCAAGGTGATGGTCAATCCGGGTTGGATGACCATTTACGGCAAAGAGGCCACTGAAGAGGATGACACCGACAAAACCTTGGTCAAAGTCAATGCTGCAGAGCAGGCTTTGGTGGTCCAAGCGCAACCCAAGCCTTTAAAAACCAGACCGCCTGCAAGGTACACAGAAGCCACTTTATTGGGTGCCATGGAGGGTGCTGGCAAGTTGGTTGAGGACGATGAGCTCAGAGAGGCCATGCAGGGAAAGGGTTTGGGCACGCCTGCCACAAGGGCGGCGATCATCGAGGGCCTATTGAATGAAAAATACATGATTCGAGACGCCAAAGAGTTGATACCCATGGCCAAAGCGTTTCAGTTGATGACGCTGCTCAGAGGTTTGGGCATCGAGGAGTTAAGTAAGCCTGAGCTCACGGGTGAGTGGGAGCACAAACTGTCTTTGATTGAGCACGGCAAGCTAAGTCGTGAGTCTTTCATGCAAGAAATTGCTCATATGACCGAGCACATCGTTAAAAAGGCCAAAGAATACGATCGAGACACGGTGCCAGGGGACTATGCAACGCTTTCAACGCCATGCCCTAAGTGCAGTGGTCAGGTCAAAGAGAATTATCGCCGCTACACCTGCCAAGGCTCGGATGGCCAAAGCGCCGGCTGCGGGTTTTCTTTTGGCAAGACCCCCGCTGGCAGGGCGTTTGAGCTTGCAGAAGTCGAGTCGTTCTTGATCAACAAAAAAATCGGCCCCCTGGATGGCTTCAGGTCTAAAGCGGGCTGGCCTTTTGCTGCTGAGATGGTTCTTAAATTCAATGAAGAAGAGGACAACTGGAAGCTTGAATTTGATTTTGGAGACGACAAGAGCGAAGAAAGTGGAGAGCTCCATGATTTCTCTGCCCTCTCGCCATTGGGTCTTTGCCCGGCTTGTGGGGCAAGAGTGTTTGAGCTCGGAGCTCAATACGTCTGTGAAAAAGCGGTGCCCACCTTGGAGCAAGCTAGCAGCACATGCAAGTTTAAAACCGGGAAAATGGTTCTCCAACAACCCATAGAGTTGGAACAAATACAAAAACTGCTCCAAACGGGCAAGACCGATTTGTTGGATAAATTTGTATCCATGAGAACAAGGCGCGCGTTCAAGGCCTTTTTGGCCTGGGACGCTGAGGCGCAAAAGGTGTCGTTTCAGTTTGAAGAGCGTGCGAGCAAATACCCGGCAAGAAAAACAGCAGCGTTCGCTAAAAAGGGCGCCAAAAAAGCACCAGCGGCCAAAAAAGTCGGCACCAAAACCGCCAAGACGCCAACCCGAAAAACCAGCTCAGCTCCAAGAAAAGTGACTTCCAACCTGATGCCCAGCCAAGCATTGGCACAGGTCATTGGCGAGGACTTGGTGGCTCGTACCCAAGCGGTCAAGAAAGTGTGGGATTACATCAAATTGGCAGCCCTGCAAGACGCAAAGGACAAAAGAGCCATTCTTTGCGACGAGAAGTTAAAGGCTGTTTTTGGCAAAGACAAGGTAACGATGTTTGAAATCACGGGCTTGTTGAGTTCGCACTTGAATAAAGTGAGCTGACATGGTGGCGCCTTTTTTTGCGCACCCCAAAAGCCTTCAGATCCAAGTGCAAGTTCTCTGATGGCATTTTGAGGTTTCTAGTTTTGAGGAGTCGTCACACCCTTTGAGATGGGCAGCTCAAAAGGTGTGCCAGGAAAGATTTAAGGTGTATTTAAATAAGCCCACAATTTGGCCGGCGTGATGGGCATTTGGATCCCTGGGGCTTTATGTTTGAAACCGTTTCTAGCTAACGCATCAGCGACTGCATTGACCACGCAGGGTGTGGCGCCAATGGTGCCAAGTTCGCCCACGCCTTTGACGCCCAAGACATTGTTTTTGCAAGGAATGCTCTGATCCATGTTGGTCAGAAAGAACTCGGGCATGATGTCTGCATGTGGGATGGCATAGTCCATCAAACTGCCTGTCAAAGGTTGACCCGTCTCACGGTCATAGACGACTTGCTCACACAGCGCTTGACCTATACCCTGAACCGCACCACCATCGAGTTGTCCGCGCACAATCAAAGGATTGACAACGCGTCCGACATCGTTCATGGAGGAGTACTTCGCAAGATGGACCACGCCAGTTTGGGGGTCAATTTCAACCTCAGAAATATGGCACCCGTTGGGCCATGTTGGGCCACTCGCCACCGTTGTGGAGTCCAACTCAATTCGTCCATGAGGCTCCTTGCTGGCCAAGGCCGCCAAAGTGATGGACACATCGGTGCCTTTGATCTTAAAGAGGCCGCTCTCGTAGACCAAATCATCAACCAAGCTTTCAAGGGACTTGGCGGCCAAGGACTTGGCTTGTTCAAGGGCTTGCTTCGCGCCGACAGAGACGGCCGAGCCACCCGTAAATAGTGAACGAGAACCGACAGAGCCAAAGCCGTTGCCGCGGTCGGTGTCGCCAAGAACGACCCTGACTTTGGACATGTCTACCCCAAAAACATCCACCACCAATTGCGCCAAGGTGGTGGCAATGCCTTGTCCCATCGCATTGACTGCGGAGAAGACTTCAATCACGCCGTCAGAAAGGATTCGAACGTTGACCTTTTCCTCCAAAGCATTGCCGCCCGTCCACTCTAAAAACGTAGACACGCCCAGTCCACGCCAAAGTCCCCGGGCTTTGGAGGCTGCCTCCCGCATTTGAAAACCGCTCCAGTCTGCTTGAGACAAAGCCTGGTCCATGATGGCTTCGAAATGTCCTGTGTCATAGGTTTGTCCCATGGGGTTTTTATAGGGCATTTGTTCGGGTTGGACGAAGTTTCTTCGGCGCAGCTCAATGCGGTCGATGCCAGTCACGCGTGCAGCCTCATCCATGAGGCGCTCGATGTTAAAGATCGCTTCAGGGCGACCCGCTCCGCGATAAGCCCCAGTGGGTGCGGTATTGGTCATCACCGCTTTAAAGTAAAAATCAATCAACCCAATGTCATACACGCTGCTTTGAACCCAAGGTCCAATTAAAAGCTGAATGGCAACACCAGTCATGCCAGGGTAGGCACCCACATTGGCCAAATTGTGCACTTTGAGGGCCAAAATTTTACCGTCTTTGTCCAGCGCCATGGCGCAGTGGCTCTCGATGTCTCGCCCGTGTGAGCTGGCCAAGAAGTCTTCCCCACGCTCGGACTGCCACTTGACAGGCATTTGCAGGCGGTGGGCGCAATAGGCCACCGCAAGGTCTTCGGGGTAGGCGCCGGTTTTCATGCCAAAACCGCCACCCACGTCACCAACGACCACGCGGATCTGATCGGCAGGGATGGCAAATAAATCTGAAACTGCAGCGCGCACAGCGGAGGGCATTTGCGAGCTGATGCGAACGTTCAGTCGGCCCTCGTGCGTGTGAGCTTGAACACTCCTGGGCTCAAGGGTGAGGGCGATCAAACGTTGGTGATCAATTTTGAGTTCAACCACATGTGCAGCATGTGCAAAGACCTGCGCGGTCTTTTCGCTGTCGCCGTAGCGAGTTTCTGCCACGATATTGTCTGGCACATCAGCAAGCAGTGGCGCCTGTGGACTCAGCGCGTCTTGGAGGGTGACGGCACTGGCCAGCTCTTTGTAAGAAACCAACACCGCCTCAGCAGCATTTTTTGCATTGAAGACCGAATCAGCAACCACTGCCGCAATGATTTCGCCCACAAAGCGAACCTGATGTGTTGCCAAGATGGGTCTTGTGGCAGATGCGATGGGCGAGCCATCGGCTCTTTTAAAGTTCACGGGCTTGGCCATGGGTTTCACACCGGCTTGTTCAAGCATTGCGCCAGTGAGCACCCATTTGACGCCGGGCATGTTTTGTGCAGCACGCGTGTCAATCGACTCAATGAGCGCATGGGCCTGAGAGGAGCGAACAAAGGCCAAGTGCAGCTGAGAGGCGTGTTCAATATCGTCTGCAAATTGACCTGCACCGATCAGCAGGTGTGCATCTTCGACGCGTTCAACGGACTGACCGCTACCGAATTTTAGAATTGTTTGATCCACAAAATACCTCGAAAAAAGAAAGGGGTTGATAT
>Ga0114966_10000954_pt1 | contig 27047 bp, 20 predicted proteins | sample M_130207_XF_Meta_FD_87029 | JGI IMG/M metagenome (GOLD analysis project Ga0114966, IMG submission 87029) | Freshwater microbial communities from Lake Montjoie, Canada to study carbon cycling - M_130207_XF_MetaG | ecosystem: Environmental > Aquatic > Freshwater > Lake | place: Lake Montjoie... | reverse complement strand
GCATCGAGTGGAGTTTCACCCCGTGCGAGTTGTGCTGCGACGGCGGCTGTGAGGGAATCGCCGCAGCCGATGGGGTTGATGGCCTGCACTTGCGGCGGCTCGATTCGATGCAGGCCGCTCGGGCCAAGGACGAACAGGGACGCGGGGCCGTTGCTGACGACAATCCACTCCGCGCCGAGGTCTCGCACCTCGGCCATCGCGGTGGCCACGTCGTCGTCGGTCGTGAGCGGCCGTCCCACGGTGGTGGCCAATTCTTCTCGATTGGGTTTCACGAGGAACGGTCGCAGCGGCAGGCACTCGATCAACTCGCGGCCTCGGATGTCGAGCAGTGTCCGAGCGGAAGTCCGTTCCAGCAGATCACGGTAGTAAGACGGAGCCGTCCCCTGCGGCAACGATCCGCTGAGAACGACGTGGCTGGCGGAACGGACTCCGTCCGCAAAGGCCTCGGCGTACTGAGCCAGCTCGAACTCCGTCAACGCGGTTGAGTTCTCGACCAATTCCGTCGTCACGCCGGTGGCTTGATCGAGGAGCGTCGTGCAGACGCGCGTGGCCGCGTTCGTCGAAACCCACCGCGCGGGGATGCCGCGCCGCGCAAAGTCATCTCGAATTTGTTGACCCGTCGCGCCGCCCACCGGACTGATCGTGAGCGACTCCGCTCCGAGCTGATGCAACGCCGCACCCACGTTCAGCACTTTGCCCGATCCGCACCAGACCGCCTCGCGCGCGCGATTGACGTGTCCGACTTGAAGCTGTCGAAAGACGAGAATCTGTTGCCAAGCAGGCGTTAATCCGGCAGCGACAATCATTGATGGCGTCCTCTGGATGCGAGATGGATTCTTGAGACAGGGGAACGTGAGTCGCGACAACTTTAGCCCTTCAGCCGATGCCAGCCTCATGGCGTTGCCGCTGGACTCCCTCGCTCCGAGACGGGCAATGCGGCTGCTTGTAGACGCTCCCCCGGTCTCATTCCACCTCAGCCAGCCCTCGATCACACGTCAAATCCAGCCCTGCCAATGTTCATCGAATCTTAACGAGTACTTCGTCGCAAACTTCGTTCTCGCCGCTTAAGCTATTCCACGCTCAGGCGGGGGTGGATGGCCCCTGCGATTCTCGATCGAATCAAACTCAAGTTGCGTTGGAGATCATCGGATGCTCGTGGTCAATCAGTCTCGGTTTGCTTGGATGATTGTCGGTGTGAGTCTGTTAGGCTTGGTGGGACTCAACGGTTGCGTGAAGCCTGCGGCACCCGTTGTTAAAGCAGCACCAGTCAATGGTGCGGCACCCGTCAGCGTCAACGGGACTGAGTCTGTAGCCGAAGAGGCACTCGTCAACGTCGAAGGCTCCAGCACGGTCTACCTGATTTCTCAGGCGGTCGCCGTCGAGTTCGAGAAGAGCACGAAGCACAAGGTCAGCGTCGGTCGTTCGGGAACGGGCGGCGGCTACAAGAAGTTTGCGTTGCGGCAGAGCGACATCTGGAATGCCTCGCGCCCGATTGCCGAGAAGGAAGTCAACGAACTGAAAGAGAAGGGGATCGAGTGGCTCGAACTGACCGTCGCCATCGACGGCTTGTCGATCGCCGTTCATCCCGAGAACGACTGGTGTACGGGATTGAGCGTCGCGGAACTCAAGAAGTTGTGGCAGCCCGACAGCATGGTCTCGAAGTGGAGTGATCTCAATCCCCAATGGCCCGATCAGCCGATTCAGTTGTTCGGAGCCGACAGCGACTCGGGGACGTTTGAGTACTTCACCGAAGTCATCGTCGGCAAGAAGGGTTCCACCCGTACCGACTACACACCTGCCTCGGACGACAACATCCTGATCTCCGGTGTCTCGGGCAATAAGTTCGCCCTTGGATACATTCCCTACGGCTACTGCGTCGAGAACAAAGACAAAGTCAAAGTGATTGGCGTCTCGCCGACAAAGGACGCCGCTGAAACGGCGGCGGCTCCCGTCCTGCCCACAGTCGAAACGATTCTCAGTGGCGAGTACGCTCCGCTGTCGAGACCCCTCTTCATGTACGCCAACAAGGCGGCGATGAAGCGGACGGAAGTGGCTGACTTTTTGAAGTTCTTCGTCTCGGAAGCGGCTCAGCCACTCGTGTCCAAGCGAGGGTTCGTCCGGATGACGGATGAGACTCGCCAAGCCATGACTGAGCGATTGGAAGCGGCTCTGAAGCCGGCTGAGGCGACAGAATCCAAGTGATGATCGTGCGGGCAGATTTTCGATCTGCCCGCATCCATTGAATGTGACGTGTTGTTTCAAAACTCACCCCGCTTGTCACGGTGTGGCTCGCGGGGCTTTGTACGGGGTTCGCCACGTTGTACCTCGTGCGGATGAGGATGGTACATTTGCCAGTTTAACAGCGACCCTCTGGGGAGCGCGTTGCTGGAGATGTCCAGCAACGCGCTCCCCAGAGGGTCGCTGTTAAACGAAGGAACGGGGCAATACAGAGTTGCCCAAAGAAACGATGCCCAACGAGTAGTGCAAAAACCTGATTCCATCGGGGCCAGCCCGAAGGGGTGAGAACATAGCGACATCAGTCACGAGCAGAGGATCGTATTCGCCTTTCGGCGGCACCTCTTCTCGACGAATCCTTCAGGTGACAACCCGTGGCTAGCGCCGGTCCTGCTCGACGCGAACAATCAACGCCCTCGTTGCGACGAACCTTCTCGTGGCAACGCACGCGCGAACAGTTCATCCAAGGAGGACTGTTCTGCTGCGCCTTGCTGTCCATCGTGACGACGCTTTCGATCATCTACGTGCTGGTCACAGAAGCGATTGTCTCCCTCCCTCCCGACACGTCGTTCTTTCAAGAGATCGGCCTCGTTGAGTTCTTCAGTGAAACCCGCTGGACGCCGCAATACGCCGAAGAACAGCGGCACTACGGCATTCTGCCGCTGCTGTGCGGCACTCTGCTCATCACGGGGATTTCGGGGCTGATCGGCTTGCCTGCGGGGCTGATGATCGCGATCTATCTCAGCGAATACGCCACGCCACGCACGCGGTCGCTCTGCAAGCCGATGCTCGAACTGCTCGCGGGAATCCCGACCATTGTCTACGGCTACTTCGCACTCAAAGTGCTGACGCCGTTCTTCATCGTGCCGGTGTTCAAGCACACGTTCGGGTTGTCGGTGGGCGGCTTCAACGCGCTGGCCGGCGGGATCGTGGTGGGGATCATGATCATCCCGATGGTCGCGTCGCTCAGTGAAGACGTGCTGCGGGCGGTCCCGAACAGTTTGCGGGAAGCCGGTTACGCTCTTGGTTCCACCAAGTTCGACGTGAGTGCCAAGATTGTCGTCCCCTCGGCGCTGTCCGGAATCTTGGCGTCGTTTCTCCTCGCACTGTCGCGTAGCATCGGTGAGACGATGGCCGTGGCCATCGCCAGCACGGGCCAACCGGCGCTCACGCTCAACCCACTCGATGCCATTCAAACGATGACGATCTTCATCGTGAACGTGATGCAGGGCGAGGTTGTGGCGGGTTCGACATTGGAGAAGAGCCTGTACGCGGTCGCGCTCGTGCTGTTCATCATCACGCTGGGAATGAACATGGTCTCGCAGATGGTTCTCGCCCGGTATCGCGAGGTGTACCAATGAACTTGCACGACGATTTCTACGAACGAAAACTGGTGCTGCGTCACCGCCTCGGGCAGGCGTTTGAATGGCTCTGCCGACTCACAACATGGCTGTCGATGGGCTTACTCGCCGTGCTGTTGCTGGGGATCGGCAGGCAGGCGTGGGGGTGGCTCACGTTCGGGTTTCTCACACGCGGAAACTCGTACATTGCCGAGGAAGCCGGGATCGTGGCGGGCTTGTGCGGTAGCCTGTGGCTGATCGGATTGACGGCCATCATGGCGGTGCCGCTCGGTGTGGGAGCGGCCGTGTATCTCGAAGAGTACGCACGGCCGACGCGACTGACAAAGTTGATTCAGCTCAACATCTCGAACCTCGCGGGTGTCCCTTCGATCGTCTACGGCATCCTCGGCTTTACGGTCTTCGTGAGGATGTTTGGACTACGCGATCGACCGGAAAAATTCGTCTGCTCGCTCGGCTTCGTCGAGTTCTCATTTGAGTTGCCACTCGGGCGAGTCGTCGTCTCGGGCGCGGCCACACTGACACTGCTCAGCCTGCCAGTCATCATCATCGCCGCTCAAGAAGCCCTTCGAGCCGTTCCGGCTTCGCTCCGCCATGCGTCTCTCGCCTTGGGAGCCACGAAATGGCAGACGGTTCGTCATCAAGTTCTCCCCGCAGCTCTCCCTGGAATTCTGACCGGCGTGATCTTGGCGCTGTCTCGTGCGCTGGGTGAGACCGCGCCCTTGCTGGTTCTCGGCGCGGCGGCACAGCTCAGCGTTGTGCCGGGACGCATCGCCGGAATCACCGACGCACTGACTCATCCCGGCAAGTTGGTTCAGGCTCCGTTTGATCAATTCACCGCGATCCCGCTACAGATTTACAGTTGGGTGAGCGACTCCAGTCGTGGATTCGAGTATGTCTCGGCAGCCGGAATCGTCGTGCTGCTCGTGGTGCTCGTCCTGATGAACGGGACCGCGATTTTCATTCGTCAGCGGTTTCAGAAGAAGATTCGATGGTAAGGCGAGTGAAAAAAGAGAGTAGACCGGTCACTCCGAGACCGGAATCTTCGAGTCACGCAGTGACTCGTCGACATTGAAATCAGAGATTTGTTGCCGGTCACCCAAGTGTGATTCCTGCGTTCGGTTGGTTGATTCTCTCGCTTCGGGTTTTCACTTTCGGACTCCTCATGGCACTCGTGAAAGCGTTCACTCAGTTCGTCGAACCGCCGTCGTCCCCCGTGACCGATGTCGCTCAGGGAGCTGCGCCCGGCGCGCGTCCTCCCAAGCTCGAGACAGTCCAGATGGGCTTCTTCTACGGGCTCAACCAGGCATTGCGCGATGTCTCGCTGAAGATCAACGAGCGGGCCGTGACGGCACTCATCGGGCCATCGGGCTGCGGCAAGAGTACCTACCTGCGGTCGCTCAACCGCATGAATGACATCATCGAAGGGACGCGCGTTTCGGGGAAAGTGATGCTCGACGGCGAGGACATCTACGCGAAAGACGTGGACGTGGTGTCGCTCCGCAAACGAATTGGAATGGTCTTCCAAAAATCGACGCCGTTCCCCAAGTCGATCTTCGACAACGTCGCCTTCGGGCCTCGCATCGCCGGATTGACCGACAAGGCAAAACTAACGGAGATCGTCGAACAGTCGCTCCAACGCGCCGCACTCTGGAACGAGGCCAAGGATCGGCTGCGCGACTCGGCAATGGCGCTCTCGGGCGGACAGCAACAGCGACTTTGCATCGCCCGGGCGTTGGCGACGAGTCCCGAAGTCTTGCTGATGGATGAACCCGCCTCGGCACTCGACCCCGCTTCGACCTCGCGCATCGAAGACCTGATCTTTGAACTCAAGCAGAACTACACGATCGTGATCGTGACGCACAACATGCAGCAAGCGGCCCGCATCAGCGAAGTCACCGCCTTCTTTTGCATGGGGCGACTCGTCGAAGTCGGCCAGACCAAGCAACTCTTCACGAATCCGATTCAGAAGGAAACGGAAGACTACATCACGGGCCGTTTCGGCTAGCAGCCGTAGGGTAAGCGTCTCACTTGCCCGTCTTGGCTTCCCCCGACTTCGGTTTGCCAAACCGTGCAGCCTTGAGTCCCCACAACCGACTGCAACTCCTCTCACAAGGTTCCCCTCATGTCGATCCACCTGATCCGCGACCTCGATCATCTGCACAAGTCGGTGATGACGATGTGCGCCCGGGTCGAGGACATGATTCACGCCGCCGTTGAGGCCCTTCACAAGCCCGACTACGAACGTGCCCGCGAGGTCATTCGCCGGGACGATGAGATCGACCGCATGGATGTCGAGATCGAAGAAGAGTGCCTCAAACTTCTCGCACTGCATCAGCCCGTGGCCATCGACCTGCGCCGCATCACGTCTGTCCTGAAGATTGGCGGTGAGTTGGAGCGAGTCGCCGATCTTGGATGCAGCATCGCCGAGCGAGCCTGCGGAATCGTGAAGTGCCCCGAGATCGCCGTGCCCGACAATTTGAAGGACATGTCGCGACAAGCACTCGACATGCTCCATCGCAGCATCGACGCCTACGTCCATCTCGATGTGCGGATGGCCCGCGAGGTCTGCCTTCAGGATGATGCGATCGACAAGCTAAACCGCGAGATCATCGACGAACTGACCGGTCTCATGCAGCGTCGTTCCGACTTGATCGAGCCAGCCATTCACATGTTCTCGGCCTCGCGGCAGATCGAACGCATCGCCGACCACGCCACGAATATCGCCGAAGACGTGATCTATTTGGTCCAAGGAGAAATCGTCCGGCACCGCAATCGCGGCGACTTCCCACTCGAATCTCATGCCGTTTTAGATGGCGTCGCGACGCACTGACCAGAGACTTCGACAACACCAACCCGAAGCGTGAGTGAGGACGACTGCAACGACGATCCGTTTGGTCTCCTCGCTGACGCTTCGGGTTGGCGCGGCTCAAGCAAGTTTGCCACAAGCCTCATCGAAAGAATTCCATGACGAAGCCCAAGCTGCTGATCATTGAAGACGAACGTTCTCTGCAAGAGGTGCTGACGTACAGCTTGGAAAAAGAGGGCTTTGCCGTCAGCGTCGCTTCGGACGGGCAGGACGGCCTCCGTCGCGTCGCCGCCGAATTACCGGACATCGTGATCCTGGATCTCATGTTGCCGCTGATAGACGGGCTGGAAGTCTGCCGCCAAATCCGCAGTTCTCCACGCACCCAGGCGACTCGCATCCTGATGCTGACCGCGCGCAGTGAAGAGGTCGATGAAATCGTCGGCTTCAACATGGGGGCCGACGATTACGTCACGAAGCCCTTCAAAATCAAACCGCTCGTCCATCGCATCAAGGCGTTGCTGCGACGGTCACCCAGTGGTGAGCAATCGCGGGACACGATCGAATGCCACGGCATCACGATTGACCGCTCGAACCACGTCGCCTCGGCTGACGGGAAAGAACTCGTACTCACGCCCACGGAGTTCCGGCTGCTGTGGACCTTGGCTCACGCCCCTGGGCGTCCTTTCGGCCGCAACGAACTGATGGACCGCTGTCGTGGTGAAGATGCAAACGCGCTCGAACGAACAATCGACGTTCACGTCCGCTCGCTCCGACAAAAACTCGGCAAGCTCGACGTGCTGATCGAAACGGTGCGCGGCATTGGCTACCGATTTCGCAATGAAACAAACGCGGGCTAATCCGAGCGGCAAGAAAATGCGTATCCAAAGCGTACCCATCGAAGCCTGACGCGCAAGCGAAGGATGCTCGACACCCCAAGCTTCGCTTGCGAGTTTTGAAGTTGCGCTGTTTCGATTCTTGGAAGGCTCCCCACCGACCTCGCGCCGGTCGAAGCCATGATTGACAGCTAGAAACGACAACACAGTGAGGCTCCGGCCCCCGCCGAGCGACACGCAACGGGGCTTGGTTCGCTATTTGGCTCAAACAACGCAACTTCAAAACTTGCGAGTCAGGCTTCCATTACCGGTATGACGACTTCTGCCGCTTGCCTAATCACCGACAGAACTCCTGCGACTGCGGCCATCAACTCGCGTCGCGGTATTCGCGCTGCTCAAACGAGACAAGTCCCGCCAACAGCAGCACCGCGATCGCCGCCGTCAACGTGATCGTGGCCGTTGTTCCCGAGACCGGCAGAAACATTTCTCGCGCGACGCGGCCGAGCGGCCCGAGGTTCAGATCGCCTCCCGCGTCGTAGACCATGCAGCGCACATAGAACGCCACCGAGACCCGCTTCACTATCCCGGGCAAGTTCCCGAACAGCACTTCGAGGAAGAACCAGTAGACCAGCGAGATGATCGTGCCGTGACGAAAGATCGCCCCGACGAGCAGAAACAGACTGGCATAAGCCAACCCACCCAGCAGGCTCGCCGGAAGGAAGACTGCAAACAGGTTTCGTCCCGATGCCCCCGCCAACTGGCACATGATGAACAACGTCGCGGTCGTCCATCCCGCGACAAGACTCAAGCCCGCAAGACCCTTCATCAAGTAGACCAGCGGCCGTGGCAGCGACGAGATCAACAGATACACCAGCGTCCGATCTTCCCGCTCACCACCAACCCCCGACGCGCCGTAACAGATCGCGAAGATCGGCATCAGGAACGCGATGAAGGTCGGTACCAGCACTTGCTCCGCCAGCTTCTTGCTCGTCGGATTCGATTGCCGCGACCACGCCAGCACGATCAATACGCACAGCGTGACCAAGGCCAAGCTCGCCAAAGTCTGTCGCGAAAAGAACTGCCGCCGCAGTGTCAGAGCGAACAGGTGGCGACAGGCCGAAACCGTGGAGCGGGCTGAGTTCACAAGGGTCTCCGTTCTGGCATCGGCATCTCGGGCTCAAACATCACCCATCACGAGACGTCGCACGAACGGATCGTGCAGTCCCGTGGCGACGTAGCTCGACACCGAGAAGTCGTGTCCGGCCGTGTGTTCGTGGGGAACCGAGACCACGAACGCACCGGCTGCGGCACCGGCGCGCGTGCCTGTTTGAGTGTCCTCCAACACGAGCATCTCGGTCGGATGAACGCCCAGTTGTTCGGCCGCTTTGAGGTAAATCTCGGGGTGCGGTTTGCCATGCGTCACGCTTTCAGCGGTCAGTTGCAGCGGGAAGCGGTGCGACAGATTGAACCGTCTGAAGATGTCGTCGAGGTAATCGCGTGGCGACGACGTGGCGACTCCTTTGGGAAGACCAAGCGACTCGACGAGTTCCAACAACTCGAACAGTCCCGGCATCGGTTGCAGCTTCGTGTCGAGCAACTCGTGGAAGATGACCCGCGATTCGGCGAGCAGTTCGGCCGGGCCTTCGGTCAGCCCGAGATGGTCGATCAGTCCTTGAAACGACTCCAGTGGCCGACGCCCCAGCATCGCATCCATCGCCCCGCGCGACATGGCCAGCCCGCGTCGCTGCAGCAGCACATCGGCGGACTCGTAGAAGACGTGTTCGGTATTGAACATCAGACCGTCGAGGTCAAAGCAAACGGCGCGGATCGTGGGAAGAGGCATGGTAAGAAGCCGCTCTGAGAGTTTGTGTGTGTTGGGCGTCAGCCCGCATTACGTTCGGATGATTGGGTTCGTCGTTCGCCCTCTGAGCGGGGCGGCGTCAGCCCAATGGCACTTACTTTACTGAGCGCCATGCCGCTAGCCGTCGGTTTTTCATTTGAAAATACACCGGCGGCTAGCGCCATGCCGCTCACAGAAATCTAAAGTAAGTGCCATTGGGCTGACGCCGTCTCGCTCAGAGGGAACAAGAGGGCTAACGCCCAAGAGTCGGCGGCTTCATACCGCGATAGCTCAGGTCGAGGATTTCCATCGGGTGAGCAACCCAGATTGGCTTCTCGGCCTGACGGAGAGCCGCTTGGATTTGGAGCGAGCAGCCCGCGTTCCCCATGATGACGGCGGTGGCTCCCGTCGCGACGATGTTCTTCAGTTTGCGGTCGGCCAGACGGTCGGCCATCTCGCCCTCGGTGAGGTTGTAGCTGCCAGCGGCTCCGCAGCAGATTTCGGACTCAGCAAGTGGCACGAGGTTCAAGCCGGGGACGAGAGCCAGCAGGTCGCGCGGCTGTTCGCGAATCCTCTGCGCGTGGCAGAGATGACAGGCGTCGTGATAGGTCGCGGTCAGAGGGATCTCGCCCTTCGGAGCAATCGGGCCGAGTGCCGCCAGAAACTCGGAGACGTCTTTCACCTTGTGAGCGAACCGTTCGAGAGTCTGTCGCAACACGGTGTCGCCCTTGGCCAGCTCCTCGCCCATGTGTCCGTAGTCCTTCAACATCGAACCGCAGCCCGCGACGTTGATGATGACCGCGTCGAGGTCTTCGCTCAGCAGTGACTCCGCATTCGTGCGGGCCAGTTGCAATGCCGGTTCGCCCGCGCCGCTGTGATAGTGAATGGCTCCGCAGCAGACCTGACTGCGCGGGACGACGACCTCGCACCCGTTCTGTTGCAACACGCGAGCCGTCGCCCAATTGACGTGATGAAACATCGCATCGGCCACGCACCCGGTGAACAGCGCCACGCGAGCACGCTTCGGCCCGATGGCTGGCAAGAACTCGGGCAACTGAGGCTCGCGAGCGACCAGCGGCGGCAGCAGCCTCTGCATCCGACGGAGCTTTTCCGGCAACAGTTTCGTCAAACCGATCCGCTCAGCCAGCTTGTCGATCCCCGTCATCTGCATCAGCTTTGCGGGAGCCAATGCCCACCGCAGCCGCTTCGGGTACGGGAACATTCCGTACAGGATGTACTTCTCAAACCAACCGGCCTTGCGTGGCTTGGCCGCTGCGCCCGTCGTCGTCAGTCCCCCGTTGGCCGCATGCTGCTGCATCTCGACGCGAAACGGTTCGATCAGCCGCCCGTATTGGACTCCCGACGGACACGCGGTCTCGCACGCGCGACAATCAAGACACAGATCGAGATGCCGCGTCACAGTTTCGGTCAGCTCAAGCCGTCCATCGGTCACGGCCCTCATCAAATAGATGCGGCCGCGCGGCGAGTTGTTCTCGTTCCCCGTCTCCAAGTACGTCGGACACGCCGCCGTACAGAGACCGCAATGAACACAGTCGAGAAACTTTTCGTAGTCGATCCCACTGCCGACTCGCGGCGCGGGCGTGGTCGGTACGAGAGACTGAAGTGGAGAGACGGTTTCGATCATCGCGTTGGTCATTGCGGCATCTTGTTCCATCGCTCGATCCTGCCATCAGAATAATTGCAGGCGGAGAGATGGCTAGGGTAAGGGGACTTCGTTATGCAGAGCCTCAGTCAGGTTGTTCTGTGTATTCAAACCATTCGCAAACGGAGCCTTCCCGCATTGCAATCCGCAGCCCTGATTGATGTCGGACTTCCCAGTTCGCTCCATCGCGAGTGGAGTGCGCGAATGTTCGTAATTTGTAGCTGCCGTCAAATGTTAATAACAGATCGAGGATTGGCGCACCGACTGTAATGTCAGCGAGGCGGCGTCCCCGAATCTCGTTCAGTTGGTCTAGTATCGGACTGGCCGCGTCCATGGATTCGGGCGTATCGAATGACCCAACGATAGGTATGCCTGCAAGTTCAAGTCTCCATGCAGGCTCGATGTGCATGCGCCATTCGGAAAGTTTCGTTTCGGAGGATCGATGTCCCAAATAGAGAATCAAGCTGCCGCCAACAATCAGACGCAAGTCAATGCATTGCAATCCAGTCAGTGGCTTCAGCTTGTCGTCTAGTTCCATACAATTCCTTGAATGCCTAACAGCCAATAGCCTTGCTTGTGCGTCCGGCGAATTTCGAGATTGCGGATTCTATCGTGACTCGACCCCGTCCACGAACAACCCCGGATTGAGCAACCCATGCGGGTCGAGCTTCTGTTTGAGTTGCCTCATCAGCGGCCACGTCGGTTCGGGGGCGCCGCACATCGGGAGGAGCGGTTGCCATTCGGGATCGCAGTGCAGGACGTGCAGGTTGCCGTTTGATGAGCGAGCGGCCTGGCGAAGCTCGTTCAGGATTGTGGTCGTCTCGTCTACGGTGGCTGCGCTCTCGGGGAGCTGCCCGATCACGATGCCGTTCGCGACGTGAGCCTGCACCGCGACGTTGAGCTTCGTCGCTCGTTCGAGGAACGCCACGCATTGCGATGGTCGGACATTGGCTTGAAACGTGAGCGGGTCGTCGGCGCAGGTCTGGAACTCGGTGAGAGCCTGCCACATCGCAGCCGCTTCGGGGTCGGAGACGACGTTGCTCGATGTCACGCCGAACGGAGCCACCTCGCGCCGCAGGGTCTCGACCTGCCAATCGACTTCGCGTTTCGAGCCTTCCACGCCGAGGCACAGCACCGGCGCTGTGACCGTCAATTCACACCGGGATGACGCCGCGATGAGACTCGCCGCCGCCGGGTTCAGCACTTCGACGGCAACCGGCCGCGCATCGGAGATCAACAAGCGTTCGAGCGCACGGTCGATGTCGGCGAGCGACGCGAACGAACTCCACAACAAGGCCGATGTCTCGGCCAGCGGCCTCAGTTTCAACGTCACCTGCGTGATGATGGCCAGCGTCCCGCGTGAGCCAACCAACAGCTTGCAGATGTCGTAACCCGCCACATTCTTGACGACGCGGCCTCCCGCTTTGAACGCTCGCCCGTGCGCGTCCACCGCCGAGATGCCGATCACGAAGTCTCGAAACGTTCCGTGCCCGAACCGGCGCGGGCCACTCGTGTTCGTCGCCAACGCGCCGCCAAGTGTCGCTCGCCCCGCCTGAGCAATGTCGATCGGAAGCCGCTGCCGTTCGGAGGCGAGCGTCGCTTGGAGCTCGTCCATCCGCATCCCCGCCTCAACGGTGATCGTCATGTCTCGAGCCGGGTAATCGACGACGCGGCCCAGCCCCGATATCGCGATGACCGTCTGAGCCTCATCCGCCTTGAAGCCGTAATGCAGCGCCGTCCGCCCACCCACGGGAGAAAGCGGCCGCTTATCGCCAACCGCGTTCTCAGCCACAAAGCGGGCGAGTTCGGATTGAGTCGTCGGTGTAAATTCGGCCGTCATTCAAAACCATTCAAAGTGGAATACAGAGGAGTTGGGAACACGGATCGCCACTAATTCTCGCGAATCAAAAACCAGAAAGACATTCTCTTACTCATTAGCGAAGATCAGTGCGGATTAGTGTTCCAATGTCTTTCGCTTTTACTCTCACATCGCCGCCCGTCGGCCGGGCTTGATGCGGGGCATCGCTTCGTTGCCGCAGCCTGCTGACGTGGGGAGCATCTTGCCGGGGCTGCATCTTCCGGTGGGGTTGAAGCAGTCGCGGATGGTGCCCATGACAGCGAGGTCTTCGGCAGCAAACAACTTGTCCATGAAGCTGATCTTTTCGACGCCGATGCCGTGTTCGCCGGTCACGCTGCCGCCGAGTTCGATGCATTTGCCGAGGATCTCGTCGCTCGCTTCGAGGACTCGTTTGACCTGTTCGGTGTCGCGTTCGTCGAACAGCAGGATCGGGTGGATGTTGCCGTCTCCCGCGTGAAAGACGTTGACGATGCGGAGACCGTGTCGCTGCCCGCACGCGATGATGAACTCCAGAATCTCCGGCAGCTTGGTGCGTGGAACAACGCCGTCCTGAGTGCAGTAGCTCGGACTGAGTCGGCCGATCGCGCCGAATGCCTGCTTGCGACACTTCCAGAGCAGCAGCCGTTCCTTCTGCGTGTTCGCCTGCCTCACTTCGCGGGCACCGCTTTGCGTGCAGAGGGCGCTGATCCGCTGAGCCTCTTCATCGACGGCGACTTCGAGACCATCGACCTCAATGAGTAAGACGGCTCCGGCGTCGAGCGGGAAGCCGAAATGAAACGCCTGTTCGACGGCACTGACGATCCCCTGATCCATCATTTCGAGAGCAGCGGGAACGATGCCGGCTCCGATGATTTCGCTGATCGCCTTCGTGGCATCGGACACGGTCTCGAAGATGCCGAGCATCGTGCGATAGGCCGCCGGATCGCGCGTCAGCCGAACGATGACCTTCGTCGCGATGCCGAGCGTCCCTTCGTTGCCGACGAACAGGCCGGTCAGGTCGTAGCCGGGCGAGTCCTCCGTCACTCCGCCCAACTGAGCGATGCTGCCATCGGGCATGACGACCTCAGCCCCGAGGACGTGGTTCACCGTGACGCCGTACTTCAGGGTGTGCGGCCCGCCCGAGTTGGTCGCGAAGTTGCCGCCGATCGTGCAGGCTCCTTGGCTCGACGGATCGGGAGCGTAGTGATAGCCGCTCCCCTTCAGATGGTTCGTCAGATGGACGTTGACGAGACCCGGTTCGACGATGGCGTACCGGTCGCGATAGTTCACCTCAATGATCTGCTTCATCCGGGTGAGGGCGATCATCACACCGCCGCCGATGGGCAGGCACCCTCCCGCGAGACTCGTCCCCGCCCCGCGCGGCACGAAGGGAACGTCGAACTCGTGGCACAGCTTGACGATCGCCACGACCTGTTCAGTCGAGGTGGGAAAGACGACCACGTCGGGACACTTCTTCTCAACGACGTAGCCATCGCACTCATAGACGAGCAGTTGCTCGGGTTTGCAGAGCAACCCTTCGTCACCGACGACCTCTCGCAAGCGATTGAGCAACGAGGAAACCCTCGCGGGTGTGTCGTTGCTCGATGTGGCGGCCATCGGCGTGCGAGGCACCTCTTTCAGAACAGCAGTCATGAGTGAACACGCGTCCTCAACGGGAGATTCGTTTCAAAATGGGGCCGCATTCTAGGGGTGAAGTTCTCGCGCCGCCATTCGCCGCTCGATCAACTTCGCCCATCTGAAAAACCTACCCGCAAACTCACCTCTCGCCACAGCCTTGCGGGTAGAGGGGGTTGGGAGTGATGAGGGCTTGGGTAGGCTCTGTAAATTCTCGGCCAAGACCGTTTCGTTTAACCGCGTGGGCAACGCGGTTAAACGAAACAAACATCTCACTGACGGCCGCGTGAGATGTTTGGCACTAATGTTGAGAACTCATTCCGGCGTCTCAACCAGCTTGATGTTTCGGAACGCGAGGTCGGTCGTCGGGTCGTGGCCTTGCAGGCTGAAGTGGCCCGGCTTGAGGCGTTGGCCTTCGCGCGGGTTGTCGTTCGGTTTGCGGTCGTCGGTCCAGTCGATGACCTGCACGCCGTCGATCCACGAGGTGAAGTGAGGTCCGTCGGAGACGAGCATCGCGGTGAACCAGGCGCGGTCGTTCGAGATCACGCGCCGCGCCGACACTCGTTTGAAGATCCCTCCCGTGCCGTGGTCGTCGGGTTGAGTCCGGTTGCCGTTTTTGAAGCCGCTTTGAATTTGGAACTCGTAGCCGTGTGAGGGAGCTTTCTCGGTCCCTTCCATCGCGCGGAAGAAGACTCCGCTGTTGAGCTTGTCGCCGTTGGTGATCGCTTCAAACTGGAAGACGAAGTTGCCCGCGGTCCTTTCCGTTTCGAGGAAACCTCGTCCGCCGGTGACGTGGATCGTGGCGTCTTTCACGACGAACTTGCTCTGACCGCCGGGGACTTCGCGCCAGCCCTTGAGCGACTCACCGTCGAACAGCGGCTGCGTGCCGAGTGGCTTAAGATAGACGTTGCGGAACTCGATCTTCCCCTCGCGGAACTGCAAGCCGATGTGATCGGTCTTCAGCGGCTTGTCGGTCGCGTCGGTGAAGTCGAGAACCGGCTTGCCGTCCATCTGGACAACGACCTTCGGGCCTTCGACACGGACGTGGTACGAGTGCCATTCGCCGCCGCTCACGACGGGTGTTTCCGGCTTAGCTCGTTTGACGAGACTCCCCGTGAGAAAACCCGACGGATGCTCGTCGCACATGTTGAGTTCATAGCAATCGACTCCCGGATCGGTCGGCTTCATCGGCGTCCTCAAGAAAACGCCGCTGTTGCCTCCGGTCGCGAGCTTGAAGTCACAGCGCAGCTCATAGTCAGCGAAGCGACTCGTCGTGCAGAGCAGTCCCGACTCACCCGCCTCAGCCGAGACCACGCCGTCCGTCACCGACCACGCGACATCGTTATTGGCCTTCCACCCGAAGAGCGTCCGCCCATCGAAGAGCCTCACCCAACCCGCTTCGAGTTCTTCCCGTTTCAGCCAGTTGTGCCCGTCGGCGGTTGGCTCTTCAAGTGCGGGGACGGAAGTCGCTGGAGCCGTCTCGGCTTTATCAGCCTTCGCAACTTCGACGGGCTTCTGCGTCTCAGCGGCTGGGGAAGCAACGGCGGGAGCTGCGGTGTGAGGCTTCACAGGATTCGTGCCGGGAACTTCGGAGCCGCAGCCGAGCAGCATTGCGATGATCAAGGAAACCGAGCGTGTCAAACGGGGCATGAAGTGTTCCTCAGAATGCAGTGATGAGGGATGCGGCGAGTGTCTGGATTCGTCGGACTCACACTAACCCGAAGCGTGAGCGAGGACTAGACTGAGACCGACCAGCCATTCCTGACGTTTCCGACAAAAGTCGAAATCAGACGAATTGAGGCCGTAGTCCGGCCCCCTTGGTCCGGACGATGCGCTGCGATTGCAGAGCATACTGTTGCTCGCCTGCGCGAGGTCTCGTCCGGACCAAGGGGCCCGGACTACGGCTGCGAATTCTGTCGGAAACGCCATTCCTCGCTCACGCTTCGGGGTGGTGTGCGCCCGGCCGTCAGAACTCGACACTCGCGTCACATCCCACCGTGATGATCGTGTTCGTGCAATTTGGCGGCGGCGGATTGTCGGGCGGCGGCGTGGAGTTCGAGTTCGGCTTCCAGTTGGTGGCGTTGGAGATCGACGGCTTCGTCGAACTTTTGGAGGACGTTCAACGCTTTGTCCTTCGAGGTCACGAGGCCGATCAACAGGTATTGCCCGATCGCCATCCCATAGCAAATCCAGCCGATCTCACCCGAATAAATCACGGTGAGTATCGCGAAGACGGGTGACGACCGGTTGAGATGTTGGCAGGCCAAGCCCTTCAGAAGTTGAGGCAAATAGCGAACGAGGCTCCAGACCACACGGCCGCGTTCGATTTTCGGAGCCTGCGGGCCGGGATAGATCAGCGCGAACAACGATTGGTCTGGCATCCCTTCGATCACGCCGATTGCCAACAATAGCCGTCCCGCCATGAACAACAGATCGCGTTGATCGCGAACCTCTTGGCTCACCCAACCGAAGACGAGTGACTCCATGTTCTTCGTCGCGAGCAACAGCAGCAGCGTCCCGCGAAACCATTGTTCGAGATCTTTCTCCAGTTCCTCATCGAGTTCCTGCACCTTGACGACGCGGCGCACAAACAGCCGAAAAATCGGGATGGCGACGAAGCCCAGAAACAACCGGACGATCGGCTTCAGCAGCGGCTGAAGCAATCGCGTCGGCATCAGAAAGTTCATCAACTCAAGCACGTCGATCCCTCAACACACACTCACTCTCACGCAACCGGAGTCCGCCGGATTACCCGAACAGATCGAGCAGCGGTTCTCCGGTCGAGAGCGGGCGGGTGAAGCCATCTCTTCCGAGTCGCATGTCCAGCGGAACGCCCAGCGAATGGAAGATCGTGGCACCGAGGTCTTGGGGACGAACGGGGCGATCCTTCACATAGGCACCGTGCTTGTCGGTCTCACCGTAGACTCGACCGCCGCGAATGCCGCCGCCGGCGACGATCGTCGAGAAGCAGGCGGGCCAATGTTGGCGACCGGGGTTGGCCGCGCCGTTCTGGTTGATGTTCGGCGTGCGACCGAACTCACCGGTGACGACCACCATCGTGTTTTCCAGGATGCCGCGATCGTGCAGATCGGTCAGCAGTGCGGACAGACCTTCGTCAAGACAAGGGAGACACCAGCCCATGCCGTACGATCCGCTGCCGAAGGCGTTGCCCATGCCCATCTCGCCGCCGTGCATGTCCCAGCTTGAGGCGGGAGGTCCGCCGCCGCCGTTTGGAGACGGGCCGGTCCAGCCATTGACCGTGACGAAGCCGACGCCCGACTCGATCAGTCGTCGCGCGAGTAATAAATTCTGTCCGAGCGGGTGCATTCCGTAGCGGTCTCGCACCGCTTGGGGTTCGCGATGCAATTCAAACGGTTCGCGTCCTTCCGAGCCGCTCGTCAAATCGAAGGCTCGGCCGTGAAGCTCCTGCCAGTCGGTGGTCGCTCGGTGCCGTGCGACATCGTCCGCCGAAGGACTGAGTCCGTTGAGCAACCGGCGGCGATCTTGCATTCGGCCGGTCGTGACTGCGGCGATCAATTCATCCGGCGGCGTGAACTTCTCCATCGCCGGATGATTCGTCGCGGAGCCGACAAACAACGGGCTGTGCATCATGCCGAGATGCCCGCCGTTCCCGATGTTGACCGCGCAGAAGACGGGATCGCCGACGCATTTGATCAGCCAGACATACGGCGCGATGCTGCGATCGTCCGGACGTGCCCGCGACAGGATCGATCCGATGTAAGGTGCGTCGAGCGGGGCCTCCGCCTGACCGCTCAGCAGATGGTGCATCGCGTCGAAGTGGTTGCTGATGTTGCCGACATGCGTCATCGACCTGATCAGCGTGATGTGGTCGGTCAGCTTCGCCAGCCGAGTGTGCATCTCGTTGATGTTCATCCCCGGCACCGCCGTCGCGATCGGTGAGTACGGCCCGCGAATCGTGTCGGGAGCGTCCGGCTTCAAATCCCACGTGTCGATGTGACTCGGCCCACCACACAACAAAATAAAGATGCACGACTTTTTCGCGGCTCCCTTGCCGAGGCCGCGTCGCGGATCGACTCCCGCCGCGACCATGCCGGGCATCCCCATCGGCAAGGCCCCGATTCCCGCCGCCTGCAACATCTGGCGGCGAGAAAACATGGCGGTCGGATCAGACGCGGTGTTCGTTGGACGGTTCATTGATTGTCCCTCAGCTAGTGACCAAGCGGAGATTTCCCTCCGCGTGAGTTTGGACTGGAAAGTCTTATCGGCCCGAGATGGTATCGAGAGTGAGAAACGAAACAACACCAACCGATGGTTCGTGGCGGGTCAGTTTGATGCGGCACCTGTGCGAGCAACGTGATTCTCGGACGTAAGCCCTCTCGCCTTTTCGGAGCGGGGCGGCGTAAGCCCCCTGGCATTTCGCGGGTTGGGTAGCGGGCTGACGCCCAAGTACCAGGGTGCCTCACGCCCCCCGCTCCGAATGAAATCGGACTCGTGCCATTCAATCTGACCCAATTACCCGATGGTCGGTTGAGGCCTCACTTCCAAAAGTCCTAACTGCGAGCCCGTTAATCTCCAGCAGGCTTCTGCGGTCTTCACTTCGATCAACACTGGCACTTCCGCCACGGAGGCGGATCATTCGGGAGCAAGCATGATGACTACGACCTGCCGTCGGGCTGATCGGACACTGACCACATCGCTTCGCACAGGGGCGAATCAACCTGAGGCGACGCCTCGTACCGCAAAAACCATGATCGTGACTCGACCTCGCGGCGTTCCCGGAGAGGAGTTGAAGCCGACTCGATGTCCGTCACGGCAAGGCCGCTCCCCGGAGTTGTTGGCTCGGGTGCGAGACTGGGTCGAGCGTGAGATTGCGTTCGTCGATCACCCGCTCTTTCACGAAGGCAATTCCACCGCGAGGCTCGCCGCGTTGCGACCGGCTTCACTCGACCAGACTCAACACGCGACCAAGCTCGAACCCGGCTTGGCGTTTGTCTCGGCGATGGTCGAGATGCCGCTGCTGTCGATCGAGGAAGAGGTTTATCTGTTCTCGCGAATGAACTTCCTGAAGTGGCACGCGGAACAGAACCGGCGGCGGTTGAGCTTGAACCGCCCCGATGAGGCACTCGTCGAACGGATCGAGTCCGGCCTGCGTGAGGCAAACGACGTGAGGAACCAGATCGTGCGGAGCAATCTGCGGCTCGTGGTGGCTCTGTCAAAGAAGCTGTCGGCGGTGAAACAACCGGGCGCGATCGACCAGATGTCGGAACTCATCAGCGAAGGGACACTGCCGCTGATTCGGTCGGTCGAGTTGTTCGACATCAGCCTCGGCAATCGCTTCAGCACGTATGCGACGTGGGCCGTTCGCAACCAAATGTTCCGGTTCTTGAAGCGACGCCAATCGCGGTTCGACTCAGCGGTCGGCGAAGACGATCGTTGGACCAGTCGTCTCGTCGATAACCGCGTTTATCCCGAAGACGACGAACGGCAGGCGGCTCACCACGTTGACGCCGTGCAACGGCTGCTGTCTCAACTATCGGAACGCGAGCGGTTCGTCGTCGCCGCGCGGTTCGGACTCGACGGCCAGCCTCAAGGACAAAGCCTGCATGACATCGCGATCCAGATGGGCCTCAGTAAAGAACGAGTCCGCCAGATCGTGATCGCGTCGCTGGAAAAGTTGCAGGGGTTCGCCCAAGTGAGTGGGATCGAGTGACGGCATACTTCACGCGGCCTCCTGTAAACAGGTTTGCTTCGTTTAACCGCGTGGGCAATGGCCCGCGCGTTTAGCGTCGTTGGAGGCCGTTTTGCCGCATTCGCGCGGGACGTGGCCTGCGCGGTTCAACGAGGCTGTTTGGGCCGTACAAGGCATCAATGACGATCCTCGGTATTCGCACAAAGAATGTTCTCTCTCATAGAAATCTTCCAATGTCGAGTGGCTCTCCCAGCATCGGCCGAAGAGGTCTTCAATTGGTACGCTCGGCCCGGTGCTTTTCAGCGGCTCGTCCCTCCGTGGGAGCAGATCAAACGGGTGTCTCACACGGGCGGGTTTGAGGACGGGGCGCGGGCAGAGCTGCAAGTGCGAATTGCCCCTTTACGACGCATTGGATCGCTGAGCATCGCGTTTCGTGCCGGGACGGCAGTTTCAGGACGTGCGGGTCGGCGGTCCGTTTGCTCATTTCGAGCACACGCATAGAATCTCGCCCCTCACCGCGCAGTCGTGCGAATTGGAAGATCACATCGAGTATGTTCTGCCGCCGGGAAAATTGGGCCGCGGGTGTGGCGGACGGTTTGTGAGGCACAAGCTGGAACGGACGTTTCGCTATCAGCACACCACCACAATGAACGACATCCGGGCACAGGCCCCTTATGAAGGACGACCGACAATGAAAGTACTAGTGACGGGTGCGACGGGGCTGATCGGTTCGGTGCTCTGTCCGTTTCTGACCACGGGCGGTCACGAGATCTATCGTCTCACACGATCAAACCCGACCGAGCCGAACGACATCCCGTGGACGCCCGAGCGTGGCGACCTCCCCAAGGCGCGACTCGAAGGACTCGATGCCGTCGTGCATTTGGCGGGAGAGAACATTGCGGGTGCGCGCTGGAGCGAGAAGGTCAAAGCCCGACTGCGCAGCAGCCGGATCGAAGGGACGAAGTTGCTGTGTGAATCGCTCGCGCAGTTGCAACGCCCGCCGAAGACGCTGGTCTGCGCCTCGGCCATCGGTTTCTACGGCGATCGCGGAGCCGACCTGTTGAACGAATCGGCCCAAGCGGGAACGGGCTTTCTTGCTGATCTCTGTCGTGACTGGGAAGCGGCGACCGAACCGGCGCGCGCGATGGGGATTCGCGTCGTCAACCTGCGGATCGGCGTGGTCCTGAGCACGAAGGGGGGGGGCTTGGCCGCAATGCTCACTCCGTTCAGGTTCGGGGCAGGAGGAGTCGTGGGGAGCGGCCGCCAGTTCTGGAGCTGGATCGCGATTGATGACGTGGTCGGCTCGATCCATCACTGCCTGATGAATGATCGGATGTCTGGCCCCGTCAATGCGACGGCACCGAATCCCGCCACGAACTACGACTTCACGAAGACGCTCGGCCGAGTCCTCGGTCGCCCGACGATCCTACCGATGCCCGGGTGGGCCGCGCGGTTGACGTTGGGTGAGATGGCCAACGACCTGTTGCTCGGCAGCGCCCGCGTGATGCCGAACCGATTGAGCGAGTCGGGCTACCAATTCCAGTTTCCAACGCTGGAAGGATCGCTGCGGCACTTGCTGGGGACGTGAACAAACCGCCTCGCAATGTCGCTCCCTCGGCGTCACTCAAACCGTTCATCAGCGAATGGATGCAGGAAGCCAGGGAGCTTCTCTTTGGGGAGTGCCTCGAGCAGGAACTCGGCCATGCGGAAGTCGTCGTGGTTGGTGAGCTTGATGTTTAGCGGCGAGCCTTCGACGACCTGGACGGCATGGCCGAACTGTTCGATGAGTTGTGCTTCGTCGGTCGGCTGAGACGTGCCGCGCTGCGCGTAGGCATCGAGCAACAGTTGTCGCCGAAAGACCTGCGGTGTTTGAGCGGCCCAGAGCTTGGCTCGTGAGACGGTCTCCTCGACTTGACCGCTCGCATCGACACGCTTGAGCGTGCTGGTCACGGGCGTCGCGAGTAACGCCGCTCCGTGCTGTTCGGCCGCGCGGAAGACGCGGTCGATCCACGCCTTGGCGATCAGCGGACGAGCCGCATCGTGGACGGCGACGAAGTCCACGTCGGCGCGCACCCGCGCGAGAGCATTGCAGACTGAATCGGCTCGCTCGGCTCCGCCCGCCACGATCTCGATCTCCATGAACGCGAGGTTCGGGCGAAACTTTTCCTTAAACCAACCAATATCCTCGGGCGAGACGACAAGAATCGTCTGGACCACGTCGTCGCGATTGACGAAGGCGTCGGCCGTGCGAACCCAGACCGGTCGCCCCTTCAACTCGACGAAGACTTTTTTCTTCGACTGCTCGGCCACGAACAGATTCGATTGTTGAGCGGCAAACCGACTGCTCTTGCCAGCGGCAGGCAATATGACAGCGAACTTGGGCATGGTGCATCCTCGTGGTCGGTCAACTTGAGTTGACGAAGTTTCGTCGTTTAGGAACGGGGCCGCAATCACTTCCCGAGTGTGGCTGGGGTCGGCGCTTCGCGGCCCCCAGCGAAGCGGGATGCACCCCCCAATCTGGGGACGGCGAAGCGCCGCCCCCAGCCACACCAGTTTGAGTTCGGGAAGTGATTGCGGCCCCGCTCCTTAGCGGACAGTTGAGAGCCGTAGAGCAGGCGGCTCATGGGGAGCTTGGTTGCCGATCGTAGTCGTCGCGCCGCGACCGGGCAACGTGTTGCGAAAGGTCAACGTGGGCGGGGCGGCGGCGTTGTGGGAATGCCTCATCGTTCAGAGGTCCACACAGGGTGGTGAACGCTGTCAATGTCCTTGAACCGCAGTGTTTGCGCGTAGTGAACGCCCTACGTCGCAGAAACTTGGCAGCTTGGCACTCCATTTGTTTAGAGGGTCAACGGATCGTTACGTTCGTTTGACGATCGCTCGTTCCGAATCAGCCGCACCGGTTGCTTGGTGCGAGGCCACTCTGTTCAGGAATATCCACCATGCCCAAGCCCGTGATTGTTGTTTTGAGTCGCGACCAGTCGATGGCGTCCGAGTTGCCGGGGCTGTTTCAAGGGAAGGCCGACATCCGGGCTTGTGACTCGTTCGACGATCTCGTTGAACTGGGGCGGAATCTCGACATGCAGGCTCTCGTCGCCGACTTCCGTCGCATGGGAAGCGGCGGCCACGCGGAGAACCGCATTCTGCAATCGGTTCAGGAACAGTTCCCGAAGTTGCGAGTGGCAATGGTCACCTCGGACGACTGCCCCGAGCCATTGGCTCGGCACGCGGCGATGCACGACATCACGCTCTGTCGCGGACACCTCGATCGCGCGACATTGCTCAAGGCGTTCCGATCCCTCTTTCCAGAGGAGGTCGAAGTCGTCGCACCGCTGGAGCCGGCGGTCCATCGCGCTCATGCTCCGTCCACGCTGCTTCCCAATGATCTGGGCGATGAGAAGTCGCTCGGAGTGATGACCGGGATCAGCCGTCGCTTCGAGACAAATTCACCGGACCTCAACCAGATGCTGACCGATCTGGAAGTGGCCGCCAGACACGATGTGACGATCCTGTTGATCGGTGAGACCGGTTCGGGCAAGACCTTCCTGTCGCGGTTGATTCACGAAGTCAGCCCGCGCCGGCACGAGCCATTCCTGCCCGTCGCCTGTGGTGCGCTGCCCTCCGATTTGATTGAGAGCGAACTGTTCGGCCATGTGAAAGGAGCGTTCACCAGCTCGCATGCGGACAAAGAGGGGAAATTTCTCGCCGCACGACGCGGTTCGATTCTGCTCGACGAAATCGATGTGCTCGGTCCCGATCAGCAAGTGAAGCTGTTGCGTGTCATTGAGACGGGCGAGTTCGAGCCGGTCGGATCCAACGACACACAACACAGCCAAGCACGGTTGATCGTCGCGAGCAATCTCGCACTGCAACCGCTCGTCGAACAGGGACGCTTTCGTCCGGACCTGTACTACCGGTTGAACATGCTGCAGTTCGTCATCCCCCCACTGCGGCAGCGCAAGCAAGACATTGTTCCGCTCGCGAGAAAGTTCGTCCGGCAGTTCGCCATCAAGCACGCCGTCCGAGTCGAAGAGATCGACCCGAGTCTCTTCACCTCGCTCATCAACTACCCTTGGCCGGGTAACGTTCGTGAGTTGGAGCATGTCATCCAACGCGCGGTGATCTACTGCCGCGACGGTCGTCTCTCCGCCGAACAACTCCCGCATCACGTCCTCTCAGGAACGGCTGGTCCCACGAACGATCCGTCGGTGGAGCTGGGACTCGGTTACGGCAGCCTCGCTCTCAAGCCCAGTCAGCCTGACAAGACACTCGGCGGACAGATCGCGCTCAGTGAAAAGGAAATCATCGAGCAGACGCTCTTCAAAAACAGCTTCAGCCGCACGAAGACTGCGAAGGAGTTGGGCATCAGCCGCGTGACGCTCTACAACAAGATGAAGAAGTACAGCATGCTCGGCTAAGACTTGGCGGACGCACTTTGGCGAGCGAGGCGGCGTCAGCCCCTTGGTCATTTCAGGACTAGCCCCCCGCGCAAGCGAGGGCTTTACCGTCATCGAATGTCCAGCCCTCGCTTGCGCGTCGGGCTAGTTTTGAAATGCGTTCCACTGTTTTCACAAGCAACTACGGAGCGTAGCTGCCCGACGGTTGGAGCATCTGCGGATAGAGACCCTGACTGACCGATGGTGCGTCTGTCTTGGGACGATCGTATTTGTTCGCCTCGTCGCGAGTCGATTCCCGGAACTCGGCGTCTTGATAAGCCTTGGTCGGCCAAGCCGCTTCGTTCAAGAAGATCTCGTTGTAGTCGAGCAAGGTTCCCTTCTCGACCTGCACGTTCTTCACCGCCAATTGGTACTCGACCAACGAGCGATAATAGGCCACGTCGGAGTCCGCCAATCGACGCTGCGCATCGAGCATCGAGTCGAGCGAAGCGTTGTCCGCCTCGAAGGCGGTCTGCACGGCGGCCACTTGTTCGGTCGCGGCCATGCGGCGGTTCATGTTGGTCTCGACGAGAGCATAGGCCCGCTCGGCTTCCGAGATCGCGTTGCTCAGGTCAAACACGACCGACCGTTCCTGTTCGTGCAGCAGGGCACGCTCTCGCGCCAGTTGCAGTTCCGAGTGACGGATCGCCGCGTAGGCTTGGCGGAAGCCGATCGGGAAGGACAACTCCACACCAGCCTGCCACTCCTGGAAGTCGCCCGTGAGCAAGTCGGACGTCGCATTGTTGAATCGTCCGGTCCCTTCGTTGGGGAATAAGTCTTGGCCAAAACCGCGCCAGCGATAGCGGCCGGTCAGATCGAGTTTCGGCCGGAGGAAGTTCTTGTTGGCCTCCAACTCCGCTTCGCGTTTCTTGATCTGCCACTTCTGGCGGCGCAGTTCCGCGCGGCGTGTCAGGCCCTCGACGAGACTGGCCTCCCAACCAAAAACCAGTTTCGCCTTGATTGGCTCTTCACTAGGACGGATCAGCCGCCCGTCACTGATCGGCAAACCAATCAACAGTCGCAAGCGACGTTCAATGACATAGACCCCGCCCGTCCCGCGAAACGTTCCACCCGTGCTGCCGTTGTTGGTTCTGGTTCCATCGACCAGTTTTCCGTGCAGTGAGTTCTGGGCCTCTTCTTGAAAACGGAAATACTGCTCGCGAGCCTGAGCTTCTTTCTCGGCCTCGCCGCCGCGACGACCTCGTTCGTAGAGCGCGTTAATCCGTCGCCACGTATCAAGAGCGGCATTGCGAGCCGACGCCTTGGCGTCGAGATCGCGATACGCAAAGTAGAGATCCCAATATGTGTTCTCGACATCGCTGGCGAAATTGCGGACACCCAATTCAAAGTCGGCCAACGCCACGTCCGAGTTGATGCGAGCGATCACCACACCGTTGATCGCGCCCGGTTGAGCATTCGGTCCCGCGAGTCGATTGAAGTTGGTTCCGCTACCCTGCAACAGAGGATGCCGGCCTTCCACGTCGTACCACGTCGTGAAGGCGCTCGGGACGAAGTTGCCGGGAGCGTTGTTGAAGTCGTACTGCGTGTAGTTTTTGAAAGCGAACTGCGTCCCGGTGGCCGCGGTCTTTGAGACCTGTGTCTGCCACGTCGCGAAGTCCTGTTTCAGCAGCCGAGTTCCGCCACCGAAGAAGACGTTGTTGAGTGCTCGATCATTTTTCTCGAACGAAAATTTGGACGTGAACGCCGCGTCGAACGCGCTGAGCGCGCCTTCGATTCCAAAACGCGGATCGGACTCGGCGATGGAAGGATCGCCTTTTGATCGCGTGCTATCCGGTGCCCGCAGAACCGCGCCGCCGAGATCACGCAGCACTTGGGAGTTGGCCAGCGCGAGGTGCATGGTCTCTTCGAGCGACAACTCCAAGTAGTCGAGCGTCTCGGGGCTTTCGAGTGACAGCGGCGCGGGGGTCGCGGCCAGCATGTCGTCGTTGGGAGTGGCGTGGTCGGGGATCTCGATCTGCTTGGCGAGGTGCTGGTAGTGAGACGTGTCGATCTCACCGATCGCCGATGACGGAGTCGCCGCATGGCGCAGGCAGCCGCAGACGACCAGACTGGTCATCCCCAACAGCCACATTCCTCCGCTCACCCTGTGCATTGCGACTCCCGATTCCGTTCGATCATTGGCCAGTTTCAGTCGAAGCACACGTCACCCCGCCATCGGCGGAAGTGGCCGCTTCCGTTCGCGTTCCCGCGTTACGACGACACAGCAACGATTCATCCCTTGTCATCGGCAACCGCTACGACCGGCAAAAGGCGATTTCGCGGCAGAGTCGCACTTTGCGGAAATGTTCACCCAAGCCGGATACTGACGACTTCTCCCATCTACCTAGACTGACCGGTCAGCCACAGGTCGAGCATTGATGGACTCAGGCAAACGGGAACGCACACGCGGTTAGTACTACAGCGCCCATCTGGTCTTTTGCGAAGAGATGACATTGGGATATCGCGTGGTCACACTAGGGGGTGTGCGGCGACGGAGTTGATCGCGTTAAGTCGGTTGTTGGCGGGGCATCTCGAATTGTTTGCCGAGTGTTATTCGTCTCGTCCGATCTTGGAGCACTTTGGGGATACTGTCGCGGCTTGTTGTCGGACCTGCCGCGGAAGTCGGTCGAACCGATTGCGTTGCAGTGGGGGACGCCGGTTCGAACGTTGCAGCGATTCCTGCGAACTTCGATTTGGGACCACGAGCGGATGCGTGATCTTTATTAGCAGCGG
>Ga0114966_10000953_pt1 | contig 27047 bp, 21 predicted proteins | sample M_130207_XF_Meta_FD_87029 | JGI IMG/M metagenome (GOLD analysis project Ga0114966, IMG submission 87029) | Freshwater microbial communities from Lake Montjoie, Canada to study carbon cycling - M_130207_XF_MetaG | ecosystem: Environmental > Aquatic > Freshwater > Lake | place: Lake Montjoie... | reverse complement strand
CGGCCCTCGGTTGCGACAATGTGAATACTGCGGCAGACTGGTACAAGAATACCGCAACGTCTCGCATGCTGGCGTTTAGAATTTCAACGCGTATGGCAATCAATGACGCAGTCGATCCACGGAATCGAACGTCAGGGAGGTACGATGATGAATCGCGTCTTGTCGTTGATTCTGGCGGGTGGTAAGGGGTCACGGTTGGAGCCGCTGACTCGTGATCGGGCCAAGCCTGCTGTACCGTTTGGCGGTGCTTATCGGATCATTGATTTCGCCCTTTCCAACTGTATCAACAGTGGTCTGCGGAAGGTGCTGGTGCTCACGCAGTACAAGGCCGTGAGCCTTGATCGTCATATTAACCTTGGTTGGAGATTCCTTTGTCGTGACCTCGATGAATACATCGATATTTTGCCGCCTCAGCAACGATTACACGCGGATTGGTACAAAGGGACGGCCGATGCCGTCTATCAGAACATCTATTCGATCGAACGATGCCGCTCTGAATACCTCGTGATCCTTGCCGGTGACCATATCTACAAAATGGATTATTCCGATCTCGTGTGTGATCATATTGCATCTGGGGCTGTTCTGACGGTGGGGTGCATTCCCTGCTCACTGGAACAGGGAATGCAATTTGGCATCATGCAGATCGACTCTGAAAAACGGGTTGTCAATTTTCAGGAGAAGCCGGAACAGCCTCAGCCGATGCCCGATGAACCGACGAGGTGTCTGGCGTCAATGGGTATTTACGTTTTCAATACGAATTTTCTTTTCGATTGCCTGATTGCGGATGCGGCGGATTCAAAGAGTTCTCATGATTTCGGCAGGAGTATCATTCCCTCTCTGATCGATTCAAATTTGGTTCGCGCGTATCAGTTCCGTGACAAAAATACGGGAAATAATCATTACTGGCGTGATGTCGGTACCATCGACTCCTATTACGAAGCCAACATGGACCTGATCTCAGTTGATCCGGAGCTCAATCTGTACGACAGGGCTTGGCCGTTGCGTAGCTATCAGCCTCACTGTCCACCGCCCAAGTTTGTCTTTGCCCAGTATGAAGAGCCGAATCATCGAGTCGGTCATGCTCTCGACAGTCTCGTTTGTGCGGGCAGCATTATTTCTGGTGGAACAGTCCAAAGGTCGGTCCTGGGTTACAATGTCCGAGTCAACAGTTGGTCCTGCGTAGAGGATTCGATTTTGTTCGATGACGTCGTGATCGGACGAAATGCCAAAATTCGTCGGGCAATCATCGACAAGCAAGTCTGCGTGCCCGATGGGCGGCGGATTGGATTTGACGTCGACGAAGACCGGTCACGGGGCTATGTCGTCACCGAATCGGGGATCGTTGTCATTGGAAAAAATGACCAAGATTGATCGATGGCGAATCACGCCTGAAACCCCGGTGTCACGTCACCGAATCGTCACTTCAAAAGCGGCGGCTTCATTTTTGGAGCGTCGAGGCCTGCCGCCCTATCAGTCCCCAAGAATGTCGCATTCTCCGCCGTACGCATCAGGACTCTGAAACAATTTTGGCGATGTCGCTGAAGTCGTTCTTTAGAGATCGATAGAGCTTTGCATGCAGAGGATAAGACTTGGTGTAAATTCGTTTAGCTTCGGCCTGTGGATCGGTGCTGCTGGTGACCTTGACCGTGGCGGCGCAGGCTTCCACAACGCTCTTGTAACGACCTGTTCCTGAAGCGGCGAGTAATGCCGCACCGAAGGCCGGACCTTCAGAGACGTTGATCATGCTGACCCGCCGTCCATAAACGTCGGCTTGCATCTGTCGCCAGAATTCGCTGTGAGATCCGCCTCCAGAAAGACGGATTTCACGAATGGGGATGTGCATCTCATTGATCACTTCCAAGCAGTCCCGCATCGCGTACGTGGCGCCCTCCATAATCGATCGAATGATCGCAGAACGGCCGTGACGAAGACTCAACCCGATGAAGCAGCCACGCGCATTGGGATCCGCGTGAGGCGTTCTCTCCCCGGTTAGATAGGGGAGAAAGAATAGTCCCTCGCAACCGGGAGGTGCTTCGGCTGCCTGTTCCGTGATGATGTCGTAGGGATCCGTTTTAATCTTTTTAGCGGCTGCTACCTCGGTCTCCGCAAGTTGATCGCGATACCATTGAAGGCTGCCGCCCGCTGAAAGGACAACTCCCATGACATGCCATTTTCCTCGGACCGCATGGCAGAACGTGTGGACTCGCCCCGTGGGATCAATCTGGACGTCATCGCAATGGGCAAACACGACTCCGCTGGTTCCCATCGTGGCCGAGATGATCCCGCGTTTGACGATGCCATTCCCCACGGCACCGGCGGCCTGATCGCCCGCCCCACCTACGACAGGCACACCTTTCTTCAGTCCCAACAGTTTTGCGGCTGATTCGGACAAGGTGCCCGTGATATCTTCGGACTCAAAAACCTTCGGCAGCAGCGACGACTTGATTTCCAGTTTTTCCAGCAGCGGCTTGCACCATTCCCGGTTTCGGACATCCAGCAGCAATGTTCCTGAAGCATCACTCGCATCCGTGGCAAATTCGCCAGTCAACTTGAATCGAATATAGTCCTTCGGCAGAAGAATCTGGACCGTTTTTGCGTAACTTTTGGGTTCGTTCTTTTGCAGCCAAAGAATTTTCGGTGCGGTAAAACCCGTGAGGGCAGGATTGGCGACCATCTCAATCAATTTTGACCGGCCGCCAACGCGGTTTTCGATATCGCTGCATTCGTCGGCCGTGCGTTGATCGTTCCACAGGATGGCGTGACGGATCACGTTATCCTGCTTGTCGACAAAAACACTGCCGTGCATCTGGCCCGTCAGACCAATCCCCGCGACATCGTCCGGTTTGAGTTTTCCATCCTTGAGGACCTTCTTGACGGTTGCGATGACGGCATCCCACCAGTCTGCGGGGTCTTGTTCGGACCAGCCCGGACGAGGTGACATCAAGCGATATTCGGAGGTCGCCGAAGCCAGAATTTGCCCGTCTTCACGCATCGCCAGAGTCTTCGTGCCACTCGTCCCGATATCGATCCCGAGGAAGACGGCCATCGTGAGAGACTCCTTATAACGGACTTGAAATTTCGACCTACGATGCCAGAGAATTACCGCAGTCAATTCGCAGTTGAGCACTGTAGTCTATCATTGCCCGTCAAATCTCGCCACGTACCAAACGAATGAGCGGCGGAGGTTCCGTCGCATTAGTTATTGGAGAAAGACTCACGTATCGTGAGAATGCTCACTGAGTTGACACAAAATTGTGGCAGCGTAACGACAGAAACGCTCGTTCGCTGCCCAGCACATCACCCCTCAGATCAGTCCGGACGACGGGGCCGCTCACGTCGCTCATCACCGCCGATGCCGCGATCGGAGCCGTTCGGCGATCCGCCGGCGTCACCTCGTGGGCCGCGTCCACCCGGACCCGCGCCACTCCTCGGGCCACCTGGTCCGCGATGATGTTTGGTGAAGTCATCGAGAAATTTTTTCAACTCGTCCCTGCTCAGCTTCTGGTCTTGATCCGCATCGAACTCCATGGCATGGTTCAGCATTCGTTCGAGATCGACCGGTGGCCCCTCATCACCCTGCGGCCCCTCAGGTCTGTCTCCCGGATCTTTTGGTCCGCCGTCTCCGCGGCCGGGCCCTCGGCCACTGGGAGCACCTTGTCCATCAGTGTCATGATCAGGCCGGCGTCCGTCGACGTCCCGATTCCGCCCGATTCGTTCACGATCGCGGCCGCCTTCTGCTGGGCGGCCCCCTTCTGCTGGGCGGCCCCCTTGAGGCCGAATTTCGTCGTCCGTCAACTTCCCATCCTTGTTCTTATCCAGTGTTGACAACGCGTCCGTGGCGTTCTTCAATTCGTCCGCGGAGATGACCCCATCGTGATCGGCATCGAGAGCGTCAATGATCGGCATCGGTCGCCGTCCGCCGCCAGACCCACCAGCGGGTGGTTGCGCCACAGCCGTCGCAACACAGGCGACAGCGATCAGACCCAGTCCATACGTCCATCGCTTCATGATCAATTCCTTTGGGAGTGCGTTTGATGCTTCGAGACAAAGTTCAGCTCCGGCAGATTGCCGGGCCCTTCAAGAGCAGGTTATTCCAACGGGACAGCCCGTACAATCTTTCCGTGCTAGCGACGACGGACCTCGAGACACCCGCTGGGGATAACCGGCGAGGTACAGCGGCGACTTTATGTTAGTGTCGTATTCGCAAGACCACATATTATTGAGCCCAGCCTAATAGATTTCGCGGGGATACCGAATCAAATCGGGATTGCCATCCAAGCCATGACGGCCAGGAAAATCCTCAGCAGCAAGGATTCGACAGAGGCAGCTTGAAACTGTTGACAATCATGCCGGTCAAAACACCGTCGCGCCGGAAATGTTTCGCTAAAAACGGCACTCCAGATTTGCCCGGTATCGACGGTTCTTAATCCGTCGGTCCGGAGTCCATTTTGGAGAGGGAGTCACCCATGCGACCATAACGAAATCCCCGCCAGTCGCCGAATTCAAGTGGTTCCCATCCGATCCATCAATGTCAGAGACGGCCTACAGCTTTTGTGTTGGTCGTCCCCGCGTCGATCGGCAACGACAAACGAATCGGCTGACGGCATGTCCACCTCCGTCAGATCGCAGATTGCATTATGGCACTCGGCATCGCTCAACCGTCTGGAAAAAAGACGCCGCACAGATAACCCGTCGTTGTACGAGCCCCTTGCAACATCAGCTTTCGCAGTGTTCCCAACACTTCTGCTCGTCCGGCGAGCGACCGTTGCCGGGCGGTGGCATTTCTTCGTTGAATTAGGATACGCGACGCAAGACGTCTTCACGGATGGCGGCAGAGCGTCCTGAAACGCTTTGACTGCTGCGGTGAACGTCTGGCTGAAGAACCGAGTCATCAAAATTTGACGCGGTCCTAGGCGGAGGAAAATGCTAACAGCGGATGGCATGACGAAGGCTTCCGATTGAGCAAGTCGGCGGGCAGAACTGGTCGCAAAGCGTTTGGCGACGTGCCCAGTCAAGGTTGAGCTCACCGCCGTTCGGAAACACAATCGCCAGTGGGGACGGTCCCAGAAAATTCCATTTCCAACCTTCCGAAGTCGGCCTGACTTCGGAAGGTTAGCGCGGTTCTTCAATTTCCAGCAAACCGATCGAGCCAAGGCTCGCGGTCAGTCGACTCGGACTAGCTTCATGAGACGGCCCGAGACGTTCCAATCCTGTACGTACAGGTTGCCGTCCTTGTCCCAGTTGGAGCCATGAGTGCCGTTGAAGATTCCTTCGATCCATTTGTCTTGTGTGACACGATGATTCATTCGCGTCGTCGGATCGGCATTGTGGCCCAGGACCGCGATGATCGTGTTGCTCTTGTCCAGAATGACGACTCGCCCGTGTAGGTCGGGGACCGAGACATAGTCTCCCTGAACGGCGGCAGAAGTCGGCATCCCCAGCCCCGTGACGACTTCATCGAGATAATTGCCGTCCAGGTCATAGTGTAACAGACGCCCCTTGGGGGTGTGGTTGCGGTCGCAAATGAGCAGTCGCGGCGGATCGTAACGCGTGTCCAAAGTCATCCCGTGTGCGGTGTTGAACTCCCTCAAGCCGTTCCCTTTGACCCCGAAGTGCTTCAGGTATTTGCCGGTCTTGTCGAACTTGAAAATGTGATTGCTGGCGTAACCGTCTGCCAAGATGATGTCTCCATTCGGAGCAACCGTGATTGCCGTCGGACTCCATTTGGATAACTTCAATCCGCATTCTGCTTCTGTGGGAATTCCTATCTTCAGCACGATGTCACCGGTTTCGGAGTGAATCTTGACTCCTTCGCCGGCCGCGTTGCGAGCGCCGTAGAGATACTCTACATCTTCTTCTTCAACTTCTTCTTCAACCTCTTCTTCTTCCGCTTCTTGGTCTTCTTCGGCACGAATTTCAATGTCATGAATGTTCGAATATGCGTCGCCCAAGAACTTGCGAATGACTTTCCCGTCGGGCGAGAAGACAAAAATTCCCAGGCTAGAAGTGGTGTAGATATTCCCGGCCTTGTCGACGACGACACCACCATGAGTCGACCCAAGCACCGACTTTCCGTCCTCCCCGAGTCCCCAACCAGGAACGGTGTCAAACGTCATGATCCCACAACCCATCCGTACGGGCGTCACTGGATCGGCCGAAAACCCAGGCAAGACGAGACCTAAAACGACGGCCAGTGACAGCAAACAACTCTTGATCATCGGAATTCCTCGTTGATTCCTAGCGCTCTCGAACTGTCGGATTCGCTTTGAAGCCTGCAGGGCGATGATATGCCAGAAAGTGAGATGGTGACAGACATCACAATTTGCGACAGTATCCAGTAGACGCATCGACATTTCAACCTGTGGGAAGGTCACAAAGGCTGAGGCAGGTCTCCTGAATTGTGCGAACTAGAACCACAAAGCCACCTGCTTCGCCCACAGGATCCAGTGGAATTTTCCGAGGCCATGGCGCTGCCGCTTTCAAACCCACAAACAACGCCGACACCAAACCCGATCGTCAATCAGCAATGCCCCGCCACGGGGATCGTCACCAGTCACTCGACAAGACTCGTTGATTGCTCTCGAAAGGCGTTGAGTTGGTGTTTATTCCCCACGGTGCTGGGCGACGCGTCACGCGCCCTCGATTCCATCCAGATCCGCCGGAAGTCGCCAAGCGAGGGTTTGGCATTCAACTCCCCGCTTCGACGGCAGCCAGAAAGTTGTCCGGATCAGGAAACTGTCTCACTCAGTGAATTCTCTCAGGAACGCATGGTCTCGTCGCCTGTCGAATCAAGAAATGGAGTGACGCCGAAGATTTCGCACAGCCGCGACTCAGGTGAGAGGCTCTTTCAAGGACTCGACTCCGCCGCTTTTTTTAACAGGCAGTCCGCTGCTGAAACACTCCGGTCGCTAACAACACTACCGCACGCCTAAAGTGTCTCATCAACGAGACGGCGACGGTCACGCGATTCACGGATCTCCCCGAAGCCCGCACGAAATGCCGGACCGTTGCCGCATCGCGCGTTGAACAGCACCACCGACGACTTCGGCAACCCTGTCTCAGCCGAGCGATACGGCGTCATCGCCGGATTTGTTTCAAGCGATGATCTCGTCAATGGGCTGGCCGTGGTCGATGTCGAGACGCTTGCGGCCGGGGACCTCCAAAGTGCGGGAGTCGAGGCCGAGTTGCTTGAGAATCGTAGCATGAATGTCGGTCACATAGTGCCGATGCTCGACCGCGTGGAAGCCGATTTCATCAGTCGCTCCATGCACGATCCCGCGTTTCAGTCCGCCGCCAGCCATCCAGACCGAGAAGCCGTAGGGGTGATGATCGCGGCCGTCGGTTCCTTGCGAGGCGGGAGTTCGACCAAACTCGGTGGCGAAGATCACGATCGTGGAATCGAGCAGGCCGCGTTGTTTAAGATCCTTGAGTAAACCGGCGATCGGCTTATCGACCTTTTTGAAGTTCTTCTCGTGGTTGGTCTTCAAGTCGCCGTGTGCGTCCCATTTTCCCGCTCCACCGGCTCCGTGTTGGACCTGAATGAAACGCACGCCGCGTTCGATCAGCCTTCGGGTCGCCAGCATCTGCGAGCCAAAGTCGCAAGTGGCGGGTTCGTCGAGACCGTAGAGCTCCTGCGTCGCTTGCGTCTCAGTATTGAATCCGAGCGCCTCGGGGATGGAGGTCTGCATACGAAAGGCGAGTTCGTAGGCTTTGATGCGCGCTATCAAAGCGGGGTCATTCGGATATTCGATCGCCTTCAGCCGGTTCAGCCGTCCGGCCAATTCAAAGCCGAGTTGCTGCTCATCCACCCCTAAGCCGTTAGCGGGGGTACCATAGTCGAGCGGGTTATTGGGATCGACTCGAATCGGAACAGCATCGTGAGCCGGGCCGAGGTAATGGCCGTCTTTGGCATTCCAGTATTCGCGTTGACCCATCGAGATGAACTGCGGCAGGTTGTCGTTGATCGATCCCAACCCATAATGCACCCACGCACCAAGCGTCGGGAATTCGCCATCGAGCATATGTCGTCCCGAATGAAATTGCGTCTGAGCGCCGTGATTGTCATCCGTGGTCCACATCGAACGTACGACCGCAAGGTCGTCGATGCAGCTTCCGATGTGCGGCACCCAGTCGCTCAGTTCGATACCGCTCTCGCCGTATTTTCGAAAGCCGATCTGCAACGGATAGAGCTTTTGCCGCAATTCGACATTGAAGGCGACTTCGCGCCGCTTCAGCCGCTCGGGCTTCTGCGTGTCGGCGTAGGGAGTCTCACTGATCGACTTGCCAGCATGCTTGGTGATCTCTGGTTTCGGATCGAACGACTCCACATGCGAAACGCCTCCATTCATGAACAGCCACACGACGCTTTTTGCTTTCGGAGTGAATTTCGGCTCCCCATTCGGCGGCTGCCATACGGCAGGCTCAGTCGCGCGCCCGATTGTGTCTTTGGCAAGCATCGCGCCCAACGCCAAGCCAGTGAAGCCCAAGCCAACATCGGCAAGAAACGTGCGACGAGGCACACTACGAAATGGATCAGAGTGACGAGTTTGAGTCATGGTGCTGTTTCTCTGCGGCATCATCGAATCGTGATGAAGTCATTGTGATTCAAGAGAGTATGAACGAGATTTGTCCGAGCGAAACCTTCCGGATTCGGACGTTTCTTTGCTCGGGCGAGGTCGGTCATGCGGTTGAGCATCTCAGACATTGTGGCGAGTTCGTTAGCGGTCGGTTCAACAGACAAAATACTCAAAAACGCTTTACGGATGAAGTCCGAGTCGGCCGCATTCGGTCGCGCTTCGGCCATGTGTTGAGCGATCTTGTCGGCTAGCGCGGTGGCTAGCGAACTGTTCTCCATTGCCAGAGCTTGTTGCGGGACGATGCTCTCCGCTCGGCGATAGCAGTCGAGCACGCTCGCGTCGTCGAAGGCGGCGAGAAACGGCTGGTGGTCGTTGTGCGAATGGACGAAGTAGAGGCTGCGACGACGAGCGGATTCGTCGTTGGTCGCCATCGACGGACCGCCCAACGACAGATCGAGTTCTCCAGCGAGATGCAGCAGGCTGTCACGCACGATTTGCGATTCCATCCGCACAGGGTTCATCCGCCAGTAAAAGCGGTTCTCGGGATCGGCCGCTAAGGTCGCGTCGGTGGCTCCGGCACTCGATGACGACAGACGATAGACGTGCGATGTGACGATCAGCCGATGAATGTGCTTCATGCTCCAGTTGTGTTCGACGAGTTCGGCGGCCAGCCAATCGAGCAGCTCGGGGTGTGTTGGCGGCGCCCCCTTGCGACCGAAGTCGAACACCGTTGGGACCAGCGCCTTGCCCATGTGCCGGATCCAGATGTGATTCACAGCAACGCGGGCCGTAAGCGGTTGACGTGGGTCCGTAAGCCACTTTGCAAAAGCGGATCGTCGCCCGCTGCTCGTCGCCGGAAACGGTTTGCCGGCGTTACGATTTTGATAGTCCTCTTGTGTCTTCTTCGCGCCGGACAGTGACGTATAGACCTCATTCGGCACGTCGATCGCTTTTTGAGACGTCTCGAACGTGGCCTTGGCGGTGTCGAGTTTTTTGTCGGCATCGGCTTTTTTGTCGGCTGTCGCTTGTGCTACGGCGAGTTCCGCCCGACGAAGTTCCTCGTCCGCGCCTGCGGCTGCGAGGACTCGTTCTGATCTTCCGGCGGCGAGTGCGAGATCTGTCGTTCTCGACGATTCCGATCCCAAGTGACGCGCCCGATCGGCGGCGACTCGTGCTTCGATGCAAGCGAGTTGCGCTTCGGCAGTCGTCTGGACTTTCTGTGCGATCGTTACGGCCAGTTGCAGCTCATCAACCCGCGTCAGTGTGACCGTGGCAACCGGCGGCGTCTGGGAATGGGCCGCTTCGACGAGTTGCAGTTCCGCCGGCAAGGCTCGGAGTTCAAACGCCAGAAGTTCGACTTGTGCGTCAAAGGCGATGAGTTCCAAGTACCCGTGTTGCCGCTCCAAACCCGCCGGCAGTTGGTAGGCGATGGAGTGCTCGCCATCGACGGACATGTTGAGTAACGTCCCACGAATTCGCAGCACGATCTCGTGCGGTTGATTGAGTTCGACGTTGCGAGATTGTTGTGCGGTCGGTGGATAGACGTAGTGACTATCTTGCTTAAATGCGATCTGTGATTTCGACGCTCCAGCAACGGAACTGACATACGCCAATAACTCATTCCCTGCCGCAGTGACGTCACACGAGATGCCCACCGACTTCCACATCTCGCCGCCGGTTGGGATGTATTTCAGACGGGCTTCAAAGTCGTGTGGCGGTAGTTGTTTTAAACGCACGGCGTCGCGGTTTGCACCGATCTGGGATTGGATCAGGTGACCATTGGCGTAGCTCCAGTGGCCGGTCTGTGGCTCCCAGAGTTCGGGGTTGGGCACTAAAAAATCGTCTCGCACGAAAAGCTCGTTCGGGAGACTGGTCGGTTTGTTGTCGGCAGATTTTGCATCGCCCTGCGCTGCCGCCTTCAACGCCGTGTCCTTCGCGGCTAATTCCTGTGCCGCGGATTCAAGGAGCGTCTTCTGGGCTGCTTCGACCGCGGACCGGGCAGCGGCGATCTGCTGCTCGGCGGCTTGCCGATGCATCTTGATCACGAAGTCGCGCAGGCCTGGAGACGTCGCTTCGGGCGGGAGTAAGACCGGTTCGATCGTGAGCTTTAACGCGTCGGACGATAAGAACGCGGGCACGGCAGGTTCCATAATCCGGCTCTTGTCCGGATTGCTCTCGTCGCCGCGAACGTGCAGATGCGTCGGCAGATCCAGATGCGCATCGAATGCGTGCGGAATGCCATCTTTCTCCAAATCAAGCTGGCCGGAAATCATCTCCGTGCGAATTTGATATGGCTCGAAGATGGCACGGATCTTGTAATACTCGACCTGCGAGAATGGGTCGTACTTGTGGTCATGACACTTCGCACAATTGAACGTCAGACCGAGCATTGCCTTCGCAGTGTGCTCGATGGTCTCGTCCAGCCAACTGGTCCGATTGAAGATGAAGTACTGCCGAGCCAGATACCCGGTGGCACGCATCCGATCGAGGTCATTGGGATAGAGTTCATCTGCCGCGAGCATCTCGCGCAGCATCTGGTCGTAGCCCTTGTCCGAGTTGATGGACTCCACGATCCAGTCACGCCAGTGCCAGATGTGTTTCTGAGAATTGCGGACCTCGCTTCCCAGCCCCCACCAATCACTATAACGCCAGATATCCATCCAATGCCGTCCCCAACGCTGGCCATACTGAGGGCTTTCAAGCAACCGCGTGACGACATTGTCATCGGCCTCCGATGAGTCGTCGGCCAAGAACGCTTCGAGTTCTGCAGGTGTAGGCGGCAAGCCAATCAAATCCAGCGACACGCGTCGCAACCAGATTCGCCGATCGGCTTCGGCTTGGGGCACGATCCCTCGGCTCCGTTGGGCGCTGGTGATAAAGACGTCAATGGGGTTGGCGATTTGCGGCTTGAAACTGTCCGTTTGTGAGGGGAGGTCAGGCACCGCCGGTCGCACGGGAGTCTTGAAAGACCAATGGTCGCGGGGGTGGCGTTCCGGTTGCTCATGTGCCGGAGCTTGCGCCTGCTGATTAATCCAGTTTCGCAGTGCCGCAATCTGTTCGGGCTTCAGTGGCTCACCTTCCGGAGGCATGCGTTCGGACTCTTCGGTCGTGGTGACGCGTTTCAGCAACAGACTCGCAGTAGCCTCTCCGGGCTTGATCACGGCTCCCGACTCGCCGCCTTGGATTGCCAACGCGGCTGTGTCGAGTCGCAAGCCCGCTTCTTGCTTGAGGACCCCGTGACAAGCCACGCATCGCTCCGTTAGCAACGGTTTGATCTGCTTCAGATAATCAACCTGTTCCTCAGCCGAGAGCGACGACACCGCCGAAAGCAGCAGACAGCGAACCCCTACTAAAACAAAACTTCGTGTGGGAATCCGCAAATAAATCATCCACAGGTCTCTCGGAATGGTCATGTTGGAGTGTGCCAGCATTGATGCCTCATCTTGAAGTCTTTTCTTTAGGAACGCTGTGAGCAATCGACGGGGCACAGATCACGGCAGCACGCAATGACGGCGCTGCTCCTATTTCTTGATCATAGCGTCACTATATCAGAAAACGCTCCCGAAAAATTGACTCAATGACATTTGGTCATGCAAAAGTGGCCGGCGACAAGTTTCGATGGGCCTCGGTCGGAGCACGACACCACCACAACATGTTCGACAGCAACGGCATCGACACCGTCGTCATCGATCCTGAGAAAATTGGCGTGAAAGACCTTGAAGAGATCACGCGTCTGGGCCGCGAGCACCAAGGACAGGGCAGCGTTGAGGATCTTTCAATAGGCCTGTATTTCAGTGACTGCCAAAGGGTTTCATTGGCCGTTTGCGGCCCGACTCAAGGCTTCCGTTCATACTGAAAGTCCAATGTTCCTTCGGCGAGCGTGATGCCTTGAATGGCCTCGAAGAGATTGGCTCGGGTGGCTGTGTCGGGAGTGAGTTTTGGGATCTCCTCGGTCGCAAGGGCGTAAACGGTGATGTGGTATAGCTTCAAGCCAGGACCTTTCGATTTCATCGGATCGTACTCACGGCGATTCTTGTCGTTGAGGCCGACGATGCCTAAGGAATTGTTGTTTTTGGCAAACGTCCTGACGTTGCCGGGAATATTGTAAACGATCCAATACGACTTGACCTCGCCGGGGCCGGGGATGTGCCAGACGTGGATAGCGAATGATTTTGTTCCAACGGGAACATCCGTCCATTCGAGTGGCGGAGACGCACGCTCTCCGTCGCCGGTGAACTCGATGGGGATGCTGCTACCCGATTCAAAGGCGGGGCTCGTCACTCGCAATTGTGGTATGTTGCTCTGCATCGTTTTTGAATCTGCGCGGGGCGAATGACGGGGACGAGTCTCCGCACGTGGCGGAGGCCGCTGGCCGTCGCGCGGTGGTCGGTTTTCCCCGGGCCGGAGTGGTGGCTGACGCTCTTTGGGGCCACCGCCACGTCGTTTGGCCGAGTATGTTTCCTGAGTTGTCTTGCCGCTGGTGTCGGTGAAGGAAAAGTTGGCTGAGCCATCGGCGGCGAGCGTGTAACTGACCGTCCCCTTCCGTCCCCTCACGTCGTAGGTCAGCACGTGTTGACCGGGATTCGTCTCTTGGAAGTCGGTGATCTTGGCATCGCGCAGCGGCCGGAGATCGGGGCGAATCGGCTCCGCACGCGGTTGAGGATCGACTTGGCCGCCACGCTCAGTCACTTCACCGAAAAAGCCTCCGTTGAGATACGGATATTTTTTTGTGGCGTGATAGTGGTAGTTGCCGCTCTTGTCATTGTGGCCGTTAAGTGCATCGAGGCCAACGACCGGCGACCCGTCTGGTTCCTCATACCCATAGATCGGATAGCCATCGAGGGCGTAAGCGATCGGCTGACCCTTGCCAATCGTCTGCTCCAGATGGATTGGAGCGAGGTGATAGTGGTAGTCGTCGGCGCGACCACAATGACCACCGAACTCATCGAGTTCCCCGATTGCCGCTGAATCCTCACCTCGATTGTTGAGCGGGTTGAAGATCGGGATGCCGTTGGCTGCCACTGCAATGGCTCCACGCAGGAAGTGGCCCTTGGCGGACTGCGGTGTCTTCGCCGGAACCGGATGCAACGGGATCCGCCACGAGTTTTCACCGACGTACTTCTGCGGCAACGGCACCTGCTGCTGCCAGGCGGTGATGCCGACCATCATCTGATGAACGGGAATGCCATTCGACTCAACGTAGAAGTAACGCTCATCCCATCGAGTCTTGATCGTCTTCAGTTTGACAAACGCTTCGAACGCCTTGGCCATCTCGGGTGCCTTGTCTCCCACAGCGCGCGACTGCGTTTGATCGAGCTGCGCCAGCAGCCACGGCAATTCCTGCACGACGAGTAACGCCGCCGCCTGATTCTCGGTATCGGATCGGACTTGTTCAACACGGGCGGGCGCGGTTGCCTGCTGTCGGGGCGAGTGGCCGGGATGGGCCATGGCCCATGAACTTGCCAAGAGCAAGGCGAGCCATGTGGTGACAGAATTTGTGATGCGGAACATACGGAACTCCTGTCGCAACACGCGTTTCGCGTGCCGTTTGATTGAGACGCACGCGAACCGCGTGCGCCCCGTTGATACGTCACTTCTTCGGCTTCTTCTGAGCCTTCTTTTCCGGGTCCCTTTGTCCGCGTTCGGGAGTGGTCGGCCGATTGGGATCGTAATCAGGATTCACGGTTGGGAACTGGGCATCAACCGCCGCCAAATAGTACTCTAATCGCTCTCGCAGCTTCTTCGTTTCGGCGGGCATGCGTTCGGCGAGGTCGTGACGTTCGCCGATGTCTTTCGACAGGTCGAATAAGAGGCTGCGATGATCTTCATAGAAGTGAATCAACTTCAGATCCCCCAGAAAAATCGCTGAGTGCGGCGTGTCTCCTTGGTAGTGTGGGAAGTGAAACACCAATTCCTCGCGAGGGCGTTTGACCTCACCGCGACCATCGTTGGCCAGCAGCGAGGCGATACTGCCTCCCTCGATTCCCTTCGGCAGTGTATTGGCCGAGATGCCCGCCCATTGGCAGAAAGTGGGAAATAAGTCGTAGCCCACGACTCGCGTGTGGCACCATGAATTCGCCGTTACCCCAGGACCACACACGATGAACGGGACTCGGAGACCACCCTCCCACAAGCCCCCTTTGCCACCATTCAAAACCTTCCTCCCGCCGCTCGCTCCGTTATCCGACATGTAGATGACATACGTGCAGCCGGCCAAGCCGAGTCGTTCCAACGCCGCCATCACGCGACCGACGCCGGTGTCCAGATCTTCCGTGATGGCGGCAATGTTGATCTGTTTGGTGTTTTGACCCTGCATCTGTTGCTCGTACTTCGCCCGAGTTGCCCTGTTCGCGTTCCCCGACGCATGCAACGCGTGCCACGACAGTTGAATGAAGAACGGCTGCTTGGCTTTGGAACTCTTCTCCATGAACACCGCCGCTCGATCCGCCATGCCGAAGATGTCGACCGGATTCGGATCTTTGAACTGAGACGCGTGCTCATTGCCCGTGTCACCGTCGTGTTCGCCGTAACCATGCTGCCCCGGCCCGCCGCCGCTGATATGCCACTTGCCATAGTGTGCGGTTGCATAACCCGCCTGATGCAACAGTTCGGCGATCGTCGTTTCGGATGAAGAAATGCTTTTGTTGAGACGCGGCTCGGTCAGTTTGTGCCCATCTACAGCGGGAGCAGCCTTCGTCCAATGCAATTGAGTGGGACTCTTGCCGGTCAGCAGACTGGCCCGCGTCGGCGAACAAACCGAAGCCGGAGCATATCCTGCCGAGAACCTCATCCCCTGAGCCGCGAGCTTCTCGAGATTCGGCGTGTGGAACATGTCTCCCTTAGAGCCGGAAACGTTCGGGTGCATTGGCACAGAAAGCCCGCTCCAACCCTGATCGTCGGCCAGCATCAGGAGGATGTTGGGCCGATCAGGCTTCTCCGCCGCGATGAGGTCAAACGGACTCATGACGATGGCGAAGACCATCGCCGCCGCAGCAACGAACAATCGGTGAACGAATCCGGAGTGCTCACAGCGTTTACCCGGTGGTAAACGCAACGCCAAAATCGAATGAGATTGGTGTTGTTGAATTTGCCTCAGTACCCTGATAGAGGTGGCCGTGTGCAATAAGCAATTAGATGTCATCGCCACGGGATTGATCCTCGGTTTTCTGTCATCTCTTCGAAATGTGGTTCCGTGGTCCCCGTGGTCATGCTTCGCTTGACCACCGATTGAGGATGGCTTCCTGCCAAGATTTCCGTTGCGCGTCACCTCTTCGGTTTCTTCGGCGGTGCATCAGGCACGACGTGGTTGAGGTTTGAGTAATCCCCGCGTGCCTTGCCATCCGGCGACGATTTCACGACATACCGGAACAAGACGGTATTGTCGAGTTCGATGTCGCCGGTCCAAATGAAATTGGCCCCTGTGAAGTCATGGTCAAAAAACGGCTGCTTCGGACCGACTTGCTGTTCAGTGTATTCCTTCGCTTGATCCCACGAACGGTCGTCAAAATCGACGGTGTACCAGTCCGCGGGAATCGGGAGGTTTTCGACACGCGGGTTCTTAGTGTCACGGTCGACCGGGCCCCAAGAAAACGTCTTCGCCTTCCACCGCCCATTCGTGACCGTCCCATCGGAAAATTTGAGGATGAAACCCGCATCGCCAATTTGAGTGTTGGCGTATTCCATGCCGGTTTTCGGATCGGCGTTGTCTTTGGCCATGACCGCGATCGTCATCGGATAGTTCGGCAGGATGTCGACCGAGATCACGTTGTGCGGAATGAACTTGATCGAATCGACCGCGACCAGTTCGCCGTTGATGTAGAGCATGAACCAGTTGTCGGCATACATGTTGGCCTTCACGGTGTCGGCCATCTGCGGTTTCTTGATCTTGCTTCCGCCACTCGGTGGAGGCGGTCGATCACCGGGCTTCTGAGCCCATGCAATCAAACCGGCAGTCGATAACACACCGAGCAATGCGGCGAGTTGGAAGTAACGCTTCATTGGGATAGTTCTTTTTGTGTGGTAGGAAGTCTAAGGCAAAGATGTTGAACAGGAGAGAACGGAGCAAACAGAGAAGCGCGAATACTCGTTGCTGAGTGCCGGTAGATGTTCGTAGTTCACGAGAGGCAAGCTTCAAACGTGCCGAGATTCAAGGGATCGAGCACGTTGAAAACGTGCTCCACGACTTCTGGCGGAAGAGCCGAATTGCATTTCTCTGTTTCCTCCCTTCTCTCCTGTTCAATTCTTCTTTCTCCCCGTCTTCCCCTCAGCATTGCCACCTTGATTGCCGCGAGGGCGTTCGGCTTTGGGGTCGTCGTTGGGATTGGGGCCGGTCGGCAGGAGTGCTCCGGTTTCGGTCTGCCAGGCTCGCAGAGTTTTGTGCATGGCGGCAGCTTTGTCGGACATATTTTTCGCGAGGTTGCGTTGTTCGTTGGGGGTCGGTCTTCAAGTTGAAGAGTTCCACGTGACCGCCGTCTTCGAAGAACTCGATCAGTTTGAAGTCCCCTTCGCGAAGGGCACTGGATGGCGTCGAGTTTCCAACATAACAGGGGAAGTGCCAGAAGAGTTTTCTGTCGCGGTCGAGCTTCGATGCGCCGCGTAGCAATGGGACGAGGCTCACTCCATCAAGGATGTGATCGCTGGGCGGCTTGATGCCTGCGAGTTCGATGAGCGTGGGATAGAGATCAACGCTCGTGACCGGTACGTCGCACTTGCTGTTGGGCTTCTTCAGTCCCGGCCATGAAACGACCAAGGGGACTCGAATTCCCCCTTCATAGAGTTGGCCTTTCGAGCCATTCAGCGGTGCGGTGTATTGCTGAGTGCCGCCGTTGTCCGACGTGAAGATGACGACGGTGTTCTCGGTCAGCTTCAGCCGAGCCAACGTCTCGACAATCCGACCGACGTTTTGATCAACCGCTTCAATCGTTGCAGCGTAGGCCGGATCATCGCGCCGATCATTGCTGCGTTTGGCCTTCGCTTCGTACTTCTGCAGCAAGTCCGGCTTTGGTTCGAACGGTGCATGAACCGCATGGTCGGGCAGGTCGACGAAGAAGGGTCGCTCGCGATTTTCGTCGACGAATTTCAGGACTTCATCGGTCAGCCGATCGCTCAGATAGATCTTGTCGTCGTCGTCGTAGGCGTCTTTGCCGAAGCCGAGATTCTCGGGAAAGACCACCTTCGGAAAGCCTTGTCCGCGTGGAGTCACCGGACCGGAGCGACCTCGACCAAGGTTCCACATGCCGAAGAACGCGGTCGAGTAGCCGCCGGATTGTAGGGACTCGGCAATCGTGACGTTGCCGGTGTCGAGTTCTGACCTACTGTCCGCCGCCGTCAGCTTGTGCCAAGTGGAGCCCGGCGGTTGTCGAGGATCGACGCCGGTGTAGATGCCGTGTCGTGGTGTGTATTGGCCCGACATCAAACAGGCCCGAGTCGGTGCGCAGTTCGGAGCACTCGCGTAGGACCGAGTAAAAACGAGTTCGGTCCTGGCCAAGCGATCGATGTGAGGTGTCTCGACGAACGTGTTGCCCATGAAGCCGACGTCTCGCCAGCCAAGGTCATCCATCAGGATGATGACAACGCTAGGCGTTGGGGAATGATCCGCAGCACTCGCCATCGCTACACAAAATGCCATCGCCCCGCACGTGATCGCGTTTTGTGGAAACTTGTTCATGGGCTTTCTCTGCAACGCAAAAGAGATCGCGAGACGATGCGGTCGAACTATAGAACCCAGAAATCCGCCTCCCGTTTCGCACTCAGCTGGGTCGTTTTTGCGATTATGGAAAAAACGTGGAAGTCGGTAGCGTTGAACCCGACAGAGAGTAGGCCGTTTTCCACGCTGCGCGAGGCGCAAAAGAAAACAGCCCGCGAGTTGTCACTCGTGGGCTGTTTTCTTGTATCTGTCGGTCTGCGTCTCAGTGAGTGCACACCCATTAATCGAAGTTCACGTTAGTACATATCGTGGTCGCCGCCACCCTTTTTCTTGTCGTCGCCCTTGGGCTTCTCGGCGATCAAAGCTTGGCTGGTGAGCAACAATGTCGAGACACTTGCGGCGTTTTGCAGGGCGCTGCGTGTGACTTTGCAGGGATCGATGATTCCCGCCTTGACCAAGTCTTCGTAGTTGCCGGTTGCGGCGTTATAACCGAAGTTATCCTTGTGGTCCGCGACCTTCTCACAGATGACGGCTCCATCGACACCGGCATTGTCCGCGATCTGGGTCAGCGGAGCACGGCAGGCTCGTACGATGATGTTAAAACCAGTCGTCTGATCTTCGTTCAATCCGGTTGGCTTGAGACCCAGTGACGCACGTAGAAGAGCCACACCACCACCTGGCAGAATTCCCTCTTCGACAGCAGCACGCGTTGCGTACAATGCGTCCTCCACACGGGCCTTCTTCTCTTTCATTTCACTCTCGGTCGCAGCACCGACATTGACCTGAGCGACGCCGCCAGACAGCTTCGCGACGCGTTCTTCGAGCTTCTCGCGATCATAGTCGCTTGTCGAATTGGCGAGTTCACGCCGAATTTGCTCGATCCGAGACTTGATTTCGCTGGTCTTACCGAGACCTTCAATGATCGTTGTGTTGTCCTTGTCGATCACAATCCGCTTGGCACGGCCCAGGTCGGAGAGTTGGACGTTTTCGAGTTGAATCCCCAAGTCTTCGAAGATCGCCTGACCGCCAACCATGATCGCCAAGTCTTGCAGCATGGCCTTGCGGCGGTCGCCGTAACCAGGAGCCTTAACCGCGGAAATCTTAAATGTTCCTCGCAGCTTGTTGATCACCAAGGTTGCCAAGGCTTCCCCTTCGACCTCTTCGGCGACAATCAACAGTGGTTTACCACTGTTGACAACCTTCTCAAGAACCGGAACGAGATCCTTGATACTGCTGATCTTCTTTTCATGGATCAGGACATAGGCATCTTCGAGAACACATTCCATGGACGTCGGATCGGTGACGAAATACGGAGAGAGGTAGCCTCGGTCGAATTGCATTCCTTCGACAACTTGGAAATCGGTTTTGAGTGTCTTGCCCTCTTCGACGGTGATCACGCCATCTTTACCGACTTGCTCCATGGCAGTGGACAGGATCTCACCGATTTCGGTGTCTCCATTCGATGCCACTGTGCCGACCTGAGCGATCGATTTCTTGTTCTTGCACTCAACGGCCATACTCTTCAGTTTGGCGACGATCTGCTCAACGGCGAGATCCATACCACGCTTCATGTCGATCGAGTTGACACCGGCCACAACAGCCTTAAGGCCTTCGCAGTAGATAGCTTCAGCAAGTACTGTGGCAGTCGTTGTTCCGTCGCCGGCGATGTCGGAAGTCTTGCTTGCGACTTCGCGAACCATCCGAGCGCCCATGTCTTCAAACTTGTCCGGAAGCTCAATTTCTCGGGCCACGGTGACACCGTCTTTCGTGACGGTTGGTGAGCCAAAGCTCTTTTCGATGATAACGTTGCGACCGCGAGGGCCCAGAGTCACGCGAACGGTGCGCGCCAACTTCTGCACGCCACGCTTCATCGCTTCCTGTGCCTCTTGGTCGAAGGCGATAATCTTGGGCATATCGGATGATTCCTTACGAAATGAAGTAATTTTAAATGGAGAGGTTCATTGCCGGATATCGAAACCGGCGTCTGAATTTCAGACGATGACAGCGAGAATGTCACTTTCCCGCATCAGCAGGTACGTCTCGTCGCCGACCTTGAGTTCGTCGCCCGCGTAGGAGCTGAAAATCACTTGGTCGCCAGATTTGACGGTCAGCGACACTTTCATGCCACTGCTTTTGGTGTGTCCCTCACCGACCGCGAGAATTTCGCCACGCTGCGGCTTGTCCTTCGCCGCGTCTGGCAGCACGATGCCGCCGGCAGTCTTCGCTTCCGCTTCGGCTCGCTTGACGACAACACGGTCGCCGAGAGGCACAAGCTTAATGTCACTAGAGGCACTCGCCTTTTTCGCCATCTCTTCATACTCCAGATAAACATTCAATCAGCGGGACAATGCACCGACACAATACGGTTGTTGAAATTATCTAAGCGAACTGCGCGCCAAAGATTTAATCTGATGAAAGTCATATAAGGAAAACAGGTTGCGTCGATAGGTTGTTTTTTGTGGATCTGCCATCGTGGCGAGACGCGCGATCTGGATCCCGAACCTACTGCCAATCTGACACCGTCAAAATGGAACCACGCGCTGTCGCTCACTCGATCCACTCAACCCTGATCGATCAGCACACCCTGTCCAAATTGGTAGTGGCGCTCAAAAATTACGCGCCGCCTTATTTCGGCCGCAGACTAAATCGCAAGTTAAATTCTGGCGAAATTGGATGTTTGGGCGGATTAGGTTTTGTGTTGGCGTTTTTTTTGTTACTGTTGAGTTAACGCGTGACTGTGGTACCCGATATCAAACTCGTTCGTTTCAGAATTTGATTTGGGCGACCAACTAACGATTGAACTTTTGGGAAAAATCACTTTTACATCGCGTTAATCACTTTAGAACGCGTTATTGTACATGAGAACATCTCGTACAGACGGACATCTCTGAATTGAATTGTTCAGCTTTTGTCGGAAGTTTCAGATCTAGACCTTGTGGGGGATAGTGAATCATTGAGACACCCGAACCGCTAAGTAAATTCAGTTCTTTGGCGCGGCTGCTATGTTTGGCTGATGAGTTCGTCCAATCAAGACGTTGGATTGACGCCGATGTCGCCTTTCGGGGTGCCGTGGCCCTCGATGATTCCCCTCGTGCGTGTCTTGCATACGGGAGTGCTCTTGCGGAGCAGGAGCGTTTCAACGAGTCCTTGTGCCAACTGACGGCGGCCTTGGAGATCGCCGAGCGAGACGGTCTGCGAAACGCATTGGCGACGATTTATCACAATCTGGCCGCAATTTATCGGGAGCTTGACGATATCGGTTTAGCTCAGAGATTTCAGCGGCGAGCAGTCTCTTTAATGGATGACTGTGGTCCGGAAGAGATGCTCGGTCTGGCAAATGATGCGTGGCTGGACAATCGGGGACAATTGGCCCAGTGTCTGGCGGCAACAGCGGCAGACTTTGATTCCGAGGAACGTGATGGTCCGGTGATTGAAGCCGAAGCGACACTCGCTCTCATGTGCGGCCATCTTGATGATCCGCGTGAGGGGATTGTTCCTTTGTTGCGTGCCTACGAACAGCATCAAGCCAATGGTGACTTGCGGCTGATGGGAAAAGATCGCCTCAACCTGTCGTCGCTTCTCAACCAATTGGGGCGGTATCGTGGTGAAATAGCGTGTGTCCGCCGCGCGGTCGCCTGTTTTCAAGAGGCTCCGGCCCCCGTCTCAGCAGCAAAAGCCCGGCGAATTCTAGCACATCTGGAGCGACTGCAGTGGCTGCGACAGTTCAACCCGCTGTGCAATTGAACGATTAACTCATTCGACTGGATGGACCGGCGGCCTCCGATTGTGTCTCCTCGTTTTCGGAGGTCCGCTGAGCCGGCATGCTGCGGGGAATCCGTTCATCATTCTCGATGTCGAAGCTGATCGGATCGAGGTAGCAGTCCATCGCCAGCCACCACGCGCGTGCATGGCGGAAGATCACGAGCGGCGTGATCACACAGTAAGCCAATAAGGGCAGTGTCAGCCTTTCGTTGCTGATCTGGGCCCCGAAGTGCAGGCCGGTGTACATCGCCGTCATGGAGAGGGAAATAAATCCGTAGTTGACGTATGTCGAACCGAGAAAATAGCCCGGAGCACGTTCGTATTGAAGGCCACAGTGCGGGCACAGATTGTGCATGGACAATCTTTTTCGAAAAAGGGCGCCCTGGCCGCATCGTGGACAACGCAAACGCAGGGCGCGTGAAACGGCGGATTGATAGGTGATCGGGTGCACTTGGATTGATCCCATGTGTGTCAGGAGTGGCTCTGTGTCATGGATCACGAGAATCCTCGTGAATTGGGATTCTAACGAGTACGTTTCAGGGAGAGCAGGGCGATTTCCGAGAATCCTTCCGCGACTTCCAGCGACGACTCAGCGGAATCGGAGTCAGAACGCCATGAATTGAGTGGGCCTTCTCGTTTCACGTCATGCTGGTCTTCCGCTAGAATGATTTTTTGCGGCAACTTGATAAAACGTGCTCTCACAAAATGCTGTCCATTCGGAGACCCTGATGGCCCTCGTCAACGACAACTATTTGAAGCTCAAGGCGGGATACCTCTTTCCCGAAATCGGCCGCCGCGTGGCGAAGTTTGCCGAGGAAAATCCGCATGCAAAAATCATCCGCTTAGGAATCGGGGATGTGACCGAGCCGCTTCCTCCGGCGTGTACGGACGCCATGCACAAAGCGGTCGATGAAATGGCCAACCGGGCGACATTCCGCGGTTATGGTCCAGAACAGGGCTTTGACTTTTTGAGAAATGCGATTGCGCAGCAGGACTTTGTCAGTCGCAAAGCAGATGTTTCGGCGGATGAAATATTTGTGTCGGATGGTTCGAAATGTGACACGGGCAACATTCTTGACATTTTCGGCGCGGGGAACGTCGTCGCTGTGACGGACCCGGTTTACCCTGTCTATGTCGATACCAACGTGATGGCCGGGCGAACGGGCGTCGCGGATGACACCGGACGCTATGAAAGGCTTGTCTATTTGCCCGTCACGGCCGAAAACAACTTTACCCCCTCTCTGCCGCAAGAAAAAGTCGATCTGATCTATTTGTGTTATCCAAACAATCCGACGGGGACAGTTGCGACACAGGAGACGTTGAAGGCCTTCGTGAATTATGCCAAGGCGAACGACGCGATCCTGTTCTTCGACGCGGCCTATGAAGCATACATTACCGATCCCACGATCCCACATTCGATTTATGAAATTGCCGGTGCTCGCGATGTAGCCATTGAGTTTCGCAGCTTTAGCAAAACAGCCGGATTCACAGGAACTCGCTGTGCCTATACTGTTGTTCCCAAGGAGTTGACCGCCCGAGCGGGGGATGGTTCCAAGGTCGAATTGCATGGCCTGTGGAATCGGCGTCATTCCACAAAATTCAATGGGGTCAGCTATATCATTCAGCGAGGAGCCGAAGCGGTGTACAGTGACACAGGACGGCCTCAGGTGCGTGCCTTGATCGATTTCTATTTGGAAAATGCCGCAATACTGTGCCGGGGCCTGCGCGATGCCGGGCTGATCGTGCATGGCGGGGTGAATGCGCCCTATGTCTGGCTCAAGACGCCTGGTGGCATGACAAGCTGGCAGTTTTTCGACCATTTGTTGTCGAAGTCGCATCTGGTGGGAACGCCAGGCAGCGGTTTCGGCGCCGCAGGAGAAGGCTACTTCCGCCTCAGTGCTTTCAACAGTCGCGCTAATGTCGAAGAAGCGGTCTGCCGAATCCAGCAGCTGCTGTCTTAGCCACCGCGAAATTTCAGAACGACGAGCCAGAAAGAGATTGCCATGCGATTGGCCAAATTGAAGCTTGCAGATGGATCAATTCGAGTGGCTCTGCTTGAGAGGGAGGGGGCATTTCGCCTGCTCGATCTGACGCAAGTCGCTCGAATGCGATGCTTGATGGATGTGTTGAACTCGAACGATCCGATCGGATTGGCGAATTTTCTTGTCGATCGAAAAGCACCTCCGCTGGACCCGCGACTGGTCACAGTGTTGGCACCGATTGACGAGCAGGAAGTCTGGGCAGCGGGTGTGACATATAAACGCAGCCAGGTCGCGCGTATGGAAGAGTCGAAAGCTGCGGCTTCTCATTATGACAAGGTCTATACCGCCCCTCGTCCAGAGATCTTTTTCAAGGCAACGGCCAACCGTGTCTCCGGACCTGATCAGCCGCTACGCGTGCGCGCCGATAGCGGTTGGAGTGTCCCCGAACCCGAGTTGGCTCTGGTCATTTCTTCGCGTGGCACTCACGTCGGTTTCACCATTGGTAATGACATGTCCGCGCGAGACATTGAAGGAGAGAATCCCCTCTATCTTCCTCAGGCCAAGCTCTACAATCAGTGCTGCGGATTGGGGCCATTCGTATGGATTCCGGAAGAACCCCTCGATCGACCGGCAACGAAGATTAAGCTGACGATCCTCCGCGCAGAGGTCACCGTTTTCCAGGGGCAAACGGATCTCGATCAGATGCAGCGAGGATTTGACGAACTGATCGGCTGGCTGATTCGCGAGAATGATTTGGTGTGCGGTGCGTTTCTACTGACCGGAACAGGAGTTGTTCCACCGGATGCATTCACGCTGAATGACGGAGACAAAGTCAGTATTGAGATCACGGGCATTGGAACATTGAATAATCCCATTGTGAAGGCGTCTCCACCCCAATAAGCGATTTCGGATTGCTTGACAAGAACTGCGTGAACAGTCGGCCGTGTGGCCTTCCCAAAGTTCGAATCAACGGATGCTCGCCGCAGTTATGTCCCACCACCGTGTTGATCGTTGCCATTGCGTGGCAAAAATCACCTAAGGAACCTGCGCTCAGAACGTCCCTCGAGGTCAGGAAATACGCACGGAATGTGTTGTCAATCGGTCTACGACGACCCGTTTTGAAGCCTCTGTTGTGCGGAATCATTCGACAAGAGCGTGCAGGGTTCCTATTTTTTCGGCGCCATGTACAATCGAACGCGGCAGTCCATTCCGTTGGCCAAGGGTCATGTGTTGCGTTGGCGGATAAGATCGGTAAAGTCATGTGACGAAGGTGTGATTCTCAATAATATTTTGCATCCGTAGCTCAATTGGATAGAGCATCGGTCTTCGGAACCGAGGGTTGGGAGTTCGAGCCTCTCCGGGTGCATTCAATAAAACCCCTTGTTTTATTGATTATAAATGGTGCCGAATGGTTTGTGAAGTTTTTGTGTACTCAGTGAATGTACTCACGGGACGCGTTTACTTCGTTTCGGTGCTTGTTTACGCATCATGATCTCCAATTTATCGACAGCGTCCGTCTGAGCATTCGCCAGCAGATGCGAATAGGTGTTCGCTGTCGTTGCGAAGTCACGGTGTCCTAGACGTTTCTGAATGACCTTCAGATCAACTCCTGCCGCCAGCATCAGACTCGCCTGAGTGTGACGGAGATCATGGAACACAAATGAGGCGGGGATTCCGGCAGCATGACGGATTGGATGCCAAACATTCCTGTCAAAGTTTGACCCCAGCAGGAACCCACCTCGGATATTGGGGAAGACTGTCTCGACCTGCTGGGTATCGAAACCCTCAGCCTCAGCTTTTGCCAGACGATTCCTCAAGGCTTCAACTGCAACCTTGCCCAGAGGTATCACCCTCCTCCCTGCTGCTGTTTTCGGTTCCTTGAGTGTCAGTCCTCGATTCTCCTTGACGGATGCTCCATGCAACTCCTGAAGCGTCTTCCTGACAACCAGAACGCATTCGTCTAGGTTGACTGCATTCCACTGCAAGCCAAACAGTTCTCCTTTCCGGAGCCCCGTCATTGCCGCAAGAATGACGATGTCACCTATCCGATGTGCTTCACATGCTGCGAACAGATCATGACATTGATCCGGCTCCAACGGGGAGACTGTCTTGCGTACAACCTTCGGCTTGTCCACTGCTGCCATCGGATTGAATGGGATGGTCCGCAACCTGACAGCCTTGTTCAACGCATTACGGAGAACACGGATTGATCGAAGTCTCGTGTTCGCTGACCGCTTGTCACGTTTTAGTAGTGCCTGCCATTTGACAAGCTGCTCACCGTTCAGCTTGGCTAGCTTGATATGCCCGATATAGGGGTTGATGTGCAGCTTCACAGCAGACTCATACTCTACAAGAGTCTTCCCGCTGCTGTTGACCGTCACGTCATTTGCAATCCATCGTGATAAGTACGCTGTGAGTGTGTCGGTCATGGACAGAGATTTGGCATGAGTCTTCCGCTTCTGCTTCAGATCATCCAGCTTTGCGTTGATGTCAGCCTGCGTGAGTGCGTAGACGGTCGATTGACGTCGCCGCCCCTGTGCATCGAGTCCCAAGGATATTCTGCCAACCCATCGACCATCACCTCTTTGAAACACTGTTCCTTCACCCGTTCCGCGTCGAGACATGGTTCGTTGCCCTTCACTGACTGGGGTTCGTGGGATGATTTGTCAAAACATAGGATGACTTGTTTATTTTCGTCAAGATCGGCGTTGACCGTATTGAATAACTGGGACTGCTCGTGGAGGATCGAGCCATCGTTCATCGAATACGACGGAGACGACCCGATTGCTTTCGTCGTCAGCGTCAACATCATGCGGCGGCAACTCAGTGCGATCCATTTGGCTTGCGTTGCTGTCGAACTCGAACCGATGTTTGCGATCGAGGCGGAGAATTCGCAAGCCAGTGGATTCTGTTGAGGTAAATTTACCTCAACAGAATCACGGCAGTCGCGATCAGGCAATAAAAAACTCCTGCACAGGAATGCAGGAGTTCGGTGGACTTGATTCTGCAAATCGAAAGTCAGATTTCATTATAAATTTGGTCCGGTTGATTATTCCGGACGTTGCCTCCAGCGTTGGCGTT
>Ga0114966_10000952_pt1 | contig 27075 bp, 28 predicted proteins | sample M_130207_XF_Meta_FD_87029 | JGI IMG/M metagenome (GOLD analysis project Ga0114966, IMG submission 87029) | Freshwater microbial communities from Lake Montjoie, Canada to study carbon cycling - M_130207_XF_MetaG | ecosystem: Environmental > Aquatic > Freshwater > Lake | place: Lake Montjoie... | reverse complement strand
CCGCCGCCGCCTCAGGGGCGACCCAACATCACCGTCGCGCCACCGCTCGCCGCAGCGCCGGCCGACGCGCTCGTCGTAGTCGAGAACGTGTCCAAGTGGTTCGGTGACCTCGTGGCCGTCTCCGACATCACGTTCCACGTGAGCGCGGGCGTCACCGCGCTGCTCGGACCCAACGGCGCCGGCAAGTCCACCATGATGCGCATGCTGTGTGGCCTGACTGCGCCGTCCATCGGCACCATCCGCGTGCTCGGTTGCGACCCACGCCATGACCTGCAGGTAACGCGCCGCATCGGCATCGTGCCCCAGCAGGAGGGGATCTTCGAGCTGCTCACCGCCTTCGAGTTCGTGCGGCTCGCCGCGGTGCTCCACCAGCTCCCCGACCCGGATGCGGCCGCCGCGCACGCATTGGCCATTGTCGAACTCGACCCGACCGACACCCGGCGCCTGCCTACGTACTCGAAGGGCATGCGCCAGCGCGTCAAGCTCGCCCAGGCGATCGTGCACGACCCTGAGGTCATCGTGCTCGACGAGCCACTCACCGGGCTCGACCCTCGCCAACGACTGCACATGATCGACCTCGTCCACCAACTCGGTGCTCGGGGCAGGGCGGTCATCGTGTCGAGCCACGTCCTCGAAGAGGTCGAGCGGTTCGGTTCGCGGGTGCTGGTCATCGCGCAAGGGCGCCTGGCCGCGGTGGGAGATTTCCACGCCATCCGCGATCTCATGGACGACCGTCCGCTGCGCATCCGCGTGCGCACCGACAAGCCGCGCGAGCTGGCCAGCCGGCTCATGTGGGGCGACACCGCGGTCGGCGTCAGCGTCGACGGCGAAGGCAACGTCATCGTGGACGTCATCGAGGTCACGCGCTTTCGGCGCAGCATCGCACCCATCGCGCACGAGCTCGGCGCGCGGTTATACGAGGTGGCCCCACTCGACGACGACCTCGAGAGCGTCTTTCGTTATCTCGTCGACCCCGCAGCGCAGGGCACGCGCCGATGAAGCAGTTCAACGTGCTCTACCGCCTGATCCTGCGCAGCATCGCAACCACCGGGCGCATCGCGTCGCTCGGTGCCCTCGGGGCGCTCGGAATCATCGTCGGCTCGGCGCTCGATGCCGATACCGCGCGTGAGAGCGCGCAGTTCGTGGGCCTGTTCGGGCTGTCGGTGGTCGTGCCGCTCACCACGCTGGTGTTCGCGACCGCCGCGCTCGGCGACATCATCGACGACGGCACCATGGTGTACCTGTGGCTGCGCCCTGTCGCGCGTTTCCGCATCGTCGGCGCCGCGGCTGCCGCCACGCTCACCGTGGTCGTACCACTCGTGCTCGTGCCGCTCGTGATCGCCGCCGCACTCACCGGCTCGGGCCGCGACGTGGTGGTCGGCGCCGCGCTGTCCGCGATGTTCGGCCTGGTGGCCTACACGGGGTTGTTCGTGATGCTGGGCGTGCGTGTCCGGCGTTCGCTCATCTGGGGTCTGCTGTACGTGTTCATCTGGGAAGGCTTCGTCGCGAACGCCGGCGAAACCGCCAGCCGGCTCGCCGTGCGCTCATACACCCGCTCGATCCTGTCCGATATCGGGCTGCCGGCGGGCGCCGCGCCGTTGCGCTTGGCCACCATCTCGTCCGCGTACTCGTACGTCATTCCGGTCGTGGTGTTCGTCGCGGCGCTCGCGTACGCGACCTGGCGGATGCAGCACCAAGACGTGGCCTAGGAGTGCGCAACGAGCCGGGCCCTCGGGCCGGGCGACCCGGCGATGCAGTCTCCGAGGAACGGGCGTGAGATCGGGAGATCCTGAGGCTCGCGCTGCCGGCGTTGGGCGCGAGGGCGCGGGCCTCGGCTGGTCGGCTCGACACGCTGACCACCCGCTACGGGTCGATCGACCGACCTACTTGGCGAACCCGTCGCAGTTCTTGACTGCCCAGGCCTGGATGTTGTCGGTCGCCTTGGTGAACGTCGGATCATCGAGCGCTTCGAGGGCCTTGGCGTCCTTGGCCGCAGCGGCCTTGTAGCTGTAGGCGTTGGCCTTCAGCGCGGTGTTCGCCGCGCTGAACGTGGTGGTCACCGTGGTGAGGGCGGTGGCGATGTCGGTGGGCGGCGTGCCGCCGACTGCGGCGAGCGCAGACTCGGCCCCCGTGAAGGCCACCTTCAGTGCCGCTGGGTCATCGGCGCGGTCGCTGATGCCGGCCAACGCCTGCACGGGCGTGACCACACCGCAGAAGTTCTGGGCCGCGGTCGAGGTGTCCTTACCGCCGCCGCCGCCGCACGCTGCGGCGAATGGGACCAGGACGAGTACCGCTAGGGCGAGGGTTGCTCGGATTCGCATGGGGGAAGCCTCCGTTGATGGGTGCGTTGTCGATGCCCGCGCAGCAGTGCACAGCATGGTCGGTCGGAGGGGTCAGCGCGCGGCGCGGCGGGCCAGGACCTCGGCGACGGCCCGGCCGTCGGCCTGGCCCTGCGTGGCCTTCATGACCTGGCCGGTGAAGAACCCCGAAAGCTTCTTGCGGGCCTTGTCGTCGGCGACGACAAACTCGGCCCAGTCGGCGGGGTTGGCCGCGATGATGCCGTCGACAACCGCTTCAAGCGCGCCGCTGGCCATGGCCTCGAAGCCCTTGGCCGCGGCGATCGCCTTCGGGTCTCCGCCGTTCTCGAGCATCTCGGCCAGGACCTGCTTGGCCTGCGTCGCGGTGAGCTCACCAGCGGTCTCCATGATGACCAGCTGAGCGAACGACTGCGGGGCGAGCGTGATCGGCTGATCGGGGGGGAGATCGTTTTCGACGCGCGTCAGCGTCTTCTTCGCGTCGGCGCCGACTCCCACGACCGATACGACGAAGTCGTCGTGGCCGCGGTCGACCACCAAGGTGACGTCGGCCGCGGCGGCCCCGGTGATCTCGGCCAGGCGTCGGCGACGCGAGGCCGGCAGCATCGGGAGGGCGGCGTCGATGCGCGCGATGTCGTCGGCCGTGGGCACGAGCGGCACGAGATCGGGTTCATCGAAATAGCGATAGTCGTCGCTGTTCTCCTTCGACCGACCAGCCCGGGTGCGGCCGTGCTCCTCGTCCCAGTGCCGAGTCTCCTGGGTGGGTTTCTCGCCCACGTCGTACAGAGCGATGTGGCGCTTGGCCTCATGCTCGATGGCCCGGCCGACCGAACGGATGGAGTTGATGTTCTTGATCTCGCACCGCGTGCGGAACTCAGGCTCGCCCACCGGGCGCACCGACACGTTGGCGTCGACGCGCATCGAACCCTCTTCCATCTTCGCATCGGACACGCCGAGGGCGAGGACGATCTTGCGCAGCTCGTCGACATACGCCTTGGCCTGATCGGCGGTGCGGATGTCGGGCTCGCTCACGATCTCGACGAGGGGCACGCCGGCGCGGTTGTAGTCGACGAGCGACGATTCGGCGCCGTGGATGCGACCATCGCCCCCCTGGTGCGACGTCTTGCCGGTGTCCTCTTCGAGGTGGGCGCGTGTGATGCCCACGAACGAACCGTCGGGCAGCTCGAGCTTGCCCGCGGTGTTCGTGGGCTTGTCGTACTGCGTGACCTGATAGTCCTTCGGCATGTCGGGATAGAAATAGTTCTTGCGGGCGAACACCGACGGGCTCACGGTGCACTGCAGCGCGCGACCGAGGCGCATCGCATACTCGACCGCCGAGCCGTTCACCACCGGCAGCGAACCCGGCAGACCGAGGCACGTCGGGCACACGTTGGTGTTGGGCTCGTGGCCGAACTCGTTGCGGCAGCCACAGAACATCTTGGTCTTGGTCGCGAGTTCGCAGTGGACCTCGAGCCCCACGATGAGCTCCCAACCCGGCTGGAACTCGATCACCTCGGTCATCGGCTCGTCTCCTTCATCGCAGCCTCGAGCACTGCGGCAGCACGGAACATGGTGGGCTCGCCCTGCAGGGGGGCGAGCAGCTGCACACCGACCGGCATGCCATCGTCGCCCACACCGAACGGCACCGACATGGCCGGCTGCCCGGCGAGGTTGGACGGGATCGTGCAGATGTCGTTGAGGTACATGGTGAGCGGATCGGACGTTTTCGCGCCCAGCGCGAACGCGGTGGTCGGCGACGTGGGCGACAACAACAGGTCGAACTGTTCGTAGGCCTTGGCAAAGTCGTTGATGATGAGCGTGCGAACCTTCTGCGCCTTGCCGTAGTACGAGTCGTAGTAGCCCGCCGACAAGGCATAGGTGCCGAGCATGATGCGGCGCTTCACCTCGGCCCCGAAGCCCGCCGTACGCGACAGCTCGTTCATCTCGGCGGTGGTGGGCGCGTCGACCCGTAGGCCGTAGCGCACGCCGTCGTAGCGGGCGAGGTTGCTCGACGCTTCGGCCGGTGCGATGAGGTAGTACGCACTGAGGCCGTACATGGCAGCCGGGATCGTGGCGGTGTCGATGATGGCACCGGCCTTCTCGAGCACGTTCGCCGCTTCGTGCAACCGGGCCAACACGTCGGGGGCGATGCCCTCGCCGGCGAGCTCGCCGATGATGCCTATGCGCAACCCATCGACGCCGCGATCGAGCACGTCGACGAGCGACGGCGCGGGCGACGGGATGGAGGTGGAGTCGAGCGGATCGTGCCCACCGATGATTTCGAGCAGCAGCGCGGCGTCGTGCACCGTGGTGGCGAACGGGCCGATCTGGTCGAGCGACGACGCGAACGCCACCAGCCCGTAGCGCGAGACGACGCCGTAGGTGGGCTTGACCCCCACCACGCCGCACAACGAGGCCGGCTGGCGGATGGAGCCGCCCGTGTCGCTGCCGAGCGCCAGCGGCGCGAAGTTCGCGGCCACCGCAGCAGCCGAACCGCCCGAGGATCCGCCGGGGACCTTGGTGAGATCGTGCGGGTTGCGCGTGGGGCCGAACGCCGAATTTTCGGTAGAGCTGCCCATGGCGAACTCGTCGAGGTTGGTCTTGCCGATCGTGATGGCGCCGGAGCGTCGCAGCCGTTCGACGACGGTGGCATCGTAGGGCGGACGCCAGCCCTCGAGGATGCGCGACGAGCACGTGGTCGGTACGCCGCGCGTGCAGAGGTTGTCCTTCAACGCCACCGGAACGCCAGCGAGCGGGCCCGGATCGTCGCCGGCGGCGACGGCCGCGTCGACGGCGTCCGCAGCGGCGAGGGCTTCGTCGCGCAGCACGAGGTTGAAGGCGTGGATAGCCGGTTCACGCTCGGCGATGCGAGCCAGGTGCTCCTCGACGACGGAACGAGCCGAACGTGTGCCGCCGCGCACCTCGGCGGCGATGGACACCGCAGTTGGCGCCACCCTCGCAGTCACGATTCCTCCGCGAGGATCGACGGCACGCGGAACTGGCCGTCCTCGACGTTGGGGGCCGCGGCGAGCACGGCGGCGCGGTCGATGGACGGACGTACGACGTCGGCGCGGACCACGTTGCGCAAAGGCAACGGGTGAGCGGTGGGGACGACGCCGGTGACATCGAGCGCCTCTACATCGGCCGCATGGGCGAGCACGGCCGCCAGCTGCGGGGTGAACTGATCGAGCTCGTCGTCGGTGAGGCGGAGGCGCGCGAGCCGGGCGACGTGCGCGACGTCGGCGCGCGAGATGGGCTTGGGCATGGGCAGCATCGTATTCGCCGACCGTCGACATCAGGGCACACCACCGCCGCGAAAGCCCGCCGCGCTACCCTCCGAGCGTGGCCAAATCCGCGAGGCACGAGTTCCTTTCCCCCGGGTGGATCGCCGCGATCGAAAATCTCCGCGACGAGTTCGCCGATCGCGCGCCCGCTCCCACCATGGTGCTGCGCGCCAACGTGGTCATCGGCGACGCGCCGTTCGACGAACCCGAGATCCGGGGCCACATCGACACCTCGATCGGCCTGAGCATTGCGCCCGGCCACGTCGAGCGGCCCGATTTCACCGCCACGCTCGACTACGCAACCGCCAAGGCGCTGTTCGTCGGGCGCGATCCACAAGCCGTGCTTCAGGCGTTCTTCGGGGGCAAGATCCGGCTCACCGGCGACGCCTCGAAGCTGCTCGCCATCCCGCTGCCCAAGCCCGGCCAGACCGGCCCCGAGGCCGAGCTGCTCGACGAGATCGGCGCCCGAGTCGCGGCGATCACCCTGTAAGGGCTGCGCTCCGCAGCGAGGCCCGGGCGGTCAACGCGTCGACGTGATGATGTCAACTTTGGTACCCGGCACGCGCAGCGCGCCGACCGGCGGATCGGTGGCCTGGACCTGACGATCAGCCGCGCCCTTGGTGTCGCCCACGTCGAAGCCGGCCTCGCGCAGCTTCGCCGCGGCCTGCAACACCGTGAAGCCGAACAGGTTCGGGATGGGCTTCGGTTCGGGGCCCTTCGAGATGAACACGGTGACCGCGGAGTCGCGCGGCACTTGTGTGCCGGTCGCCGGATCGAGGCGGATCACGTTGCCTTTGACGATGGTCTCGTTGAACTCCTCGACGGGGGCCGCCGGGACGAGCTTGAGCTCGGTCAGCTTGGCCAGCACGACGGCCACGGGCTGATCGAGGAGGCCGATGGGGATGGTGCGGGGCGCTGGGCCGTCGCTCACCCTAACGATGACGGCCGTATCGGGCGGCGCCTTGGTGCCCGCGTCCTCGACGCGGATGATCTTGCCCGCCCCGACCGTCTCACTGAAGTCGCGCACCGGCTCGCCGAGCCTGAGCCGCACCTTGGCCAGCTCGGTGCTGGCCTCCGCCAAGGTTGCGCCGTCGAGCTTGGGGATGGGCACCGGCTCCGGCCCGATCGACACCGTGTACTCGACGGTCTGGCCCTCGGCGAGCTTGGTCCCCGCGGGTGGCGTGACCGAGATGATCTGACCGGCCTTGATCTGGTCGGAGCGCAGAGCGTTCGGCGAGCCGAGGATCCAGTCGTTGTCGAGCGCCACCTGTTGAAGCTCGGCGAGGTCACGACCGATGAGCTCGGGCATGACATGGCTGACTGTGCGACTCGCCACGTAGGCAAACGCGCCGCCGGTGGCCGCGCCTGCCAGCAACAAGAAGCCGAGGAGCACCCAGGGCCAACGGCGGCGGTCGTCGTCGACCGAGATGTCGGGCACGACCTCGTCGATCGGCGGGGCGTCCAAGGCCATCCCAGCCGGCACCTCCTCGTCGCTCAACGGGCGCACCATGGTGAGGTCTTGGCGCACCTTGTCCTCGGCACCGACCAGCGCACCCACGATAGGCAGCAGCTCGGGGCGACGAAGGTCCTCGGCTACCGACATGAGGGCGATCGCGAACTCCTCGGCATCGGGCCGATCGTTCGGGTCGGGCTGACCGGCGCGCTCGAGCGCGGTGCGCAACGGGCCCAGGGCAGCGGGTACCGGAACGGGTTGGTCCACGCGGGCGAGCAGCGTGCCAAGCGTGGTGTCGGCCGCGAACGGCACTTCGCCGGTGACGCACTCGGCCAGCACGAGGGCCAGCGAATAGACATCGGTCTTGCCCGAAAGGATCTCGCCTTTTGCCTGCTCGGGCGAGGCATAGCGCACGGTGCCGACGATGGAGCCCGCCGGCTCGGTCACGCCAGCTTCGGCGAGCGCTCGCGCCAGACCGAAGTCGGCGATGCGCAGGCGGCGATCCTCGTCGAAGAGCAGGTTCGCCGGCTTCACGTCGCGGTGCACCAGCCCGCGACGGTGCGCGTACTCGAGCCCGCGGGCGGCCTCGAGGCCGACGAGCAGCGTCTGGGACAGGCTTAGGCGGTGGCCCGCGTCGAGCATCGATCGGAGGCTGCCCCCGGCCAGGTACTCGGTGACGATGTACGGCAGCTCGTCGTGGCCCCAGTCGAACACGGACAGCACGTTCGGGTTGTTCAGCGCGGCCGCGGCCTGCGCCTCCTTGCGGAAGCGCCGGAGGAAGGTCTCGTCGTGGGCCAGCGATGCATGGAGCACCTTGACCGCCACCTGACGGCGCAACGTCGTGTCGTCGGCCAGGAACACCTGGGCGGACGCGCCCGTGCCCACGAGTGCCCGCAGGCGGTAGCGGCCCCCGAGGACGCGGCCGATGAGCTCGTTGGACGTGGCCACGGCCTCACAGGCTACGCGTCTTGCCGTTGGCGGCGGCGGCATCGCGGCGCGATGTCCGAGAAGGCCGTCGACGCGGCCAGAATGACCGTGTGTTCTTCCCCTCCTCCATGCCCACGAAGGTCCGCTCGCTGCTCGTGGTGTTCGCCGTGGGCGCCATCACCATCTTCGTCGTGGCCTACCGGGCCAACAGCGATCCATCCGCGAACAACGGGTGCAACCAGCCTGCGGCCATCGAAGTGCTGTACCCGCAGTGCAAGACGTTGGTATTCAACCAGGCCCAGGTCGGGGTCGACATGGCCCCCGGCTACCGCGTCGAACTCACGCTGAACGGCGTCGCCATCCCGCTCGATCAGCTCCAGAATCGGCCCGCGGCGAGCACGGTCGACTTGCGCACGGCACCCGACCTCTTCATCTTCACACCAGGGCCCGGCAAAGCCATCGAGAAGCTCAAGCCGGGCATAAACGACGCCGCCATCACCTATCGCAAGATCAGCGAGAACGAGGCCACGACCACCCGGTTCGCCTGGTACTTCAACGCCAACTGACGCGTGGCGCCCCCCTCCATCGCGTCAGCGGAGCCCGGCCAGGCGGCGCAGTTCGGCCATGGCGGGCGCGGGGTGTTCGACGAGGATGCCGTGCATGCCGAGCGATGCGCTGTAAGGACGCACCGCGTGGAACGGCGACGCGGTGAACACCCCGCCGAAGTCCCAGAAGACCGCTTCGATCATCCCGGCAGCTCCCCGGTGTCGAGCAGATGGACGAAAGCAGCCTCGTCGAGGACCGGCACGCCGAGCGACTCGGCCTTGGTGAGCTTGGAGGCGCCCGGCGAATCACCCACCACCACGGCAGTGGTGGACTTCGAGACGCTGCCCGGGGACTTGCCGCCGCGACTCTTGATGGCCGATTCGGCTTCCTCGCGGTTGAACCCCACCAGCGTGCCGGTGACCACGACGGACTTGCCCGACAGGATGCGCGATGACGGCTCGACCGGCTCGGGACCGACAAAGTTGACCCCGGCCGCCCGGAGCTTGTCGATGATCGCGAGATGGCGCTCGTCGCGGAAGTACGCAGCGACGCTCTTCGCGATCACCGGCCCGATACCCGGTACCGAACCGAGCTGGTCCTCGTTCGCGGCGATCACTCGGTCGAGGTGACCGAAGCCGGTGGCCAGCCACTCGGCCCCGGCGTCGCCGAGGTGGCGGATGTTGAGCCCGATGAGCAGGCGGCCGAGCGAGCGGGACTTCGACCCGTCGATCGCCGACTGCAGGTTGCGGATGGACGTGTCGCCGAAGCCTTCGAGCGCGCGGACCCGATCCCAGTCGATGGCGTACACGTCGCCGATGTCGCGCAGCAGCCCGAGCTCGCAAAAGATGCGGACCCGCTGCTCGCCAAAACCCTCGATGTCCATGGCAGAGCGACCGGCGAAGTGCTCGATCCAGCCCGCGAGCTGGAAGGGGCACTCGGCGTGGGGGCAGTAGTGCGCGGCGTCGCTGCCCTCGCGGACGAGGGGCGACTGCAACGGGCACGGACAGAAGGCCGGGAACACCCAGGGCCTGGAGTCGGCCGGGCGTTCGGCCAGCACGGGCCCGAGCACCTCAGGGATGACGTCGCCGGCCTTGCGCACGATGACGAGGTCGCCGGGCCGCACATCCTTGAGCCGCACCTGGTCCTCGTTGTGCAGCGTGGCCATGCCGACCGTCGACCCGCCGACGAAGACCGGCTCGAGTTCGGCGAAGGGCGTGGCCTTGCCCTTGCCGCCGATCGACACGTGGATGGCCCGCAGCCGAGTGGTCTTTTCCTCGGGGGGGAACTTGTAGGCGATGGCCCACTTGGGTGCGCGGCTCGTACTGCCGAGCACCCGTTGCTGCGCGAGATCGTCGATCTTGATCACCACACCGTCGATCTCGTAGGCGAGGTCGTGGCGGTGCTCGACACGGTGGGTGATGTACGCCTTGACCGCCTCGAGATCGTCGACCACGCGGAGCTCGTCGTTGACCGGAAGCCCGAGCGAGCGCAGCATCTCCAAGGCACCCGAGTGCGCGGCAATCTCGGACGCGCCCGCCACCTCGCCCAACCCGTACGCGAAGAACGCGAGCTCGCGCGACGCGGTCACGGCGGGGTTCTTCTGGCGCAACGAGCCGGCGGCCGTATTGCGCGGGTTCGCGTACCGGGGCTTGCCCGCCGCCTCCTGCGCCGCGTTGAGATCGGCGAAGACGGCAACAGGCATGAACACCTCGCCGCGCACCTCGAGCACCTCGGGTGCACCCGCGGGCAGCGTGTGGGGCACCGAGGCGATCGTGCGCACGTTGGCCGTGACGTCCTCGCCGACGCGGCCATCGCCGCGTGTCGCGGCGCGCACCAGGCGGCCGCGCTCGTAACGGATGGACATGGCCAAACCATCGAACTTGAGCTCGCACGCGAAGGCGGGCACCGCCACGCCGCCGAGACCGCGCACGGCGCGCTCGGCCCAGGCATCGAGCTCGCGGAAGTCGAACGCGTTGTCGAGCGACATCATGGGGATGACGTGAGCGACCGGCGAAAACGCTGCGCCGGGGGTGCCCGACACGCGTTTGGTGGGCGACTCGGGATCGTCGAGCAAGGGGTAGCGCGCCTCGAGCGATTCGGCCTCGCGAACCCACGCGTCGTAGGTGCCGTCGGGAACAGTGGGCGCATCGTTCTCGTAGTAGGCACGGTTCGCCGCGGTGAGCAGGCCGCGCAACTCGGCGAGGCGCGCGATGTCCTCGGGCGGGGCCGGTTCGGAGGGGGGCAGCGTCGGCACGAGGCCGATGGTACCCGCCGGGTATGACAGCCCCGAGCAGGTGTGCGAGCCTTCGCTCGACATGAGCAACCTCCGCCTCTGGCCGCTGCGTGTGCTGTGGATCCTGGTGCCCTTCACCACCGGAGCCCTGGTCGACGACGCGTTGTCAGGCCGTGTCGCCTCGTTGCGCCACGGGGCCACTGCCTTGTTCTGGATCGTCTGGGCGGTCACGCTCGTCGCGACCCTCGTGCCTCGGGGGCCCTCTCTCACGGCGGTGCGCCTGGTGATGCCGGCGTGCGCCGCCGCTGCGCTGTGGTGCAGTGCGCTGGTCACGATCGACGCGACCGCCGTGGCGGGCGTGGTGGTGTCGATCGCCGCGAGTGCGGCATCGCTCGTGGCCCCGGCGGGCGAAGAGTTCGTGAACGGTTCGTCCTACGGCGACGAACGACGCATGCTCCTGCGCCCACCTGCGGCGCTACTGGTACTGCTGGTCCCGCTCGCCGCGATAGCCGTGATGGTGGGTGCCGTCACCGGCGTCCTCCTCCTGCTCGCCCACATGTGGATCATCGGCGCCGTCGCGGTCGTGGTCGGCCTACCCGTGGCGGTGGTGGCCACACGGGCGCTGCACCAGCTCACCCGGCGCTGGGTGGTCTTCGTCCCTGCGGGCTTCGTGCTCCACGACCACCTCGCGCTGCGCGAACCCGTCTTGTTCCCCCGCACCGACATCGTGAAGCTCGGCCCCGCCCCCGCCGACACCCGCGCCACCGACTTCACCGCGGGCGCATCGGGCTTGGCGATACAGGTCGACTTTGCGGTGCCGGTGAGCGTCACGCCGGCTGCCGGGACCGACGAGGTCGAGATGGTCGGCATCACCCAGTTCCTCGTCATGCCGAGCCGGCCCGGCCACCTCCTCGCAGAAGCGGAACGTCGGCGCATTCGCGTCGCGCGGGGATGACCGCGATCGAGGCACAGTAGGCGCGAAATCCCCCGTGGTGGGGGTTTTCGCGCCCACTCTCGCTCGGTGGCTCAGTGCTCGTCGGCTGCGTCGCCGTCGACGGGCAGGAACATGGTTGCGTTCACTGGGCGGTGCCACCGCCCAGCACCACGCAGCCGGTGACCGCGTCGTAGAGCACCACTGCCTGCCCGGGCGCGACGCGCCGGCGGGGCTCGAGCCAGGTGAGCGTGGCGGCGCTGGGATCGAAGGTGGCCGGGTGCGCATCGCCGTGCGCGCTGACCTGGGCCCGCACCTCGCCCGCGAACGGTGACGCACTCCACGCCACGTCGTCGAGGGTCACGGTGGAGCGGTCGAGATCGCGACGCTCCCCGATGGTGATCGTGGCCGTAGGCAGGTCGACATCGATCGCGTAGCGCGGCTCGCGAGTGCCGCCCGCCATACCGAGGTTCTTGCGCTGGCCGATGGTGACCAGCTCGACGGCGGGCACCGCGCCCACGACGGCGCCAGTGCCGTCCACCACACGCCCGGGGGTGAGCGGCAGATGACGACGCTCGAGGAAACCCTGGCGCCCGGCCGCGGAGGTGATGAAGCACACGTCCTGGCTGTCGGGCTTGGCGGCGGTACGGAGCCCTTGCGCTCGCGCCTGTGCGCGCACGTGGTCCTTGGTGGTGTCGCCGAGGGGGAACAGCAGCCGCGCCAGCTGCGCCTGACCGAGCATGTGCAGGACGTAGCTCTGATCCTTCGCCCGGTCGGCGCCACGAGCGACCCGTCTCGTGCCGTCGGCCTCGGTGACGATGCGTGCATGATGACCGGTCGCGACGAGCTCGATGCCCAGCATCGACGCGCGGTGCAGCAACCGATCGAACTTGAGATGGCGGTTGCACTCGATGCACGGGTTCGGAGTTCGACCAGCGGCGTACGCGTCGACGTACGGGGCCACGACGTGGCGTTCGAAGTCGTCGCCGAAGTTGAATACGTGGTGATCGATGCCGATCTGCTGTGCGACACGGCGAGCGTCGTCGACGTCTGACACCGAGCAACAACCGGTGTCGCTCTCGCCGCCCCACAGCTTCATGGTGACGCCGACCACCCGATAACCCTGCCCGAGCAATATCGATGCCGCGACCGACGAATCGACACCACCCGACATCGCGACGAGCACCTCAGGTGCGACCGTGCTCATGAGCGCACCGAGAACCGACGCAGCTGCGCGACCGCTGCGGGTACGGCCTCGAGGGCGATGTCAACGTCGGCGTCGGTGGAAGGCCATCCGAGCGACAGGCGCAATGAGCCTTGGGCGAGCTCGCGTGACACGCCCATGGCGGCCAGCACGTGCGACGGATCTTGCGCGCCGCTCGCGCACGATGATGCCGCCGACGCGTACACGCCAGCGCGCTCGAGCAGGAACAACAACGCTTCGCTCTCGACATCGGCGAAGCACAGATGGCACGACCCCGCGACCTTGTGCGAACGGTCAGCCGGCTCGCCCGCGTACCCCACCGCAGATTCGTAGGTGCCGTCGATGGCGGCCTTCAACCCGTCGGCCAAGCGATCGCGCATCGCGCCGACCCAAACGACCGTATCGACGCGGGCATCGTGGGTGAGGCGTGCCGCGACGGCCATGGCTGCGATGCCGGCCACGTTCTGCGTGCCACTGCGCAGCTCACGTTCCTGCCCACCGCCGAGCAGCATCGGGGTCAAGGCCACACCGTCGCGTACGACGAGCGCGCCAACGCCCTTCGGTCCGCCGAACTTGTGCGCGCTCACCGATATGAGCTGCGCATCGCGCGCCGCGCTCGCGACATCGAGCCACGAGAACGCCTGCACTGCATCGGTGTGCAGCATCGCGCCCGGCGCACATTCGCGCACGATCGCCGAAACCTCGGCCAGCGGTTGGATGACCCCACTCTCGTTGTTTGCGAGCATCACCGAGACAAGGGTGACCGAAGGATCGAGCGCGGCACGTAACGCGTCGAGATCGACCGTGCCCCATGACGTCGCGCCCACGACCCGGCCGCCGAGACGCTCGACGGGGTTCAACACTGCGTGGTGCTCGTGGGCCACCGTGACCACCACCCCACCCATCGACTCGTGCACGCCGTGCACCGCGAGGTTGTCGGCCTCGGTACCGCCCGCGGTGAACACGACCTCGCGAGGCAGACACCCGAGCACCTCCGCCATGGTCTCGCGGGCATCCTCGAGCACCCGGCGAGCGTTGCGCGCGAGGAGGTGCGTGCCCGAGGGGTTGCCGAAGTGCTCGCGCTGCACCGCGACGAAGGCATCGAGCGCCTCGGGGCGCATCGGCGTGGTCGCCGCGTGGTCGAAATAGGCCGGCACGGTCCCCAGGCTACGGCCTCGACCCGCGGCGCCCGCCGGTGGGCCAGACTCCACCCATGGAGGGCTACGACAACGCGCAGTACGGCCGAAGCTTCGCCGACGTGTACGACCGCTGGTATCGCGACGTGAGCGACGTCGAGGCAACGGTGAACCGGGTGGCCGTGCTGGCGGCTCGACGAGGCGGCGGGCGGGTGCTCGAGCTGGGTATCGGCACCGGGCGCCTCGCGCTGCCCTTAGCCGCGCGAGGCCTGCACGTCACCGGCGTCGACGCCTCGCCCGAGATGCTCGATCTGCTGCGGGACAAGCCCGGCGCCGATCAGCTCGACCTCGTGCTCGGCGACATGGCCGAGCTGGCGGTGAAGGGCCCCTTCGCCGCCGCGTTCGTGGCGTTCAACACGTTCTTCAACCTCACGACCAGCGACGCACAACAGTCCTGTCTGCGCCGCGTGCACGACGTGCTCGCGCCCGGCGGCTGGTTCATGCTCGAAGCGTTCGTGCCACCGGCCGACGGGGACGACGCCAGCGGTGTATCGGCCCGCACGGTGGAGGTCGATCTGGTGGTGCTCACTGCGGCCCGCCGCGACGCAGCATTGCAGACGATCAGCGGCCAGCACATCGAGATCACCGAGCAGGGCGTACGCCTACGACCATGGATGGTGCGCTACGCAGCCCCGGCCGAGCTCGATGCGATGGCCGCCGCGGCGGGCCTGCGCTTGGTGGAACGCCACGCCGACTGGCACGGCGCGCCATTTCACGACGCGAGCGACAACCACGTGTCGGTGTACCGACGTCCACCCAGCTGAACGACCAAGGCATCACACCCGCGTGCGGGCGTTGCATCGACGCGCACGAAGCCGGTGATTCGTGGAGGTGGTGGGGCATGCGGCGATCGACGCGGCGCCGGACGTTGCGCGTTTGTGCCGCCCCGAGCGGCGCGAACGCGCAAAGAGCACGCGGATCGAAGGGAAACGCTGCGAGATCAGCGCCGAGTTGCTCAGCGTGGCCGAGCGAGCAGGGGAAGCTGCGGCATCTCGCGCAGCGTGCGCTTGAGCTCCGCAAAACCCGGCCACTTGGCGAGCGTCACGACCGCGTGCCACAGCTCGACGGCCTCCTCGTCCGAGGGGACGCGCGAGATCACCGGGCCGAAGAAGGCCGGCCCGTTCGGTGGGTCGATCGCGATGATCGGCGTGCCGACGTCGCGTCCCGCCCGCGCCAAGGCGTTGGTCGTCTCCTCGCGCAACACGCTGTCGCGCGCATCGTCATCAGCGGCTGCCGCGTAGGACGGGTCGAGGCCTACGGACGCGAGCACGGCCACCAGGTGTGACTGCTCGGCGATGCCGTCCATCGTGTCTTGTCCTTCCACGGGCGATCGGTCCCAGATCGACTCGCCGAACGCCGTGTAGAGCGGACCCATTGCCGCGAGGCCTTCTTTCTCACGCACCGCCGCGGCGACGCGCAGCATGCGCAGCCCCTTGGTGTGGAGCGCCATGTAGCCGGACGGGAAGTCCTTGTCGTAGTCCTTGGCCTCGTTGAGGAAGCGCAGCGAGATGAACCGCCACTCGACCTCGAGCTCGAGCTGAGGCTCGACCTTCGCGATCCAGCGCGAGGTGATCCAGGCAAACGGGCACACCGGATCCCAATAGAACTCGACCTTTTGCATGGCTCGACCGTACCTCGGTTGCCGAGGTCCCCTCGCGCACCCATACCCTGCTCCCATGGCACGAGTGCAAGCATCGGTGATCATTGAAGCAACCCCGTCCGAAGTCTGGGCCTCGGTCGAGCACGTCGACTCCCACGTCGACTGGATGCATGACGCGATCGCCATACGGTTCACCTCCGCGCAGCATTCCGGGGTTGGCACCACGTTCGACTGCGACACGAAGATCGGGCCGATCAAACTCGTCGATCGCATGGAGATCACCGCGTGGGAGCCCGAGCACACGATGGGGGTGCGCCACGTCGGCATCGTCACCGGCACCGGTGCCTTCACGTTGCGCGACCTAGGACGCGATCGAACCGAGTTCCTCTGGGACGAGGAGCTCACCTTCCCGTGGTGGATGGGGGGCCCACTCGGTGGGCGGGTCGGCGCTGTGGTGTTGGCCCAGATCTGGAAGCGGAACCTGCGCGCGCTGAAGAAGCAGATCGAGACCCGCTGAGCGCCCCGATCAGGCCACGTTCATCGCGACGATGCCCGCCACGAACATCACCGGCACGAGCGCGCCGAGCGCGATCATCGCGGCACGGTTCGACTTGAGCCCGCGTGCGCCGTAGATGGCGACCCACGTCGCGATGATCCCACCGATGAACCCACCGAGATGCCCCCCGACCGAGATGTTCGGGATGGTCAGCGTGAACACCACGTTCAATATGATCGACATGCCGAGCCCGCTGCGCATCACGTTCAGGCCGTGATGGCGATACAGGATGACCAGCGCGCCGAACAGCCCGTACAGCGCTCCTGACGCACCCACCGTGATCTGGTCCGGCTTGAGGAGGACCGCGCCGGCCGAGCCCGCGAGCAAGGCGATCGAGTACACCAGACCGAACTTCACGCGCCCGAGCGAGCGTTCGACGACCGGCCCCAGGTTATACAGCGCCCACATGTTGAGTCCGACGTGCAGGATGCCGTCGTGCAGGAACCCCGCGGTGACCAACCGGTAGTACTCATCGGTCCCGGCGTAGAGGCCGTAGTCGAAGAACACACGGTTCACGTTGGCCGATTCACCGAGGAGGAAGATCGCGATGTTGAGGCCCATGAGCGCGAACGTGAGCGTGGGCGTGAACGCGGCGCTGAACGCAGCCCGACCCGAGATGACCTTCTGCTTGCCCTTGGCCACGCAGTTCGGACAGTGGAAGCCCACCGACGCCTGGTGCATGCACGACGGGCAGATCGGTAGGTCGCAGCGCTGGCACACGACGCCAGCGCGTCGATCGGAATGCCAGTGGCACGTCACGAAGTCGGTAGTCACGGCGGCGACGCTATCGGCGCGGGCGCATCGACCGGTGTCGCGCCACGGCACGCGGCGAGGCGGTCGAATCGACGACGGTCACAGGGAGAGCGGCGTGCCTTCGTATTTGGAGTCGCCGACGTTGATGACCTCCGTGACCCCCGGGACCCGATCCTTCATGATCCGCTCGACGCCCGCTTTCAAGGTCTGCGTGGACGCTGGACACGTGACGCACGCGCCCATCAGCTCAACCGAGACCACACCAGACGGCTCATCGACGTCGACGAGCAAGATGTCGCCCTTGTCGGCCTGGATCACCGGGCGGATGATCTCGATCACTTCCTGCACCTTGGCCCACATGGCCGACGAGGGAGCGGTTTCGGTTTGATCGAGCACGTGAACGTCTCCGAGCGGTGTCGGGTCTACGGAATTGGAACACCCGGCCGGTGGTGAATTGTTCCCCGGCCCTCCATCTACGATGGCGGCGATGTTGCTCGCACACCAAGGCGGCTGGGACGAGATCCTCTTCGCTCTCTCCCCACTCGTCGTGGTGGCCGGGCTGCTGGCCCTCGCCAACCGCCGGGCGAACGCCGCGCAAGCGGCCAACCGAACCGCGAACGGCACCAGTGTTCCGGGCGACATCCCGCCCACGCCCGACGCAAACCAGAGCTGAGCGCTTCAGATCTGGACGCGCTGGACGTCAGCGCCGATGGCCTGCAGCTTGCCGACGAAGTTCTCGTAGCCACGATCGATGTGGTGGATGTTCGTCACCAAGGTCTCGCCCTCAGCTCGCAGCGAGGCGATCACGAGCGCGGCACCCGCTCGGATGTCGGGTGCTTTCACCGGTGCCCCCGAAAGCTGCACGACCCCCCGCACCACCGCGTGATGGCCTTCGGTGCGGATGTCGGCGCCCATCCGCACGAGCTCGTCGACGTAGCGGAACCGCCCCGAGAAGAGGTTCTCGGTGACGATGCCCACACCGTCGGCCACCGACAACAGCGCGACGAGCAGGGGCTTGTAGTCGGTGGCGATACCGGGATAGGGCAGCGTGGAGACGTCGACCGATGACAGGCGGCGGTCCACCATGGCCCACAGCCCGTCGTTGGTCGGCGAGATGCGCATACCCATCTCGCCGAGCTTTAGGCACAACATGTCCATGTGATCGGGTCGCGCCCCCGCCAGCGTGATCTCGCCGCCGGCCACCCCCACCGCCGCCAGGAACGTGGCCGCTTCGACACGATCGGGGATGATCGTGTGATCCACCGCACCCAGCTCGTTGACCCCTTCGACGGTGATGGTGGAGGTACCCGCACCGAGGATGTGCGCACCCATGCGATTGAGGAATGCCGCGAGATCGGCGACCTCGGGCTCGCGCGCTGCGTTGTCGATGACGGTGGTGCCCTTGGCGAGCGACGCGGCCATGAGCACGTTCTCGGTGGCGGTGACGCTCGGGAAGTCGAGGATGATGCGCGCGCCGAGCAGCTGCTCGGCCCGCGCGATGACGAACCCGCGCTTGGTCTCGATGTGCGCGCCGAGGTCGGCGAGCGCGCGCAGATGGATATCGATGGGACGTGAGCCGAAGTCGTCGCCCCCGGGGAGCGCGACGCGCGCCTCGCCGAAGCGCGCCAGCAACGGACCGAGCACCACGACCGACGCACGCATCTTCTCGACGAGCTCGTAGGGCGCTTCGGGGATGACGTCCTCGCCCACGTCGACGGTAAGCACATCGCCGACGTGGGCCACCGTGACGCCCATGGCCTCGAGCAGCTCGGCCATGATCGCGACGTCTTCGATCTGGGGAACGTTGCGGATCGTGTAGGTGCCCGGAGCGAGCAGCGTCGCGGCCATGACCTTCAACACGGAGTTCTTGGCGCCGGAGATCGGCACGGTGCCCGTGAGCGGCCCCGACGGCCGCACCAGGATGGCTTCACGGACCTCGGGCACCGTCTCAGTATGCTCTCCGAGACCCGCTGGAGGCACCACCCGGCATGCACCGCCGTCACGCGCGAACCATCACGCACACGCGCGTGGTCGACCACTCGGAACTCGTACGGCTGCGCGCGCCGCGCGACGATTTCGTGGCCGAGGTCGCCGGATCCGTTCCCGACACGTTCGAGCTCGCGACCGGTCCGTTCCACACCTACCGCCGTGAGCTTCGGGTCGAACCGCGCGACACGAGATCGCTCGTCACCGAAACGTTCCGCTACGACCTCGCGGCGCCGCTTTGGCGCGTGGTCTTCCGAATACCGATTGCACGCCAGCTCCGCCGCCGGCCGACCGCTGGGCACACCCCGTGGTGGGCTCCACCTGCACAGCTCGATGCGCGGGCCTCGACGGTGCTCGCGTTGCTCTGCACGGTGTCGATGGTGTGCGGCTACCTCGGCACCGTGATCACCCAGACCATCACCTTCGCCGCCGACGAGTTCCACAACGACAAGGGAGCGCAGGGCAACACGCTCGCTGCAGTACGCATCGGCATCCTCCTCTCCATGGCCATCGTCACCGCCGCCGATCGCCATGGCCGTCGCGTGTTCACTGCGTGGGGCGCGATGGCCGCGTGCGTCTTCACCGCGCTCGGCGCGGCGTCGATCAACCTGTGGACGCTCGGCGCAACACAGACCATGGCCCGCGGCATCACCACCGCGGTTGCGATCCTCGTCACGATCATCGCCGCCGAGGAACTTCCCGCGGGGGCGCGCGCCTACGGGTTGAGCGTGCTCACCCTCGTTGCCGGCCTCGGCGCGGGCTTGGCCGTTTGGGTGTTGCCAGTGGCCGACCTCGATGTGCGGGCCTGGCGCATCGTCTACGTCATCCCGATCCTTGCGTTGCCCCTCCTTTGGCACGTGGTGCGCGAACTGCCCGAGACCCGGCGCTTCGAGGTCGCTGCGGCGCACGCCGATGCTGCACCGATCGCCCGCAAGCGCCTTGCGATGTTGGCCCTTTCGGGGTTCTTGATCCTCGCGTTCCGTACGCCCGCATCGCAACTGCAGAACGATTTCCTTCGCGACGAGCGCGGGTTCAACGCGGCGCGCATCACACTGTTCACGGTGGTCACGAGCACACCGATCGGTGTCGGCGTCTTCCTCGGTGGGCGCCTCGCCGATCGGCGCGGCCGGCGCATCGTCGGAGCGATCGCCATGGTGTTCGGGTCCATGGCGATCGTGGTCTCGTTCCTCACCCACGGATGGCCCATGTGGGTGTGGCAGTTCGCTGGCATCGTCATCGGCGCCGGCACCATCCCGGCGCTCGGCGTGTACGGGCCTGAGCTTTTCGGCACACGCACTCGTGGCCGGGCGAACGGTTTCGTGTCGATCGCGGGCGTGCTGGGCAGCACGCTCGGCCTTTTGATCGCGTCGCACCTCGCCGATCGGATCGGCCTCGGCAAAGCACTTGCCGTGCTGTCGATCGGGCCGCTGCTCGTAGCCGGGCTGGTAATGCTCGTGTATCCCGAGACCGCGCACCTCGAACTCGAGCAGATCAACCCCGGGGACGAAGCTTCGCGCCCGTGACCAACCAGTAGCGTTCGGCATCGATGCGCCGGCTGGCTTCGTTCTTCGTGACCTGCCTGGCCATGCTGGTTCTCGTGGTCGACGGTTGCGCCGGATCACAACCGTCGGTCAACGGCGCCGACCCGCCGACCACGAACGGCTCTCCCACCAGCTCTCCCACCAGCTCTCCCACCAGCCCGTCGAAGGTCGCGACGCTCGACGCGAACGCGGCCGATGTCTCGGTGGTGGCCACCGCGGCGGTCGCGAGCGTCAACGTCTACGACACCCCCGACGCAGCGAAGCCGGCTCGGTCGTTGACGAGCCCCAACCTGAACGGTGTGCCGGTCGTGTTCCTCGTCGACGGCCGGCAGAACAACTGGCTTCGCGTGCTGCTTCCCGTGCGCCCCAACGGTTCCACCGGCTGGATCCGATCCAGCGACGTCACGCTTTCGCTACACAACTTCCACATCGAAGTACGCCTCTCGGAGTTCCGCATCAAGGTCACGCAGGGCAACGACCTGATCCTCGAGACCTCCATCGGTGTGGCGAAGGACAACACCCCGACCCCGGGTGGGCGCTACTACACCACAGAGCTCCTCCGCCCTCCCACACCCACCACGGTGTACGGCACGTACGCATACGGCCTCTCGGGCTTCAGTGACACCTTCGAGACGTTCAACGGCGGGCCGGGGCAGCTCGGCATCCACGGCACGAATGACCCCACGAGCATTGGCCAAAAGGTCAGCTCGGGCTGCGTGCGCCTGCGCAACGAAGACATCAGCCGCCTCGCGGCGATCCTCCCGCTGGGCGTACCTGTCCAGATCATCGAGTAGCGACTGCGCCCCTACGCGAGGCCCTCGTGGTGAAGCCATTGCTGCACCGCTTCGACGATCACCGCGTCCTTGCCCTTGAGGTCGTGGCCGGCCTTGGGCACCCACACCTGCGTGACTCGCCCGGGGATGGCGCCGAGGTGCTCGTCGAACTCCGCGCGGGTGCCGAACGCGTCACGCTCGCCCGACACGAACAGGCACGGCAGATCGAGCAGCGGGAAGTGCGCGGTGCGCAAGTTCTCGGGCTTGCCCGGTGGGTGCAACGGATAGCTGATCAGCACCAGCCCGGCCGCGGGAAGACCTTCGGCGACGGCGAGCGAGCACATGCGGCCGCCCATGGACCGCCCCCCGAGCACAAGTCGCGACGGATCGACCGTGGCGGTCGCCGCGAAGATCGCCGCCTCCTCGCGCACGCAGGCGATGAGCTTCGGCGCGCGATCGGGGGCCTTGCGGCCCTCGCGCCGGTAGGGGAAGTCAATGCGGCGCACGGGCATCGGTCCCAAAGCCGCTTCGATCGCGAGGAGCGATGAGTGCGACGCCGAGCTCCCTGCGCCGGGAGTCAGCAGCATGGCCCCGGCCGTGTGCGTGCTCACGCCAGCAGGATACGACGCGCTTCCGCGAGGTCGGCGATGCGCTCGGCCGCGCCGTCGTTGTTCGCGCCGTGGTCGGGGTGCGCGTCGCGCAGCCGCTCGCGGAACCGACGTTGCACCGCGACCTTCGAGACCTTGGCGTCGGTCTCGATGCCGAGGATGCGCATCGCCCAGCCGACCGGGTCGCTCATCGCCAGCGCCGGCATCGCGGCATGCGTGCTGCCGCCAAGTACCCGTGACACGAATCGGCCGTCGAGGGCGCCGCGCCAGGCCACGCCCACGTTGATCGCCGCGATCGCCGCTGCTCGGTCGGCAACGGCCATCGGCGCACACGCGTAAGCCACGGCGAGCAGGAACTGCTCGGGTGTACCCGTGCCCTTGTCGATGCGGAAGCGCAGCCGCGGCCCCTCGACCATCAGACGATGCGTCGACCGCGTCAGGCCGATCCGATCCTGTTGGAAGCGGTGACGCAGCCGCGGTTGGGCGATCCGTTGGCCGCGATCGATCTGGCGCAACAGCTTGGTGTAGTCATCCGCGAGCTCCGGCACGAGCATCGGCGCGAAGGTCGCCGCAATTGCCGAGAGCAACACGGCGCCGTACCCCGGTGAAGGGTCCATCGGCAACTGGGCATGACCGATCGCGACACGACGCGTCGGCGCCACGGGGCGCGAATGAAAAACTTCGAGCTCGGCAACGATCATCGAATGGACATCGTCAGATCAGGGTGTGGAGCACGTCGCGCAGGCGCTTTGCTCGCTCCTCGATGTCGGCATCGTCGCTGTCGTTGTCGTCGAGCATCGACTCGATCTCGGTGACCTGCTCGACGATGGCGTCCCACGCCGGGCGTTCGAAACCGAATGGCATTCCCATGCGCGACATGGTGGGTGCATTGTCGAGGAACTTCAGTACACCGTTGGAATCACGCGCGTTCTTGCGCAGGCGGTCGGACGCGCTGAAGAGCGCTGACAGCACATCGTTCACGTCGAGTCCGTCGAGATCGATGGGCTCATCAGCGGCGGCGTCACCATCGGTGGTACCCGACGCGACCAGCGGAGACTTCTCGAGGTCGTCGAGGAGGGCATCGATGCGGTCCTCGTCCTCGACATGCGCGACAAGGTCGCCGCTCGCGTCGAACTCGTGGGGAATGCCCTGGGCTCCGAGGCGTTCGGACAGGAGGGTCTGCTGCTCGGCGGTCCACCCGGCCATCTCGTACACGACCTGCTCGAGCTCGGGGTCGAGCGTTGGCAGCGTGGCGTGCTCGACCTCTTCGACGAGGTCGTCGACCTCGGACTCGTCCATCGCTCGGACGATCATCGTGGCTCCCTGCCACGCGTGATCGACGCCTCGGCCGGTGAGCAGCTGATCGAGCATGCGACGCGACTCGAATGCCCAATCGTGGAACTCGTACGCGAGTTGCTCTTCTTCCTCTGTTCCGACCGCTTCGGGCGCCAGCGGTTCTTCGGCGACGAGACCTACGCCACACTCGATGCACTCGACAACAGTGGCGTCGTACTCGGCCCCACATTGGAAACACCACATGGCAGTCACAGGTTGCAGTCTCGCATTTCAAAACGCGAACGCGCGCTCGTGAGGCCAGCCCGTCGATCGTCGGTCAGGCGCAGAGTCGTCCGGTTCATGGTCGAGCGAGAGCAGTTCGCTAACCTCAGGAAATGAGCACGAACACCTCCGTCCCCGACCGCAACCTGGCCCTCGAACTCGTCCGGGTCACCGAGGCCGCGGCGATGGCGGCGTCGCGCTGGATGGGCCGGGGCGACAAACTCGGCGCCGACGGGGCGGCGGTCGATGCCATGCGGCTCGTGCTCAGCACGGTGTCGATGCGGGGCGTGATCGTCATCGGCGAGGGTGAGAAGGACGAAGCCCCGATGCTGTTCAACGGCGAGGTCGTCGGGTCGGGTGGCCCCGAGGTCGACATCGCCGTCGACCCAATCGACGGCACCACCCTCACCGCGCTCGGCCGCGGCAACGCGCTTGCGGTCATCGCCGTAAGCGACAAGGGCACCATGTTCAACCCGGGCCCGTGCGTCTACATGGAGAAGTTGGCGGTCGGCCCCGAGGGCAAGGGGCACGTCAGCATCGACCAGTCCCCCACCGAGAACCTGCGGGCACTCGCCAAGGCCAAGGGCATCGACGTCCGAAATCTCACGGCCGTGATCCTCGATCGCGATCGCCATGCCGCGCTCATCGCCGAGGTTCGCGAGGCCGGGGCGCGCATCCGCCTCATCCCGGACGGCGACGTCGCCGGCGCCATCTCCACCGCCTGGCCCGAGTCGGGCGCCGACATCATGTTCGGCATCGGCGGCACCCCGGAAGGGGTGATCGCGGCCGCGGCACTCAAGTGCATCGGCGGCGAGCTTCAGGGCAAGCTCTGGCCCCGCAACGACATCGAACGCGCTGCCGCACTTGCGCTCGGCTACGACCTCGATCGGGTGCTCGGCACCGACGACCTGTGCGCCGGCGACAACTGCTTCTTCGCCGCCACCGGCATCACCGATGGCGAACTGGTCAAGGGTGTGCGCTACGACGCCTCGGGCGTGTACACACAGTCGCTGGTGATGCGTTCGAAGTCGGGCACCACTCGCGTGGTCAACGCCCACCATCGTCCCGAAAAGATCGACTGACACGGCGCACGCTCCACGGCTGACGCCGGCGTCAGCTCGTCGGGTCGGGCCAGGTGCGGGCCCGCACCTGGCCCACGAGCCCCCGCGCGACGGTGCGCGGCAGTGCTCGCATGCCCAACGCGATTGCCCGGTTGCGCCAGCCGTTCACTCGCACGACGGTTCCGCGCGCCGCGGCATCGAGTGCGTCACGCGCCACGTCGGCGGCCGGCATCCACATGAACGCGACCCGCTCGGCGCGCGAATCCGTGAGCCCCGCAACGGTATGGAACTCCGAGTACGTGAGCCCCGGGCACGAAGCCGTGACGTGCACGCCTGTGCCGCGCAGCTCGAGTGCAAGACCCTCGCTGAAGTTCGTCACGAACGCCTTGGTCGCGTTGTACACAGAATTGCCCGGGCCGGGCTGGTTGCCGGCGATCGACGAGATGTTGAGGATGGTGCCGCGGCCCACCGCAGTCATGCGCGCCGCAGCGGCATGCGACAAGCGCACGAGCGCACCGACGTTGACGTCGATCTGCCCGCGCGCATCGGCGACCGGAAGCTCCCAGAACTGACCGAAGCTCGAGAACCCTGCGTTGTTCACCAACAGATCGATCGGTTCGTCGTCGTCGGCCATACGGGCGGCGACCCGTTCGAGGTCGTCCGACGAGGCGAGATCGGCCACGAGCACCTCGACGTTCGCGGCCCCGAGCTCCTCGCGCAGCGACTCGAGACGATCCCCCCTGCGCGCCACCAGAACCACAGCTACGCCCTCGGCCACCAGCTGTCGTGCGATCTCGGTACCGATACCTGCCGATGCGCCCGTGACGAGCGCCCGTTCCCATCGAGCCATCCGCCGAGGCTAACGACGCCCCACGCCGCGGTTGCGACATCGCTGCTTCGACGAGGCGAACATCGCCACCGTGTCGAACATGGGTGGCATGAGATGGGCCTTCGATGAGGTCACGAACCGCTACGTCCGCGCCGCCGCACCCATCGTTGATCCGGACAGCTGAGCGGCCTCAGCGCAGCACCGTCTGGATCTCGCGCACGGTCGTCGCGATGGTGGTCTCGTCGCCGATGAGCGTGTCGACCAGGTGGCGCACCGGGTCGTCGCTCGTCGTGAGGTAGATGTCGTACACGATGTGCGCACGAACAACCAGCAAGGCGACCCCCGTACGAGGGTCGGCGTCGGTGTAGACGTGACGCAGGCAGTCGGGTCGGGCAACGGGCGCGCTCGCCGTTGCGGTCGATGCCACCAGGTCGCAAGCGATGACTGGCGTGCCGTCGCCCGGATCGATCACGACCCGTCGAACCACCGGCTCGGCGGTGGCCCACAGCGGACCCGCCTGCGCCGTGCGCGCCTCGGGGGCCACGGTAGAGGCGGCGAACCAGGTCTCGAGACCGGTGATCTGGCGATTGGGCGGAGGGCTCGATCGCACCACCGGCGCAGGCGTGTCGATGAGGTTTCGGGCGTAGGCCGCCACGTTCTCGACGGTGGTGGCCTGGCCGGCGGTGGGGTCGGCGGGGTTCCACGCCGCGAACGTGGCGAGATACGGCAGGGGCTCGTCGATCCGGTAGCAGATCAACGAGTGCCAGGCCCCCGGGGTCAAATCCAGCGGCGTGGCGCGCGCGAGCGCTCGCATCTCGGCTGGCGTGTAGGGGCCGTGACCGTCGGGTGGCGCTTCCTGGTTGGGCAAGGGCAGCCGCACGCAGAACCGGATCGGACGGCGCGCCAACCCGGTATCGGCCACCACGACCTCGTGGGGACGCTCCTGGTAACCCGCCCACACGTGGCGGTCACCGTACCCAAACGATCCGTCGCCCCCGGGCCCCTCGGCTGCGGACACCACCCCGGACCACGCCACCACGAGTAGGGCGACGACGGGCAGCGCTACAGAAGTTCGACGCACAACGAAAGAATACGAACTATAGCAGCGCTACACAAGGGTGCTTCAGGCATTCGCTCGGGGCAGTTGGGTAGCACCCGGGAGACGGGTCGACGCACCGGACAGGCCGAGCTGATGGTGCTCACCGAAGTTCTCCAGGTGTGCGCGTCGGGTTCCAGCGGTCGTCGCTCTTTCCCCCACGGGCGCGTTCCGGTAACCATGGCGTATGGACACCGATCGCTACCGGGTCAAACCCGGCTCGAAAGCCAGCCTCGCCGCATGGGATCCCGCAGATGACGGTGGGCTCGACAAAGTCGACGGCAGGGCCCAGCTTGAGAAGGAACGCTTCGAACTGGCGCGGCTCCAGGAGTTGTTGTACGCCGACGGCCGCCACAAGTTGTTGGTCGTATTGCAGGCAATCGACGCCGGAGGCAAGGACGGAACGATCCGTTCGGTGTTCGAAGGGGTCAATCCGCAAGGAGTAGAGGTCACGTCCTTCAAGCGGCCTACCGATGTCGAGGTGGCGCACGACTACCTGTGGCGGGTGCATCAACACGTGCCGCGCTCGGGCATTTTGAGCATCTTCAACCGCTCGCACTACGAGGATGTGCTCGTGGTGCGGGTGCACGGCCTCGTCCCGAAGGCGCAGTGGTCGAAGCGGTATG
>Ga0114966_10000951_pt1 | contig 27080 bp, 31 predicted proteins | sample M_130207_XF_Meta_FD_87029 | JGI IMG/M metagenome (GOLD analysis project Ga0114966, IMG submission 87029) | Freshwater microbial communities from Lake Montjoie, Canada to study carbon cycling - M_130207_XF_MetaG | ecosystem: Environmental > Aquatic > Freshwater > Lake | place: Lake Montjoie... | reverse complement strand
TTATTAGAAGATTTTCTTTTTTTATTAGAAGATTTTCTTTTCTTTGTTTTTTTTCCACCTCTAGGTTCTAAGAGTTGAGGTAAAACTGGACTAGCTAAAGCAGTAGTAACCGGTTGAGGAAAAGCAGGAGGTGCGAGTGCAGGTGCCGCGATTTGAGGAAAATCAGGACCAGCTAAACCATCAGCAAAATTATTAGGTAACCCATTATTATTATTAATATTCATTATTTCGCCTTCGTCGTCAGAATCATCATCCTCATTCATATCCATTATATACTATAATTCAATATTATATTAATTAATTAATTGTGTAAAATTTACATAATAATAACATTATCCAACCCAACAACTTCCATACCTTGAGTCCAGTCGCCTAAAATTTCAATCGAAAATGTGCCAATAAACATATTATTTAATTCTTCTTGAGTTAATGATTTTTTATTATTATTAAAAGTGTGTTCTCTTTCCCATAATACGCTGACAAATGGCACATTAAATTCGCGCGAATTGCCGTCATATTGTGGAGCCTTGAAAACGAGACATGTGTTTTTATTTTTTATCTTAACAAGCGCCACATTTTCGTTCAGTTTATTAAAATTGCCTTGAAAACTGTTCATCGTAAATGTTAACAATTTCGGGATTTTTGCTTGTTTTTTTACAAATATAGTTGTTCCTGGTTTATATTCTTCGTTTATTAAAATGTCGGGAGACCTGAAATACCATAAAGTTTTGTCGTTTTTATTTTTATGGTCGACGTTTATCAAATTATCTTTGAACATAATATAATGTGATAGAGACTTGTCTATATTGTAGCTCTGGTGGACAGCGGGCTCGTAGTTTTTGTTTCCAATAATGGACCATTGCTCGTTGTCTAATAGAAACTTATGCTGGTATAAGATTTCCGCACTTGCTAGAAAAGCGCAAGAAACTAATAATAATATTTTAAACATCATTTTTTTATAAATTATAAATTAGACTTATAATTAGTTTTTGAATTCAATTTTATTTTCTATTTTCTTTTCTTAGAAGATTTCTTGTAAGATTTCTTAGAATATTTCTTATTTTTCCTAGAAGATTTTCCTTTTCTCTTCTTAGAAGATTTTCTTTTCCTTTTACCACCATTAGCCTCTGGCTCACGAGGTCTACGATGTTGAATAGGTGGAGGATGCGGGTTTTCTAAAGATGCTATTTCCGCATCAATTCTATCTGAAATTGTTTGACTGTCATTTACATTCTCAATTTCCATTTGTAAAAAAGCTAGAAATTGGGGCATTGCTTGTTCTACATGGCCAATTTGTAACAAAATTCTCCAAAGCTCAGCAAGTTGTCTTTTATGTTCATCATTTATTTGTGGATATTGATTATTTATTATACCTCTAATTTCTTGCGGAATTATTTCATAATTCATATTATGTATATATATTATTATATTATTATATTATAAAATGGCCCAATCAAGAGTTTCAGGTTTAGATGAAACAACTAATAAATATCCAACAATTACTATTGCAGTTATAGGGCATGGTCAAGATTTAATTAATCAACCAATAAGGGATGATCCAAATATTAGAATATTTTCTAGAGCAGGACAGCCATTTTGTCTGGGTATTGCTACTATAGGTATGTTGGATTTTGTTGAAGAATTATATGCTTCAGATGAAAGAAAAGCAAATAAAAATACAAAAAGTAGTTATCAAATGTTGCGTGAAGTTGCCGAACATTATAATAGTACTGAAAATAACACAGCATTTACAAAAATGTGTAATAGATTCTTAATAGAAACACCAAATAATAGTAATTTTAAACATACAAAACAAAATATAGAATGCAATAAACATAACCAGATACATACGCCATTTTATGATCACATATATTATTTTTCAGATAATACATCCGTTGTAGCTAGACAAAATGGAATATTTGTATTAGAATCATTAAATCATATTTCAAGCAATAATATTGATTATGAACGTGAATATAGCGCAAATTTAGCTTTAAACAAATTTTTAATAAAATACCCAGATGTTAACTATAGAAAAAAAATTAATACAGATATAATTGAAAAATTTTTAGCAAATTTTAATCTAGGACCTGATTTAGAAACAAACTTATTACCTGAATATAAAGGATTGTTAGAACGCACAAGATATCGTTATCCACCTCAACATGTAGCATTAAATCAAAAATATAAAGATGAATTAGATGAGAAAACAAATATTATATTATCAGCATCAAAAATAAAAAGATACAGTAAGGCGATTGTAGAAAATTTCCCTTTTTTTGCCCCAACAAGATTAATAACAGAATTTATCACAGAAACTTCTGAAATACACAAATTATTTGACGAAGAGGATGATAACATAATTAAAGCAAAGGCAATCGAAATACATTCAAGAACCAAGATTAAGATGATGACTGAGAAAAACAAAGCAATTGAAGAAAAAGATCAAGAAAGAGAAAAACAAATAAGACAAAAAATAGAAGAATTTACAGCAAAAAGAGAAAAATTTTTAGCATCCGAAATTCAGGGAATGATTGAAAGCATAAAATTAAGTGAAATCATTGAATTTTTAAAATCAGAAGGATTTGTCATAATTAATATTATTGATTTTTCGTGTAGGTCTGTGCCTGAATATTTAGATGATGCGTACAGAGAAAGTAAATTAGAAGAACACAAAATAAGAAAAGACATAAAAAAGGAAAGAATAAGAGAATATGAGGAAAATCAAGCAATGGGTGCCGAAGGAATTCGTAAAGATAAAGGTGGCAGGAGAAAACGTAGAACTAGAAGAAAAAAGAGTAAAAAACATAGAAAAACTAGACGTAATAAAAGAAGAATGTAATATATTTATTTTAGAAGAATACAATAAATATACTTATATTTATATTTATATTTATATATAAATGTCAAAAGAAAAACAGCTATTTAGATTTGTTAAAGCAGGAAATTTAGAAGAAATTAATAAACTAATAGAAGAAGGTGTCGAAATAGATACAGTAGACGTGAAAGGAATGACACCTCTTATTTTGGCAGTAAAACAAGAAAATATTCCAGTAGTAGAAATGCTTATTAAACGAGGTGCTGATATTAATAAAGGAGACAATGAAGGAAAGACGCCGTTATATTGGGCAGTAGATAAAAATAATCTTCCACTTGTAGAATCACTTTTAAGTAAAGGTGCGGATGTAAATAAACCAGATAATAAAGGGAATACAGTTCTGGGATTTGCGACATATAATGAAGCAGTAGAAATAATAAATGCTCTTATTAATGCGAAGGCTGATATTAATAAAGTAGGTAAAAATGGTATCACACCGCTTAGTTTTGCGTCACAATTTGGTAATGACTCAATAGTAGATTTACTTCTTAAACAACCGAATATTGATGTTAATAAAGCGGGAGTGAATGGAGTTACGCCTCTTATGTCAGCATCTGATAATGGTCATGAATCAACAGTATTGATGCTTTTAAAACACGGTGCTAATATTAATGATAGAGGCCAAGATGGAAATACAGCAATTACGGTTGCTGCCAATGAAAATATTAGTGAATTACTTAAAAATTATCAAAGGGAAAATACAGTTGTAATGGCAGATTTAATGTTAGATGAAGCTAACATGAGTCACTGGTTTGATCCTTATAATAAAGAAAATTTATATCAATTTATAGGTAAAGGAAAAAGAAAAAGAAAAACAAAAACAATGAATAAAAGAAGAAAAACAAAGAAAACAATTAATAGAAAAAGAAGGAAAACTAATAAAAAAAGAAGGTAAATAAATAATAAAAAATAATAAATTATTAAAGGAGAATTTTAATAATAATTTATATTATAAATGTCTAATCTAGAAATTCTAGACAATAAATCTCCTTTGTCTTTTTACAAAACAATTGCAAATGCTTTTTTTGAAAATTGGCCTTTAGAATGTAAAGATTACTATAAATGCGATAGTGCTGAAGAAATTGAACATAAAATAGTAGAAGAATATAGAAATGTGGCAAATAATGAATGTCCATTTACGATTTTATATATAGATAAATATTGTGAAACCACTTATGAAATTGTAAAAAAAGTAGTTGGATCGGTTTCAGTTTGTAAAACGGATATTGTTGGTTCAAAATATGGCCCATGGATTTCAGATTTATGGGTTGATAAAAATTACAGAAATTGTGGTATATCAAAATCTTTATTAGATAATATTTTATATTGTGCTAATAAAAAAATGGGTATAAACAAAATTTATCTGTGGGTAGATATAAAAAATGATTATGTTGTTAAATTATATGAAAAATATGGCTTTACAATCGTGGAAAAAACGGTATATTGTGGTAGAGATATTTATATAATGTTGAAAACGACTTGGAATAATATAATAAACTTGGATAATGAAGGACTTATATATAATCAATTATTAGTTAATGAACTTAATAAAAATTGATTATATATACATTAATTTTCATTATTTTATTTTATTTAAAATAATTGATTTTGAATTTGATTTAAAAACAATTTATTACATATATTTAATACGTAAAGCAATGTCACGATTTCTTAGATTAACAAATTTTTTAGTAAATGTGAATCAAATTCGCTTAATAGAAATTACACCGGATAAATACAAAATTAGCCTAATTAGTAGTGAATTCAAGGGGTTTATGTTGCTTGGTTCAGGTAATATAAATACAGACAATACTAATATAGATATTTGTAAAAAAGAGCATATAAAAGATTATACAATTGTATCTGATTGGCTACTTGCTGAAAAAACAAATAATGTGTGGCGCTAAATTTTAATTTTTATAAAAATTAATTATATTGCAACTTTGTGGGTTTTTGAATGACCATAGTTATATTTTTGTTTTGATTTATTTGCTAAAATAAATGCTGTTTTTTTATGGTTACATCCTTTCTCTAAAATATTATAATCAACCGCCGCCGCTTTACCCGCAGTTATTGAACTCGCAAGGCGCGCTAATCCCCACGATTGAGCAGTTTGATTCGGTCTAGAGCCAGATGAGAAATACGCCCCTTCGCCTTTTTTTACGATTTGTTTTAATGCTTCTATTGAGCACCCAGTTTTCTGCGATAATTCTTTATTAGGGGCTATTTTATCAATGCCGTATATTTTACGCGCATTTAGTATATGGTTTGACGGCTTATTTTTGTAAGATGAGACCGCCTTTCGAGTATAATATTTACCCTTTTTATAAAGTTTTCTGGATTTTTGTAACATAGATGCTTGTTTTTTTTTATCTTTTTTAGATAACATTTTCGGTAAATACCGCATCGGGACTTTAATTTGTTTCATAATAATATATTATATTATTGATATATTATTATTTGTATATTATTGATATATTATTATTTGTATATTATTGTAATATTTTTATAATAAATTTTTAAAAAATTGCCTTATACATTTTAAGAGCAAGTTCTTTTTGTTCTTTATAATCGCAAATAGGTTTAAAATATCCAGCATCTTTATGATTTGTCCATTCCGTATCCCAGTGTAAAATATCTTTTACCGGAACATCTTTCAATTCAGGAACCCACCTTTTAATATAAACACATTCAGGGTCATAGTTTTTACCTTGTTCCATTGGATTAAAAATACGGAAAAATGGTTGACTATCTGCTCCTGTGCTTGCGGTCCATTGCCAGTTTCCATTGTTTGATGCTGGGTCATAATCGGTAAGCTTGGAAGCAAAATATTGTTCGCCTTTTTTCCAAGAAATTAAAAGTGTTTTAATTAAAAATGATGCTACAATTAAACGCGCTCTATTGTGCATGTATCCGGTAGCATTCATTTGTCGCATACCCGCGTCCACTACTGGAAATCCGGTCTCACCTTTTGTCCATGCTTGAAACCATCGCTCGTTATTATGCCATCGAATTTTCTCGTAATTCGGTTTCAATGCGTGACCTAATACACGGGGATAAGCCAATAATATATTTGCGTAAAAATCGCGCCAAAATAGTTGCCGAATCAAATCTTTAATGCTTCTAAATGCCTTATAAGCTTCACGAATACTTACACAACCAAACTTCAAATAGGCGCTTAATTGACTGGTAGGGTTCGCCAAATCATTGTGTGTTTTGTGATAATGTGCTTGTGATTTTAGAGCTGATTTTAGGGCTTTAATACCCTCAATTCGTCCACCATTTACTAAAATATCTGGGTTCACTTTCCCGACAAATTTCTTTAAAGCGTTTTCAAGCGTTATATTATGACCTGGATTTTTAGAACTAGATGATAAATTCAATTTCCTCATTTTAGCCGGTTCATCGACTTTCTTTTTAAGTGCTGCTTGATAAAATGGTGTGAATTTTTGGTATGTATCTCCTGAGCCATTTACTACCATTTCAGGCTCTAATAAATAGTAATCATATGAATACATAACATACGTTTTCATTTTTTCACACAACTTAACAATATCAGCATCTCTTTCTCTCGCATATGGGGAATAATCAATATTATAACAAACAACATTTATGTCCCATGTTTTAATACATTCGGTAATAACTTTATCATTAGAACCAAAAAAAGTGTATAAATGTCCGCCATTTTGAGAAATAGTATGGGCTAAATCCTTTAAACTTTCAATCATAAATTGAACGGCATTGACTGATTTAAATTTGTTTTTACTAGTTACTTGTTCTGGTGTAAAAATAAAAACTGTATATACTTTTTTACAGCAGGAATTTATTATATTTAACCCATTATTGTCTACAATTCTTAAATCGCGACGAAAAATAAATAATCCATTTTCATAATCCATAATATTATAGATGATGAAAATATATTTTGTAGTTTCTTTACTAAAAATATTGCTATAATGGATGAATGAACCTAGAGTTAAAATTTATTTTCTTGATTTTCTGGATTTTCTTGATTTTCTGGATTTCGTCTTTATGCTTTTTCTTTTTCTTTTTCTTTTTCTAAATCCTCCTCTTTGATTATTATTATCAGGAGGTGGATATAAATTAGTAAGCGCATTATTAAGTGAAATAATAAGGGTATCTGCTAGTTCCTCAGCTTCCTCATTTATATCAAATCTACCAAGACCTTCCAATAACTGTATAATATCTCTTGCTTCATATGTTATTATTCTTTCTCTGTTTGCTTCGTTATTCCAACTGAGACCAGTTTGTGATTGTAATAAATTACCTGCCACTCTGCTATACGCAAAATCTCCAGACATTCGTTGTACTGCATAAAATAACCATCTTCCTCGAACCATAATATCAAAAATTCCTTTATATTGTTCACTATTCTCCATTTCAGTAATAAATTCATCTTCGTCTATTTCATCATAGTTCATTATATATTATAGTTTTATTATATATTTCATATTTTTTTTTATAAAGGATGAACCCTAGCGCTAAAATTTATTGTATTAAAATATTTTCTTCCAATAATAATAGCACCCGCTATAACAACTACAATAATAACAATAATAGTTTCTGTCATTTTTATAAATATTATACTTTATTTTTATAATGTAAGTATTATTCAATTTTTTATAAATTTACTATAAAATTTATTATAAAATTTATTATAAACCAATATAAAAATATACATATTGATTGTAATATAATGAATATATTTAGAATACCATTTACAATTAAAATTAATAAATTTTTCTTACATAAGAGGGATTTTTCGTCAAATTGTGCCGTTCAAAAAAGCGATTTAAATGTCATTTCAAGACAAATAGAGGTAGTTAACCGAAATATAAGCATGGTCTATATTGTTGGTTTAATCAATATAATTATATCGGCAGTGTTTTAAATTTAAATCTTAAAAATAAAATCATTGTATTAAGTAAATGTGTGGAATATTTGGAATATTAACAACAAAGAACAATAAAGAAAATATTTACGATAAAATAATTAATGGATTGTTTCAACTTCAAAATAGAGGCTATGATTCGTCCGGATTATCTGTCCTCAATAAAGGTAAAATAGAAACTTATAAATACGCTTCAACCGTTAATGAAAGTTCGCTAGATAAATTGAAAAACTTAAACTTAAAACATAGAGAAGAAGACGAAATATACCAAGGAATCGGACACAATCGATGGGCAACTCATGGCATTAAAAACGACGCAAATGCTCATCCTCATTTATCGAATGACAATAATTATGCCCTAGTCCATAATGGCATTATTGAAAATTATGATATTTTGAAACAATTTTTAGTCGAAAATGGATACACATTTTATTCACAAACAGATACAGAAGTAATAGTCAATTTAGTTTCATATTACTATAATATTTGTGGCGATACATTTAAAGCACTTGATTTTGCTATTCATAAAATACAAGGAACATATGGTATTATTTTATTAGACGTAAATAGTCCAGACAAAATATATTGTGTAAGAAATGGTTCACCTTTGCTAATTGGTAAAAATGAAGATTGTGTTATCGTTACATCTGAACAAAGTGGGTTTTGTAATCTAATTGCGAATTATATAACTCTTCATAATGACGATATTTGTGTTATCAAAAGAAGCAGTGAAAACATCAATGATTTAATAATCAAAACTTTTCATAATTATACACATAAAAATGTAAATATTGTGGAACGCGATTTAACTCCTTATCCATATGAACATTGGACTCTAAAAGAAATCAATCAGCAACCTACATGTGTTTTAAACGCAATAAATAATGGCGGAAGAATAAAAAATCAGGCTGAAGTAAAGTTGGGCGGATTAGAACAGCATATAAGTATTTTAAGAGATATTAATAATATTATTATTTTGGGTTGTGGCACCTCATTTTATGCTGGACTATATGGTATGTATTATTTGAAAAAAATGTGTAATTTTAACTGTGTTCAAGTATTTGATGGGGCTGAATTTAACGAAAATGATATTTGTAAAATTGGCAAAACTGCGGTTATATTAATTTCCCAATCTGGCGAAACCAAAGACCTTCATCGGTGTATTGATATTGCCAAACAAAATAATTTGGTTACTATTGGCGTTATTAATGTGGTTGAATCGTTAATAGCTCGCGAAGTGGATTGTGGTATTTATTGTAACGCTGGTGTAGAAGTTGGCGTAGCTTCAACAAAGTCATTTACGAGTCAGGTTGTATGTTTATCTTTGATTTCAATATGGTTCGCGCAGATTCATAATATAAATGAAAATAAAAGAGTAAAGATGATTAGTGATTTACATAATTTATCGAATGATTTTAAAAATACGATTGATGATATTTTAGAACAAGTCAAAGTAGTAGCGCATAATTTGAAGACTAGTGATATAAGAAATATGTTTTTGCTTGGTAAGGGAAGTGACGAATATGTGGCGCGCGAAGGGTCGTTAAAAATAAAGGAGATATCGTATGTTCACGCCGAAGGTTATTCGGAAAGTTCATTGAAACATGGACCATTTGCTTTATTGGATGAAAATGTTCCGGTTATTATACTTAATTTGGAAATACAACATACGTCAAAGATAATGAACTGTTTACAAGAAGTGTCTTCGAGAAGTTCGCCTATTGTTTTAATTACAAATCAAGTAGTAAATTCTTTAGAAAATGTGGTTACTATAAATGTAAGGAACAACATATCGTATTCATCACTATTGGGAGCTATACCATTACAATTAATCGCATATTATTTGTCGATTGAAAAGGGAATTAATCCGGATAAACCTAAGAATTTGGCAAAGGTTGTTACAGTTGAATAATTATTTTACTTCTTTCTTTTATAATTTAAAAGAAGTAAAAATATAAAAAATTTAGATGTCAAGTGATACGGTGTTACTTGCTGACTTTTGACGACGCTTGCTCTTCTTAGGCATACTTCCATCGCCTTGTAAATCCTTCAAGTCTGTAATGCTAATTGTACTGCTATCATTCAAATTTTGCATTTGGGATTGTTGTTGAGGCTGCGGTTCTTGAATATTGATTGTCTTGGTTTTAAGACCAGACAAAATATCCGTAATATCGGAAGGCCCCTTCATTTCAGGACGCGCTTGTCTTCTACTACGGTCTTGGTCATTAGTAGAACCAAAATTCTCTCGAAGATTAATACCATCATCTACAAAATTATTGCGTCCCATATTTAAATCCGGACGATTTGAGTAGTTATTGTTACCAGGTCTTCCGCTAGGAGGCGGGACAGAATTTGGGCCTTGAGTAGCTAGCGGAGCAGGTGGTCCATTACCGCGAGGAACTTGAGGCTCAGGGTTCATCACATTACTCATAAAGCCGGAAAAACCTGGGTTTGTTTGTGCCATGGAATTAACCGCCGCATTCTGGAATGAACGCATTAGGTCAGGATTTTGACGCAAAATGTCGTCCATCCCTGGCATCGCACTCTTAAACATCGTGTTTGTCATGTGAACCATCATAGCGCTTCCACCTAGTTGAAATAACAGTTTCAATTCAGGTGCCATGGATGCCTTCGATTTATACTTATCGTGGAGCTCTCCAAAAATCTCGTCATAATCTGTAACATTTTCGTTAACTTGCTCACTCCATCCATCAAGCTTAATATCAAAAGGGTCAAAACGATTATTTAAAAACTCAATACCGTTAATAACAGCCATCAACATATTTCCTTGAAACTTCACTGAATTTTGCTTTGCCTTCTCATCCATAATTGTCTCATATTCGCCCTGCATTTCTGCTAAAGGAGACTCCATTGTGTATTTTTTAGAAAGCTCTACACCCTTTTTCTCTAAAGCTTCTAACTTCCTTAAATAGCTAAACTTTTCTTTTAACAATTCCTCTTTTGACATTTGAGGTTGAGAAGGAAATGCTTTCTCTGGATTAACAGGAATATCATTGAATTTTGCGAATCCATCCCAGGTTTTACCATTATTATCTGTTTGCGCAGTTGATTTACCAATATTTGAGGCCGAATCGCTACTAAATCGAACACTGGGTTTATTATCACCAGAACTAAATAAATCACTTCTAGGTTTATATGAACTAGACGGCTCATTATCATCGCCTACAAGGTCATTTAATTCATTTTCTAAATTATTCAAATCGTCTAAATTAATGTCACTTGATGGTTTTTTACCGTCTTTAATTTTATCATTCATTAATAGTTCTAATCCACCGCCAAAATTAGATGATTTCCCCCAGTTGTCATTAGAATTTAAATCCAAATCAGATATTTCTATTATGTCCATTATTATTCATTAATAAGAACATATAATTTTAAGTATTACGAATAATATATATTATTTTTAAATTACCATTTTTTTAATTACAATTTTAAAAATTTAAAAAAAACTATTCCTAAATTCTATATTTAATAAACCACAATCCTTGTAAAAAGGAATCGGCTAAATCATCCTTCTTCTTATGAGTATTAAAATAATCCAAATAATAGCTAAAGTTTTTATTATGCTGAAGGGTTTCTTGTGTTTTAACAATGCCAAGTTTTTTCCTATCTTTGTATTCGGTTTTTTCGGCTGACTCAAATTCTTTCAATTTATTGGATGCTGAAATAAATTCGATATTGGGAACATTTATTCCAGACATTATAAAATATTGCACGATTTGCCCCTGGATTGTCTTCATTCTGTTTGCAATTGGACTAATCTGGTTTTCAATTATAACATAATCGATATTTTTTTCTTCTAAAAATAGTGTGTCAAACTTTAATTTAATATTTTTACCTATGGTTATTAAATCTACATCTGCTGCGCTGGTTTTTACTAACTCTTCATAACAATTTTCTTTCGCAAAGTCAGTAATGAGAGAAACAAGGTCAGCTTTCTTGGGTTTTTCAATAGTTACCAAAATTTTATACTTTGCTACAATATCAATTAGTTTTTGAAGTTTCTGTTTATTAATATACGATGATTTAAGGTCACTAGAAGGCAATACGTATTTTTCCTTTTTTGCGTGTTTAATACAAAAACATTGATTATTTTTAGTATATTTTGCGGGTTTTGTACAAGGACCCTTTTTTTCCTGACCACAGCATTTTTTGACAACTTCTTCTGAGGTTGATAAGTCAACGACATTCCATTTTTTTATAAAATAAGAGTCGTTGGGTATATTATTATTATTACAAACAATATTATAACTAATATCATAATCTTCCTTATTACACAAAAGACAAAAGGCTAGATTTTTTATTCCTACATCAATACTCAGTATTTTCATTTATAATATAATAATTAGCATTTGATTATTATATTGTTTTTTAATAAATATATATATAATAATGCAAGAAGAAGACCCATTAAAACTTATACCTAACGAATTTTACTATTTAGAGAATAAGACAGATAAAACAATGCGCGGTAAAGGAAAATTTCTTAGATATTATTATGATCGGCTTGGTGGTGGTGACCAGGCTGTGTTTTTAAATGTTTCATCAATTAATAATAAGCCTCGTAAAATAAATGCTTACTCAAATAGTGTACGTGGGTTTCCTCTTGCTTCATTTAAATTTTATAAACCTCTTCCTGAAGGTTTTATAGATAGTTATCGAGAAAAAGACAAAGAATTACGTGTAGAAGCAGCAAGAAGAATGATTAATTCACAATATCCATACCCAGAAGACGTAATTTCTACTAGTAATATGTTTTCAGAAGAGCCCTATATTGCCCCACCAAGTTATGAACAAACACCGCAAAAAACCAGTGTAGGTAACGATTTAGCAAAGAAAATAGGTCAATATTTTGGAGGTAGAAGACGTAGTAAATCTAGAAAGTCTAGAAAGTCTAGAAAATCGAAATCTAGAAGACGTCGTTAGATATTTTATATTTTATTATTTATAAAAATATAAAATTTAATAAATTAAATTATTTTCTATTTGTTTAATTTCTAATATCATTTGCGCTAATATGAGGCGAAATAAGCTTAGCATTTAATTGTTCTCGGGATAAATAAGGATTCTTAAGATTGCTATCATTATATCCATATCCCGGTTTGCTTGAATCAAATGTTGATTTAAACATATACGGAACATTTTCAGAAGGTGTTGTACCAACTTGTGTATGAGGATCAAGACCTAATTCATAACAAGCTCCAGCATTATTATATTGCATAATTTGTAGACCATTTTGTTGCATATATTGTCTGTAATTCCAATTTGTAGTAATTTTTTCCTGTTGTTGAATGCGTTTATTAACAACCGCCTCTGGTTGCCATGAAGCAAAATTGCGACCATCACTCATTATAGGAGGAAAATTAAAATGTATATTATTAGAGCCAGAATAACAGGTTCCCCAAGACATATTATACTATTAAAAGATAAAATAATATAATACAAATTTTAAATAGTTTCTTCTATTTTCTTTTATTATTTAACACCTAGTAAATTGAGGAGTTCGTTTTTCTTCAATTTGGAAGAATCTTTTGTTAAACCCTTTTCTACAACTACACTCTTAAGCTTGTTAAGAGATAATTTTTTATAATCCATTGTTTCAGCATCAACTACATCTTTTTCTAAACCAGAAATACTAATTTGTTTAAAATCAATTCCGTTTAAATCTAATTTAGGTGCTTCGGTTTCTTCTAAATTAACTGAATGAATTGTTTCTTCTTTTAATTCATCATCGTCGTCGTCTGAAGAGCTTTCTTCATCTATTTCATTTAAACTTAAATCATCATCATCGTCCGTATTTTCACCTAATTCTTCTAAATTATCAATTTGCTCAATATTAAAATCATTATCATCACTTTCTTTGTTATTAATGTTAATTTTTAAAACCTTGATGTCATTATCGCCTATTTCAATTACTTCGTTTTCTTCTAAATCATCAACCGAATCATCGTCATCATCATCATCATAAGAATCGTCATCTGTGTCCTCATCAACCGATTCATCCTCATCCGCATCTTGTTCATCATCTGAAACGTTAATTAACTCATTATTTTCGTTTTTACTAATAAAATTATTTACTGGAAAACTATTTACCGGGAAGCTATTTACTGAATTAGTTTGACCAGTTGTTACCATACGAAATACTTCCATTCTTAAATTATTTTGCTCTTCTGCTAAAGAAGATACAAGACTTAGCATAGAAGCTATTTTATGATTTTGTTCTCTCATTTTACTTTCAAAATATACTACAATTAAAGATGTTAACAATACTAATATTCCTAAACACATAAAAAATGAAGGGTTAAAAATGTCTGATAAAGATGGCATATTACAAAATATTTATATATTTATATTTGTTTATTAACGAATAGAATTCATTTTTCATTTTCCTGATTTTTAATCGTATTATCTATAATTTCCTTTGGATAATTCATATCACTTAATACATTTATACCTCCTTTTACAAGAGAAATACCTTCAAGTAACAAATACTTATACTCAATTTTATTATTTTTTTTACATGCGTCCATATGATAATTCTCAATGTTTTTATTCTTCTGTAATTTTTTACATACTTTAATAAAGTGGGTTGTTAAAAGGCAAGAAACATTTTTATTTTTGACTAAATATTCCATAAAGGCTACAGCGCTTATAACAGCTTCATCTGGATTAGTTCCAGAGTATAGCTCATCAAATACCGCTAAATGATCTTCTTTTTTATTTTCATCAATAATATCTATAATTTCTTTACAACGTCGCGCCTCTGCTTGAAATAAACTATCACGACCAGATGTGTCTGGAATATTTAAATAACAATGAATATGTTTATATGGCTTAAGTTTCGCTGAATCATAGAAACCACAACCAAATTGTTGAGATATTATAACATTAATTAATACCGATTTTAGAATTGTTGTTTTACCAGATGCGTTTGGACCTGTGATTATTAGATTTTTCTGTAATTTAATATTATTTTTAATCGGGTTTGATTCTTTTAAAGCAGCATAATAATTATTTTTAATAGTATTGCGTTTCTTAGAATCAATATATTCAACAATATTGAGTTTTCTCTCTTCAATGCCATGAGACAACCCTTCTAAACAATCAATGTATCCATTGAATCCAAAAGAATATAAGAAAGCATCATTATAATTCTGTTCAGTGTGTAATTCGTAAAAATATTTTAATATATGACCGATTTCAAATATCTTTTTAAATGTTAGTTCATATGGTGTAATAACTGAAATTTTTTCTTTAAATTCACTAAGTATTTGTATTTGTTTTTTCAAATTATCATTAAATTCCTGATGACTGTTTAATTCACCAGAGTGTTTCAAATAATTATTCATAGAATTTATAGTGTATTCTAAATATAGATTGATTTCATTAAAATAATTGTGGATTTTTGTCATATTATTATTAAACTTTCTACAAGTTAAAATATTTTGATATATAGAAAAAATATAGAAACCTGCTGAAACAAGAATATACACTTTTTGATTAAATTCTACTGTATGAAATTCGGTAAAAAGTTTTCCAATAGAATGATTTGAAATAATTGTTTTTAAAACTTCTATGTATTCGTCAATCGTTAAATTTAATCCCTTCATTCTTATTATAAAAAATGGTATTATTAACATTATAATGGGTATAAAAAATGAAATAATAGGTGATGCGAGACTATAAATGCTGGTAAATTGTAGGAACTGTTCTGATTTATTGAGAAATTCAAACATTGGCCAGTCAATATAGTAGTATTTATCTTTGAATCCTGTATCATTCTTAATTTCATTCCATACTTCGATGATTTTATTATAATTTTCAGAAACTGATTTGTATTTATAGGGAAGACTCTTAAAATTTTTAATTAAGGTTTGATTATCCTTTAAAAAATTTACATCGGTTGTATAATATTGGGTAGTTTGCTCATTAAGTTTTTTAGAAAAATCATTGTCATTATTAAATAAAAAATTATACATTGGTGTTCCTGAAGGGTCTACAGTTTTTACTAATTCTAAATCATTAATAATATTATCTTTTAGCTTAACTTTGCTATTGTTATAATATATTGGTAACTTAAAATGTTCATTGAAATCAATTTGTGCCATTTATTATATTTAATTGTGAAATATAATAAATTAATTATACGAATGTTTTCTTGTTTCTTATTTTCTTGATTCTTGATTCTTGATTCTTTATTCTTGTTTTGTAAGGTCTTTAAATCGCAGTAAGATCAGCAGGCAACTCCTTAACTTTAATATCATAGTGCTTCTCTATTTCTCTTAGTTTGAAAAAGTCACGTCTAGTAATTAGATTAATACCTACACCCTTACGACCCCATCGACCACTTCTGCCGATTCTATGAAGATAATTATGAACACACTTAGGAATATCGAAGTTAATAACTGTTCCTACTTGTTGAATATCAATTCCACGAGATGTTACATTGGAGGAAATTAATACTCTAAACTTACCCTGCCTGAAATCCTTAAAGGAGTTTTCTCTAGTTGTTCGGTCCATATTACTATGAATACAACAAACTGGAAATCCGTCTTCTATCATTGCGTCATATAGCTCAGCTACCCTCTTAACACTATTCGCATAAATAATACAAGATGAAACAGACAAGTTAGAATAAATATCCTTTAATGCCATATATTTTTGTCTATCATCATCAACTGCCACATAATATTGATGAATACCTTCAAGAGACAATTGCTCCAACTTTACAGAAATTCTAACCGGGTTTCTTACAATCTTATCCACAATTGGTTTAATACTTTCAGGAATTGTAGCACTAAATAAAGCTACCTGAATATTATTGTTGAAATACTGGAAAATTTGATACACTTGTTCCTTAAATCCACTAGATAACATCTCGTCTGCCTCATCTAAAATTACCAATTTAATTTTTCTTGAAGTAATTCTATTACGTTGCATCATATCTAAAACACGACCTGTGCACCCGCAAATAACGTGCGGGTGTAGTCTCTTTGAAAAATCATTGTTTCCAAAATCTTCCATATTTTGACCGCCATACAATGTTTGAATTCTTAGATTTTTCATCTGGTCACCTATCGACTTGTATACATTTGATGATTGAATTGATAATTCCTTTGTTGGTGATAAAACCAATACTTGGGTAAAATTATCCTCAGGTTTTACAATTGATAAACTACCAATGGCAAACGTGGCAGTTTTACCAGTTCCAGATTGTGCTTGAGCTAAAACATCTCTTTTCTCGATAAGGGGGCGAATAGCAAGTTTTTGAATAGGACTCGGCTTTTCAAACCCATAACTGTAAATTCCTCTTAAAAGTTCTTCGGACAAATCTAATTCTTCAAATGTATTAATTTCACTTTCTACATTCTTATCTAAAATAATTTCTTCATAATTATTAATTGTTTCAATGTTGGTATCGTCAATAATTATTTCATTATTGTTATCATTATCATTATCGTTTATATTATCTACGGTTGACATTTTATATATATTATATATATAACAAAAATTGTATTTAAGCGTATTTAAAATTATTTATATATTATAAAAAAAATTGATATAAAAATAATGATGTTATTATAAACTAATAATATAATGGCAACGACACTCAAGTATTCATTGGAAGATTTTAGAAATATTAGATTTGAAGGATTTAACTTTGTTTTACCTGAAGATACTATAACATTGATATCTAATTTGTCGTTAGAGGTTGGATCACCAACATATGTAAAGACCCCGAATTTTCAAAAACAAGATTCATCCAAAATTGCGGGTGGTGATTCTTTAGTTAATAAGAATAGCAATAGAAGAAGAAATAAAACTCGTGAAATGGTGAACGACGAAGATTGGGATACGCTTCGCAATTTTCAATCTACTAAAATTGAACAAAAAGAAGGTGTTGAGATTAAGATTAATGATATCAAGTTGTTATTGAATAAACTTACTGATAAAAATTATGCTGAAAATAAAGATAAGATAATCGCAATTATGACCGAAAATAACGAGTATGATGAGCTTTTCAGGATAGGAACAACCATATTTGAAATAGCATCGAATAATAAGTTTTATTCGAAAATTTACGCTGATTTATACACGGAGATAATGGGTAAGTTTGAAATAATGAAAGAGATTTTTGAGAAGAGTATTAGTGAGTTTCTCGAGTTGTTTAATGTTATTCAATATGTCGATCCTAAGGTAGATTATAATTTGTTTTGTAAAATTAATGTTGACAATGAAAAGCGTCAATCGCTTAGTTTGTTCTTTGTGAATTTGATGATAAATGGCGTTATTAATAAGAGAAGAATTTTGGATATTATTAAAAATCTTTTAACTCAAGTAAAGACGTATATTTCAAAGGAAAATAAGAAGAATGAAGTTGATGAATTGACTGAAAATATTTCAATACTGTATAAGAAGGAATTATTTGACCAAGATGATTTTAATGACACAGAGCTTGAGATAAATGGTGCCAAGATTGATGATTTCATTGAGGTGCTTGCTAATAGTAAAGTAAAGAATTATTTGAGCTTTACAAACAAATCTTTATTCAAATTTATGGATATGGTTGAAATGTAAGAAAAAAAAGAAAAAAGAAAAAGAAAGAAAATTAAAAAATTATTACTTAAATAATATAATTTAAGTAATAAATAATATGAGTGAGAATATTAATTTTTTTTTAAATGATGATTCAAATAATGATTTAAATAATAATGATTTAAATAATGATAATTTAAATAATAATATTACCCTAACTGATATCTTGAACGAAATAAATGCTGATGAAGGTACATATTCACAAAATACAGACGATTTATTTCATGAAGTTGTAAATTACAATATAAATTACACTGTAAAACAATTACTTCAAATATGTGACTATTATAATATTTTAAAGGAAGTTAAAATGACAAAGTGTAATAAAGAAGAAATAATAAACACTATTGTTTTATTTGAAAATAATCCATACAATTATAACATTGTTTGTAGAAGAAAACAATTATGGTTTTATATAAATGAATTAAAAAACGATAAATTTATGAAAAAATTTGTATTATGGAATTAAATTAAAAAATTTATATTTAATGCTGATAAAATATTAAATATATTCATAAATTATATAAATATGGTATTATCAAAAATAGATAGTGAAATAAGTTATCCTGAATTAAAAAGTGTCGATAGTGAAGATTTTAAAAAAGAAGCTAATTTGTATCAAATTGAAATAGATGGTATTGAAGTTATTATTGCTGTTGGAAATTCAAAAAACACATTTGAAGATAAAAATATATTATTTTTTCCCGTTTATTTAGTAAAGCATAATAATAAAGTAATTCAAATAGGCATTTATGAAATTAAAGCAAGTGATTATATTTCTCACTTAGATGATTCTAATAATTTAGATGTTGAAAAACTTAATGACCCTTTAATTTATAATTTTGTAACAGATAGTATGTTGAAGAAAAATAGAATGGAACCAGAAAAGCCTTTAAGAAAAATTGATAAGGAGAAAGAAAAAGAGAAAGATGAAGATGAAGAAGAAAGTGATAATGAAAGTAAGGATGAAATAGAAGAACCTGTTGGAGAAATACCGCCTGAAAGAAAAGGAATTTTTGTTTTTACAAAAGGTGTTCCTATTCCGCCACTATTGAAAGAAGAAACAAAGAAAAAATCAGCTGAATTAACTCTTGAATATAATGGTAAAACAAAGGACCTAAAAAAAGACAACTGGGTTCAAAAATTTATGGAAAATAAAAATTATGATCTTATTGATAATGAAGGTGGCGGTGATTGTCTGTTTGCCACAATTAGAGACGCATTTTCAAGTATTGCTCAACAAACATCGGTTGATAAACTAAGAAAAAGATTATCTGAAGAAGCAAATGAAGCATTATTTTTAAATTATAGAAAAAATTATGATGATGCTAAAAAAACAATTGTTGATGAAACAAATCAAATTAAACAATATGATATTGAATATGCCTCAATAAGACAGAGTTTTGCTAACGTAATTGACATGCGCGAAAAGAAATTATTAGCTGATACTGCTACAGAAACGAAAAAATTACACGATAATCTAGTTCAAAATAAAAAAATGACCAAAAAACTATTAGATGAATTTGATTTTATGGAAGGTATCGATACTCTTGAAAAATTAAAAAAGAAAATAAGACATTGTACTTTTTGGGGTGAAACATGGGCAATTTCTACATTAGAACGAGTGCTAAATATAAAAACAATTAATTTATCTAGTGAGAATTATAAATCGGGTGATTTAACAAATGTTTTAAACTGCGGTCAACTAAACGACACTATTTTACAAAATAAAGGTGTATTTACACCCGAGTTTTATGTTATATTAGATTATACTGGTTATCATTATAAATTAATTAGCTATAAGAAGAAACAAATATTCAAATTCAGTGAAATACCTTTTGCTATTAAGAAATTGGTTGTTGATAAATGTATGGAGAGAAACGCTGGCCCATTTGCGCTTATTCCTGATTTTCAAAGATTTAAAACAGGAAATGTAAATCCTGTTTTTAAATAACCCCAATATGAAGAGCTTACTGAGGCTAAATTGCGAGGATTGTATGATGATGAAATTGTATTCCATTTTTACTCTAAATCAAATGACAAACCACTTCCAGGTAAGGGAGCAGGAGAGAAAATACCCAATAATATGGTTAAGGAATTTACTGAATTAGCAAACATCAAAGAATGGCGCAAAAAATTGTCTAATTTTTGGGTTCAAAAATTTACGTTAGATAATCATCAATGGGCATCCGTAGAGCATTATTATCAAGCTTCTAAATTTAAAAATGGATTTCATGATTTTTATTTGAGTTTCTCTCTTGATTCAGGAACAGATTTATCAAAAGATCCTTCCATGGCTAAAGCTGCGGGAGGAAAAACAGGTCTTTATAATGGTAAACTATTGCGTCCAGTTGAGGTGTCAATTGATGCCGATTTTTTCAGTAAGACTACAAATAGAGAAAATAAAGAAATGTATGCGGCGCAATATGCTAAGTTTACCCAAAATAAAGATTTAGAAGAACTGTTATTGGCTAGTAAAAATGCTAAGCTAACTCATCATGTTCGAGGAGCTGAGCCGGTTATTTTTGATAACTTGATGATGATTCGTGAAAAAATTAGACGTCATAAGGAATAAATATTTGTTTTTTAATTTATATTATTAAGATTTTATTAAAATTTATATTATTAAGATTTTATATTAATAATATATATAAATGGAACGTATTATTAATTTTAATAAAAGTAAAACTAAAACTAAAAAAACTACAACTAAACGTAAAAAATGGTCTCAAAAATACAAGAAAAGTATTAATTGTAAAAGACCCAAAGGTTTCTCAAAAACAATATTGTAAGTATGGTCGTAAAAAATAAACTTTTATAATTATTTTATAACAGTTTAATGAGGACAATTTGATCCTTGTTGGTCTGCTTTAGGTAATAAACTATTTGGACAACATCCATATTGGGTTCCAGCACAACCACCGATTAAATTTGGAGTAGGGTTCGGGTTTGGGTTTGGGTTATTTGGGCAGTTTGAACCTTGTTGGTCCGCTTTTGGCGTTATATTGTCAGGACAACAACCATATCTTGTTCCAGCACAACCACCGATGGGTGGCTTATAAGAACAATTGGAACCAGATTGATTTATTTTAGAATTTATTCCATCCGGACAACATCCATATTGAGTTTGAGTGCAGTTACTTTGAATTGAAGACGAATCTGTATTTGTATTCGAAGTAGTAACGTTATTCAATGCTATAAATATTATTAAAACTACTGCCAATAAAATGATTACTATAGTTAATTCCATTATAGTAAATATAAATAATAAAATTAAATATAATTTTAATTTTATTTAAAAATAAATAGAGTGCTATAATAAGAATGAAATTAACAGAAAAAAGCAAATATTTAATGTCATTTTTTTTAAAAAATAAATTACTTAGTGAAAGCAAACATTCAAACAAAACAGACTCTATATTTTTAACTCTTTACGACGATATACTAAACGCATACACCTATCTATTAGCTCTTAAAAAGAATAAAAGAGAGAAATATTATAAACTAAATATTAAAAAAATTCTTTCAGCTCAACAGATTACTAAACCCAAAAATTTCAATTCAAACAGTTTCCCAAAAGAAATTAGGCAAACTATCGACGATAACGCATCAACCGAAATCTTGTATACTTTTTCTCTCTTTGATAGGAATGTTAAAGTGTTTTTTATAGTAGAAGAATCCATTGATAGGATAAAGATTGAAACTTATAATAAACACGTTGATAACATAGTAATGTGGTTGTATATTCTAAATGAATATGGTTCTAAAAAGTGTTCAACCAATTTTACGACTTATTTTTATTTTACTAAACTTGAGAAAACAATGCCTAATTCAAATATTGATATTATTGACCAGATACATGTAAATACTGGGTTTACAACTACTTGTCCTGTAGATTCTGAAATAGTTATATTTAGAGAAGAAGAATGGTTCAAGGTTTTTATGCACGAAACATTTCATAATTTTGCGCTCGATTTTTCGGATATGAATAATACTGTTTGCCATAGAACTATATTAAATATTTTTAACGTCAATTCTCAAGTCAATTTATATGAATCATATACGGAATTTTGGGCAGAAATAATGAATATAGCATTTTGTAGCTTTATATCGTTGAAAAAAAAGGATGACGAAGAGGAATTTTTAACCAATTGCGAATTTTTAGTTAACTTTGAGAGAACACATAGTTTTTTTCAAATGGTTAAAGCGCTCGATTTTATGGGACTAAAATATAAAGATTTGTATCATAAAAAACACGAAAGTGAAGTTATGCGAAGCACATTATATAAAGAGAATACCAATGTGTTAGCTTATTATGTAATAAAAACTGTAATGTTGAATAATTATCAGTCTTTTTTATCATGGTGTAAAACAAACAATCTTTCTCTCTTACAGTTTAAAAAAACGGCTTCAAATCAAATTGAATTTTGTAGGTTTATAGAAAAAAATTATAAAACTAGGACTATGCTTGAAAACGTAGGTAAAATTGAGGATTTTTATTACCAGATTAAAGACAAAACTTTATCTTCTAATAAGACCTTTATACTTAATAATATGAGAATGAGTATTTGTGAAATGGGTTAAGAAAATCTTATTTTATTATTTATTATGTTGAAAACAGTATTCATATTCGTTTAGACTTTCTCTCTTACATTGAGATCCAGACTGTGTTTGTTGAATACATCTTCTGCTTGTATTATTTGTTTGCGTATTATTTATTAGAGTATTCTTTTTAGGTCTAATATATTTGTAAGTTCCATTACCAATATATTTTTTATTTGCCCTCCATGCCTCACTTGCCTCGTCAAAATCAATGTTGACCTCGTATAATGCGTTATTTTTGTATGTTGTTTGACTTCGGGTATCCATTCTAATAAGTATTTTATATTAATTTATTATTTATTAAATGATTTCAATTTTTTATTTTAATGTCTGTTTGTAATAATCGTTTTATTTTATGTATATATTATATGAAAAATAAAAACTCTAACAAATCTAAAAAAACTAGAAAATATAGTAATAAAAAAGGTGGATGGGGAAATTTTAGTAGAAATTGTGGTGAAAATAAGGTTGAGTGTGGCGCTGATACTATAAATTTCGGGTTATGTGTTGATAATCATCGACCAGAATTGTGTAATTCATTAGATTATGATATATCAAATCCAGATATAATTTCATTATCTAATTTACAAGTTGATGATGTAGTTGAATACAATCAAAATGTGATTCGAGGAAAAGAAAAACGTTATTCACCTGATCATTTTATCGAACCGTGTATAAATAAAGAAGGCGATAATGAAATGGTAACTATTATAGATAATACTACTGGTGAAAATGTTCCCCAAAATTTTTCTATAGTTACTATGAATGCTTTGGGTATTTATACAGAAAAACCACCAGACCCTTCAGAGATTGATGGAGCAGGTAATTATCACGGTAACAACCCAAAATTATTAATTATGAGTTTACGTGCGAAAATGATGCGTGATTATTTAAAAGCTGAGCAACCAGACATTGTGTGTTTTCAAGAAATGTCCCTCTTTTATTTTAATTTTTTGTACAAAGATGGGTTAGAACAAATTTATCCTCACTATTATGAAAAAGATTTACCAGAGAGTATGATGAGACGTGATATTTATAAACAAAAAGATGTGGATGTTTTTATATTATCTAAATTCAAGCCGAAAAAATTAAGTTTTTATGCTTTAAAAGGTAATTTAGATTACACAGATTCATTAGGTGTATTTGAGTTTAATAATTTAGTAATTATAGATGTGTATTTACAAGCAGGCTCAAAGGCATCACCAGGGCAAAAATATTTTTGGAAAGATTATTCTAGATGTAGAAGTCAACAAATTTCATTTATTCAAAATCTTATTTCTAAAATAGAAAATATAAGAGAAAAAGGTCTTATTGTTTTGGGTGATTTTAATTTTGACCTTAATTCTGTTGAAACGGAAGATTCTAAAAATTGGCCTGAGTCATTTATATTACAAGGTCTTCGATTATTAGACTCTTGGGTAGCAATAAATGGACCTGATGGAAAACAAAAAGGAAATGAAATATGGAAGTCTGGTTTGACTGAAAATACGGATAAAAATACGTTGCGTTACAATTCTAAATTAGAGGAAAAAATGTTTCGTTATGATGGAATTTTTAGCAATGAAAAATTGAGACCTACACATTCAATGGTTATTTTAGATAATCCATTAGCTTTAACAAGCGGGAATGAAATGCGTGCTTACGAAGAAACAATTATTCCTAATACAATTAAAAAAATTCCTGAATTACTTGCTAGAGTTAGAAAAAATAGTTCTGGAACTTATGATTTGTTTGCTTCCGACCATTTTGGTGTAAGTAGTCATTTTTCATTTAATTCTTCTGGTGGAAAAAAGAATAAAAAAACAAAAAAATATAGGAGAAAATCTAGGAAATCTAAGAAATCTAGGAAATAAGAAATCTAGTAAATCTAGAAAATCTAAAATAGGGAAATAATTATTTATAATATGTGTTATAAATAATTTATATTTGATTCATATTTGCTTTGTATTTGCTTCATATTTAGATTATTTTTTTCTTCTAAAAGATTTTTGTTTTTGCGTTTTATTTTTTCTTGTGTTATTTTTTTTATTTTTTCCTCCAATATATTCTTCTCGCTCTTCCATAGCAGTATTTGTATATTTTTGCCCATTCCATACACCCATATTTGGGTTTTGCGTTGATTTACTAAATAAACTTCCCATAGTATACTATATATTATAAAAATATTAATTTTAAAATTGAAATTATAAAATTAACACTTACACAAATACATAACTAAGTATATTTGTATAAGATGGGCATCAAACATTTAAATCGATTTCTAAGAACCGAATGCGGTGATTCAATTAAGTTTGTATCAATCGCAGAACTATCCGGCAAAAAAATTGCCGTTGATATAAGCATATATATGTATAAATTTCACGCGGATAATGCGCTAATAGAAAACATCTATTTAATGCTCTCTGTTTTCAGGTATTATAAAATAACACCTATATTTGTCTTTGACGGTAAATCCCCTACTGAAAAAAAAGCACTACTAGAAAAACGCAAAGCAGATAAAAAGGAGGCCGAAAAACAATATAATAAATTGAAAAAAGAGCTTGCCGAAAATAAGGACATAGATGAAGCAGATAAACAAGAATTAATAAGCAATATGGATGTATTAAAAAAGCAATTTGTATATATAACTAGAGAGAAAATTGATGAAGTAAAAGACCTGATTAGAGCATATGGGGCTACATATTATGACGCACCTGGTGAAGCAGATGAATTATGTGCTCAGCTTGTTATAAAGAATAAGGTCTGGGCATGTTTAAGTGAAGATATGGATATGTTTGTCTATGGTTGTCAACGCGTAATTCGATATATTAGTTTATTGAATCACACCATTGTTTTATATGACAATAAAGAAATACTAAATACTCTTCAAATGACACAAAAAGAATTGCGCGAAATTTGCGTTATATCTGGCACTGATTATAATATGTATAATGATAGTAAAAATATGCCTAGTTTACAGCAGACTCTCAAGTTGTTTTATAAATTTAAAAAACAAAAGGACGAGTCGAGCTTTTATGAATGGTTATTAAAAAATACTAGTTATATTGAGGATTATGAATTGCTTAAAAATATATATGATTTATTTGATTTAAAAGATTGTGATAATGAAACCGTTGATAATATTAGGATTGTGAATGGACCTATTATATGGGAAGATATAAACAATATTTTACAAACAGATGGGTTTCTATTTCCGTCGAAATTGTAACGATTTTGTTTATATTGTAAAAAATAAAAAAATAAAAAAATATAAAAATAATAAAAAAGAGCTCAAATAAGAGCCTTTTTTTAATTTAATTTAATTTAATTTAATTTAAAATTTTATAAACAAAATATATTTATTATTAATTATATATTACAAATTTTTTACTTACAAAATGTATTTATATCGATGCCACTAATAGCACAAGCTACTACATAACCATGTCCAAAAGGGAACTTAGTGTCCATAATTTTTTCCTTTAATACGTCTTCAGTCACCTCTAAACAAGTAACACCTCCATCCTCTGTTCTAGGACCATCAAAGTCATATATAGTAATATTCTTACCTTCTTCTAGAGCCTTCTTCCAATGTAAAGTCATCTCCCTATTCTTAATCAATTCATAATACTCCTTTACATAGACAGTCATTCTAGCAGTAATATAGTCAATATCACCCATCTCTTCATATCCTTCAAATCGAGCACATAATATCCTCTTTCCCTTTCCCTTAGGATATCTTCTCTTAGGTGCCTGTTGAGCCTTCCACCAGTCCTTAACCACCTTCTCATCTAGTCCTTCAAATATCTTACCAGATTGCCATCTAGATTCAAAATTCCAATAGCCATGATATCCACCCTCTATAGGCGTCATAGGACTAAAATCCCTTCTATTCTTACTTACCTTACCTTGAGCACTAGTAACATTAACAGTAGTGCTATTAGGGTCAATCTTTGTACCCCATGAACCTCTCATGTTCATACTAGCGATATATATCTTCCCCATTTTATTAGCTGGTTGTGCCATTGTGTATATTAATAATTATACACTTTGTAAAAAAATAAAAAATGAATTCACTTTTTTTATTTTTTA
>Ga0114966_10000950_pt1 | contig 27089 bp, 19 predicted proteins | sample M_130207_XF_Meta_FD_87029 | JGI IMG/M metagenome (GOLD analysis project Ga0114966, IMG submission 87029) | Freshwater microbial communities from Lake Montjoie, Canada to study carbon cycling - M_130207_XF_MetaG | ecosystem: Environmental > Aquatic > Freshwater > Lake | place: Lake Montjoie... | reverse complement strand
TTCGATCGCGGGTTGGCCGAATAACACGAGATCGTTGCCGCAGGTGGCGAAGCGAACTCCGGACTGCTCCAACAGGCGACGATGGCTGGCGGTGTCGGCCAGCACGATATAGACGGCCCCGCACTGGCGGCCGACGAGTTCCGTCCCCGTGCTGCGAATCGAACGAAACAGAGTGGTCCCCAAATCCAGTCCAATGCTCACGATGGTCGGTCTCCTTGCAACTGCCGCAGCGCGTCCGCCAGTGGTGTGGACTGATTGGAGGCGGGGGCGTCAGGCATCGCGGCACTGGCGGACTCACCCACCGCGACCGTCTTCGCGCCGCTGCGGCGGCGTCCGAAGTGCGGCCCCGAGAGCCGAGTCTCAGTGGCGGGATGCGTATCCAATTCCAGTTGTTCGACAGTGGACTCGAATTGTTCGGAGGTCTCGAACCGATCGGTTCGGGTCTCCGCTTTGTTGTTGCTCGTGGCGAAGTGAGGCCCGGAACCGAGGACGTTATCGGCGGCTCGGTCAACACGGTAGATCGGTCGCGGTGCAAGGCGACCTTGCAGATTGATCCCCACGGGAAAGTTCGCGGCTTCTTCACGCAGTGGCAGCGTGTTCTTGATGAGTTGATCGAGATCGCTCATGCCGGCCGACAGTGTTGTCGCGAGTGGGCTCTGCGAGGGTGCGGGTGCGATGCTCGAACGATCTGGCTCTGGGTTCGCGCTCTCCCGCTCAGGCATTCGCGCGGCGACCGAGTTGGCGGCGGCGAGTGCTCGTTCGATCGGAGTTTGTTGCAGACGCTGTGACCCTGAGGGAGTGGACGACGAGTGGCCTGTCAGCCCCTGTTTTTCAAAGTGTTTGCGGGCCACCAACGCCGCGCCGATCAAGGCCGAAACACCGGCCAAGATGCCGAACATCTGTCCCGTTGAAAACGGTGTCGCGCCGCTCTCGTTCGCCGCGAGATCGGAACCCGACAAACGGACGGAGTCCTTGGAACCGGACAGCGTTTCGAGAGCGGCGCGCGAATTCGGGAGCGACGGTGCGGAATCCCACTGGCCCGCACCTCGATCTGCTTGCTGAGGTCGCGCTTCTTCCGGTGGTGGGGCATTCGGCTCCGGCTCGATCGGCCCGCGACTCGACGAACTCCGCATCGGTGCTGATCCCGCGAACGGAAGCGTCGCCACGCGCGGTCGATTCGACACGATCGGTGTCTCTGAGAATGGCATCTGCGATGGCTGTGCCTCAGGATGCGAAGGCGGCGTCTCGCGTCTCAACGCGGGCGACGGTAAGGAAGGCGGATCGGGGTTGAACGCGGGGACATTCAACGCTGGCGTTTGCGCTTGCAGTGCCGGTGCCGGTTCGCTGAAGGGAGCCGGTGAGGAAGCCGCTGATTGGCCAGGAGCGATCATCATCGGAGCCAGTTGTCCAACACTGCGCAGCTCGGCGGATTGCCCCAGCGCACCGCCGATCAGCGACGGGAACGCCCCCGCCGCGATCTCCGAGTCATACGGCTTGGGCAGAGTGGCGGGCAGTTTGTTACGGTTCACCGATCCCTTCCGAAAGACCAGCACGGTCCCATCGGTCAGTCTCGGCGAGGCAGTCGCGAGTTGTGTCACGTTGGAGTTTCGATCCGGGCCGAGCACCTGCACCGAGCCTGCCAACTCCACCGGTTGACCGAGCATCTGCACGATGTGGTCGAGTTGCGCTTCCTCGTTCCGCAGCTTCACGACCACGGGGCGGTCGAGCACATTCAAGTACGCGACCTGAACTCCCTGCGAGTCGCCCGTTTGGGCTGCCAGCCGACGAATACCGTTTGCGGGATTGCCGACGTTCATCACCTTGCTGGTCCCCAGCGTCGCTCGCTTTGACTCCACGATCAGAACATCACCCGGCATCAGTGGGGTGTCGGATTGAGGCGACAGGAACAGAGTCTGATTGACACGCTCATGGCGGATGAGGCGGATCGCCATCGACGCCTCTTCCGTGACACCGCCCGCCCGTCGCACCAGCGACTGCACCGAGAGCGATCGCGTTTCGAGGCAGTACGCTCCCGGAGTGGCGATCTCACCGAGAATGGCCACGCAGTTCTCTTGTGTCGTTTCCGCCGCTCGCCAAGTGATGGTTTTGGAGTTCGACAGCGGCCTGGAATTGGACCGAGGCCCCTGAGCCAACGCTGTTCCCTCAAGACACACATCTCCGGCGATTACTGCCGCAGTGATCGCGGAGAGCCATCGGCCCGATTGGCGTGAATACGACATGAAACGGCCTCGTATGACAGCGCGTGGAACGGGTGTTTGGAATTCAAACGGTTCGCTCGCGCAGACTTTTCGACACATCCCGTTTCATCGGCAGTCGCAGACCATGCCATCCAGAAAATCCCTCCCCGGCTTTCGGCAATCCATGCACAACCGTGCAACTTGCCAAACGGCAGTGAGAGACCTCACGCGGAAGTGGCTGACACGAACCCGAAGCGAGGAGGCAACACACAACCTCGTTTACACTTCGGGTTGGTGTGTTGCAGCGACAAATGTCTCGCTTGGGGCCGTGCGAGGTACATCGGTAGACGAGTCACTCCGTGACTCGAAGATTCCAGTCACGGAGTGACTCGTCTACTTTGCTTTTGCAGCTCACCGTTGATCGCGGAGCCGCAGAAAGGAGCCGCAGAAATGCCACAAGGCGGGTTGCCCCGCCTTGTTGAATCCGTTCAGTAATTGCCCCGGCCGTTCTCACCGGAGGTCCGGCAAATTACACACCCATCTTCCGTCGCTTGGCCTTGCGGGCCTTCGAGCTGGCGGGGCGCTTACCGTGATTGGCTTTGTTGACTTTGCGTGTGTTCTTGGCCATGACGAAATCATCTCCACTTTCATGCGAACCGCCCCACGAGCCGGGGGCGAAGGGGCGAGAGAATAGCAGCCGACCTTGCGGCTGAGAAGCGCCACCTTCGGCTCACCGAGAAACTTGGCGAGAAATCGGCTTTCCGCTGGAACGGCCGATTCGGATCATTGCCGGTTGCTGCCAGGCTACAGCCCGGTGAGAATCTGCCGCCAACTTGTGGAAGCCGGGGTCAGGTGGTTCAAAGTTCATTTTTCGCCGCGAAAAATGAACTTTGAACCACCTGACCCCTGATCGTCCGTTCGGCAGCAACTCTCGGAAGTTGAAAATGTACCGCCCCCAAGCGGGAAGCGTGAGTCGTTGATGAAGCGTGCAGACCGGCGAAAAACGGGAACGATGCGGCTCGCGTGGGCGGGGCGGTGGGTTTTCGTGGCCTCGGTTTTCGTCGCATCCTCTGGAGTGAGGTTGTCGGAATTGCGCGGGGCGGAGCCGGGAGCGGCGGTGCGTGACGAGACTCCGGCTGACGCGAGTCGGTTGGGTGGCTTGCGGCTCGCGGAGGATCGGCAAGTGGAGCAGTGGCTGGTCGCGGCGCGAGGTCACTTGGAACGGCGCGAGTCGGCGGCAGCGGCGGCCTTCTTGGCGCGAGTCCTCAACGCCGACGAAGACTCGTTCATCGTGATGAACTCCAGCCTTGCCGTCGCGCGCGACGAGGCGTGGACGCTGACGAGGCGGCTGGCGGACGAGGTGCGATCGCAACTGGAAACCGATCTGGATCGAGTCGCACTCGACGCTTGGACGGTCGCGAAAGCAGGTGACTCGCGCGACGAGATCGTGGCGTTGGCCGCTCGTCACCGGTATTCGCTGCCGGGGCTGGAGGCATTGCGGCGATTGGCAGCAGTGCAGCGTGATCTTGGTCAGTACGAATTGGCGGCTGCGGCGTGGAGTCGTGTCGCGGAGCATGTTCGCGCGACGACCACGCAGCGCACGACCGCGAGGATGACGCAGATCGAATGCCTCGTCGCAGCGAACCGATTGGAGGAGGCCGTTCGTGAATGCGATGCGGCGCTCCGTACGGAACTGAGTCCGGCCGTCGCGATCTCCGGTCGCAGTGTCGTTTCGCGCGTGTGGTTGATCGCACGTCAGCAGTCTCTGACGGATACCGCGCGTCGGGCAAATACGCTGCCGTTGTTGAAATCGGGGCGACCGATGACCGGCATCGACTTCGCCCCGGCTCCGCACGTGCGATGGTCACGACTCACGCCGCTTCCCGCCGATCTGACGAACTGGATGTCCGACGCACAGCAAACCGCGCGCGGTCACGGCGTGGTGTCATCGTGGGCGGTGCGACCGCGGGTCGTGGGATCGGTCGTTGTGGCGCGGACGTTGGAGCAACTCGTTGCGCTGGATCTCACTTCGGGAGCGATTCTGTGGACGAAGCCGCACGCGGAGTACGCGACAATTGCGGACCGATCGACGGCACTGGAAAACGTCCCCGCGCAGAACCAGTTCGCGACGTCGTGGTATCGGCGCACGGAGGCCGACTCGATTTTCGGGTCGCTCACCACGGACGGTCGGATCGTGGTGGCCGTGATGGAACCGGATCGAAAGCTCGCGTCGTCGAACCGCACGGGCTTGTTGAACGGTCCCGGCGTGGCAAACGGCCCGCCGGTCAATTCGACAGCCGCGAGTGAGTCGCATTGGAATCGGCTCGTCGCGTACGAGGTGACAACGGGCGAGTTGTGTTGGCAGATCGGTGGCAAGCCCACGGGACCGGCCGACGTTTACGGCGGCCTGCGGTTTCTCGGCCCGCCACTGGCCGTGGACGATCTGTGGTTTGGCATCGCGCGACGCGAAGACGAACTGAAACTGCTGGCGATCGACACGGAGTCCGGTCATTTGCGCTGGTCGATGAGCCTCGGAGAGTTGCCGCCGCACTTGGCTGATGCGGCGGCACAGCGCCGCATCGCGCGGCCGGTATCGCTGGTCGGCGGGCGGCTGCTCTGTCCGACCGCGAGTGGTGCGTTGATCGCGGTCGATCCCGTCACGCGCGGCATCGCGTGGGCGGCCCGTTATCCGGTGACTCAGCTCGAACAATCGCCGCGTCCCGTGAACGGAGTGGGGACCGGAGCGGTGGTCGATGCGTGGTGGAACGAGTGGCGCGAGGTGGCGTGTCTTGCGGAGAGCGAGCGACGCATGGCGGTCCTCGCGTCGCCCGAGTCCGATGCGCTGCATGGGATCGACGTGGAGAGTGGCCGTGTGATCTGGAGCGTGCCGCGCGGTGGAGGCATTCATCTGGCGGGGCTTTGCGCCGGGCAGGTCATCGTGGTCGAGCCGATGGCGGTGCGCGCTCACGATGTGCGAACCGGGGCGGTGACTTGGCGGTGTGAGACGGGCGAGGTCTCCGGTCGCGGGACGATCTTGGGGGGGATGATCTTTCAGCCGCGTCGCGCAGGCAGCGCGGTCGTGATTGATGCGCGGGACGGTTCCCCGCTTGCGAGCCAAGCCGGCGCGGAGCCTCCGTTGGGGACGCTCGTTCCCTGCGACGGGGGTTGGGTTTCGCAGACTTCTGCGTCACTGGTGCAGCTGCCGTGGTTGGCCGTCTCACGCGAGACAATCTGGGCGAAGTGGAACGCCGATCCGCGCGATGAATCGGCCGCGCTGGAACTCGCGCGACTCGACCTGCACGCCGGTCAACCGGCAGCGGCGCGCAGCCGACTGCTGAACATCGAATCGGCGGCAGTGAACACGCTGCGGCGCGAGGTGTTACTGGCACTGTTGCGAACGGGAGAAGTTCGGCCGTTCGATCAGCCGGACTTCATGCCAGTCCATCGCACTGCAATTGGGAGTGAGCTGTTGGAGCTGAGCGAGTCACCCGACGACAAACTCGTGGGGCTGCTCGCGGTGGGTGAAGCGGCGGTGCGGGACGACGATCTGGTGGGAGCCGTGACCGCGTTTTTGGATGGCATCGACTTGCTCGACGCCACCGCGCGGCGGTCGGTCGGTGAGTGGCCCGCCGACAGCGCGGCGACGCGGTTCGTGCGGCGTGATCGAATGTTCGTCGGGGCGATCGAGCGAACGTTGGCCAAAGCACAATTGGGCCAGCACGACCAGCCTCTCGAACAACTCCTTGATGCGCGGCTGAAGGCGGCGCGAGAAAGTTCGGACCCGTTTGCCGTTCAGCGTTTGATCGACCGTCTGTTGCCGCTGGCTTGGGGACGACGAACGTTGTTGACGGAAGCGACCGCCGTGCGGTTCGCGCGGACGCTCAAGAAAACCGAGCCAGCGCTGCTCAACGTGATGCAGTCTCGTGACGAGACACTGGCTCGGCGCGCGGCCACGCAGTTGGCGGAGTTGTTCGCGAGATCGGGTTGGTCGGCTGAGGCTGACGCGATCGAGCGTCGTCTCCTCGTTGAGCATCACGACGATCTGCTCGATCCGGCTCCGGCATCGGCGATCCGACCGGACAATGATCCTGTGCAAAATGAACGTCGCGCGCGGTGGCTCGCTCCCCTAGCAGATCCGTGGCCCAACGTTCTGCCGGTGATTGAGGGCGGAATCAAGACGCCCAATGACGACGAAGTTCATTGCTTGCCGGTCGGAATCGAAGCCGCACCGGGTAGCCTGCTCGATCGACTCGATGTCTCGATTGACCGGCAGGCTCAGATCGTCCGTTTTGCGGGCGATGGACATGCGGGCCAGTGGAAGGTCACGCTGGGTGGTCCGCGTCCGGCGTTGCGGTCGGGCTTCGCGACGCAGGATCAGTACGAAGGCTGGGGCGTCGGGCGGTTGCTCGTGTTGCGCGTCGGGACCGAACTGTTCGGCATCGCGCCGCTGGACGAAAAGGGGGAACCTCACGCCAGCATCGTTTGGCAGATTGACACGGCACTCGGCATGTCTCCGTCATTCAGCGAAGAGCCGATCTACTCGCGGGTGGGCGTGCGTCACGAATCGACTCGTTTGACCGATGCCTTCGGTCGCGTACTCGGTCGCGTCGGGCCGGTGCGACCCGATTACTTGTGCCATCAATCGAACGGCAGGCTCGTGGCGATCGACACTCAAACGGGCAAGCGACTGTGGGAGCGGCGCGATCTGCCACCGCAGTTTCTCACGTTCGGCGACGAAGACCACGTCTACCTGTGGCGCGAGGCCGAGCGATCGTTGACCGTACTCAGTGCCGTCGATGGTCGCACGCTGGGGACACAACCGTGGGACGCTAATCCCGACGATGTGTTGATGCAACGCGACGGTCAGGCTTGGCTGACGACGAAGACCGTGTTGGACGTGCGAGTCGAACTGCGCGACGCGAGCGGCGCGACGCTCAACGGAACGCGCGACGAGTCGCTGGTCTGGTCGAAGCCGTTCGCGTCGAAGTCCGTTCCGTTCGTACTCGATCGAGACACGCTGGGAGTCATCGAGCCGCGTGGCGTGCTGCATCTGATCTCCGCCCGAACCGGCTCACCAGTGGGAGAGTCGCTCGCGGTGAGAGTCCCGCTGAAGCTCGAACGGATCGTCTGCCACCGCGATGACGGACGCTGGTACGTGGCGTTCTCGGGGCCGGTGGATCGGCGGGCGTTGTTTCAGGCGGAACAACCGTGGGGTGGGAAGCGGATGCCGTTCATCAATGGCCCGTGGATCGCGATCGATCGCGCCACGAAGTCGATCGTCTGGCAACGGACCATCGAAAACGAACCGCTCCCGCTGGCCGCATCACGCTTCGCGCCGGTGTTCGTGCAGATGTGGCGACAGCCGCTGTTCGACGGTCTCTCACCCAAGGGGAGCGAAGGCCGGTTGAAAGTGATCGACAAGCGAACCGGTCGTGAAGTGCTGAACCGAAACGAACCGCGCATGCAGCCGTACTTCGTCTTGCACCCGTCCGCCAACCGCGATCAGCTCGACATCCGGATGGAACACGAAACGATTCGACTGCGCTACGAAGCCGACGCTGCGCCGGCAAAACCGGACTGACGAATTGTCGGCACGTTCAACGGGATCGGAAGTCGTTGTCAGAAGCGGACCGAGAACAGGATTCGCCTCAATAGGTACAGAAGCATTGTCTGGGGTGACACGGTCACGGCTTTGCGTGGCAGTGTCTTCGCTAAGACCAAAGCACGGCCACGCAAAGCCGTGACCGTGGCACACTGGAGTAACAAGCGATTTCTTTTGGGATAGCCCCTCAGAGAGCCAAGGCAAGTTCGATTGCATCTACAACGGGAGCGACGACTCGCTCGGCGTAGTTCTGAAGCGTCAGAACGTGGCCATCAATACCAGCCCAAGTACTTGATCGAACCGCGGCACAGATTTGGGCGGCCGGGTCGGTGAAGCCGTTGTATCCCGCTGTTCCCGCCGCTCCTTTGATCCAGTGAGCGGCGGCGAGAGTTTCGGCCGGATCGCGTCTGGCAACGACCTCGGCCAAGTCCGCGACCTTGCGTTTCAGAGCTGGGACGAATTCGGCGACGATCGCGGCCAATTCCGGCTCTTCGACCGGAAGTTCCGAGTGGATCGGTGTGTCATCCCATTGCGGTTTGACCCGTGAGTCGCCGGAAGGAGGCGACTTAGCGGATGGTGTCCGCTTCGCGCCAATCACATGGAGCGATTTGATGTGAGCGAGAAGTTCCTCGGTGCTGATCGGCTTCGTGAGATAGTTGGAACAACCTGCTGCAAGACCGCGTTCACGATCACCCTTCATGGCGTGGGCCGTGATCGCCATGATGGGCAAGGTCAGGCCCGCTGCTCGCATTCTGGTCGCGGCGGTGTATCCATCCATGACCGGCGTCTGCATGTCGAGCAAGATGACATCAAAAGCACGCTCACTCAGTGCCAAGTCGCATGCCTGTTGACCATCGGACGCTTCGGAAATTTCGGCACCTGCCCGCCTGAGGATCATTGAAACGAGCTTGCGGTTTGAGTCGTCATCATCGACGAGCAGCACCCGCAAGCCAGTCAGCGTCTGGACCTCGGCCGCGGGTCGTTTGCGGGCCTGACGCACGGGAATGACATTGCCGACCGCGCTTGGTGCGAGGAAGCGAGTTTGCGAGAGATCGCCCGTCGCGATTGACAGGCAGAAGTTGCTGCCAGCGTCGGGAGAACTCTCGACGGTCAGGTCGCCTCCCATCAGACGAGCCAGGCGTCGGCTGATCGACAGACCGAGACCGGTTCCCCCGAACTTGCGAGTGACCGAGGTGTCGGCCTGCCTGAACGGTTCAAAAATCTGGTTCTGCTTGTCGGACGGAATGCCAACTCCGGTATCGATGACATTGATCACCAGCTTTGATGGCATTGATTCGCGATCAATCCGAGCGATCACGCGCACGCTGCCCGTGGAAGTGAACTTCTTGGCGTTGCCCAGAAGATTGATCAAAGTTTGACGCAGACGCGGGCCATCGACCTCAATGGTCTCTGGGACTGGTCCCATCCAGTCGAAAACGAGGCCGAGGTTCTTCTCGCGGAACGGGACTCGCATCAGCGAGACGACTTCCGAGAGGATGCGGTTCGGTGAGTCGGGGCGACGTTCGAGTTCGATTTGGCCCGCTTCGATCTTCGACAGATCGAGGATGTCGTTGATGACGGTCATCAACTGACGCCCGCTGGAAACGACGGTCCCCAGCATCTCATCGCGTTGTTCGGGCGAGTCCGCCCAACCGCGACTCAGCGAGTCGGCGTAGCCCATGATGGCGTTGAGTGGTGTCCGGATTTCGTGACTCATGTTGGCGAGGAAGTCGCTCTTGGCCACCGCCGCGGCCATGGCCTCCGTGGTCTTCCGTTCGAGTTCTACCGTCCGTTCGTGAACAAGTTCTGTCAGGTGTTCGCGGTGCCGAGTCAGTTCACCGTCGCGAGTTTCGATGGCGACCAGCATGCTGTTGAACCCGCCGACTAACTCACCCAGTTCATCGTTCGAGACCTTCTTCGCCCGCAGCGAATAGTCGCCGCTTTGAACCACGCGGTGAGCCGTCTCCACCAGTTGTAGGATCGGTTTCGTGATGCCTCGTTGCAGCCACGCGGCGAGACCCACCGAGAGCAAAACGCTGAAGAACAGCACAATTCCCGCCAACCGCATTTGATCGCGCTGCCGTGACCAGAGCTGCTGCAAACCGACTCGCAAGTAGATCGTTCCGGCGAGCTTGCCACTGCGTTGAACGGGCCGAATGAGATGCAGGTATCCATCGCGGCCAAACGTTCCGTTGAGATCGAGGACTTGGTTGAGCGTCGGTGTCACTTGTGTATCGCGGCGAAACGAGGCGAACACCGCTTGCTTCGCGTCATAGAGACAGGCGAGTGAGACTTGAGAGTCCAATTGCAGGGACGACAGCACCACTGTGGCGTCGTCCGTGTCAGAGAACTCCAGCGAGGCGAGGCAGTTCCGTCCAAACACGTCTGCTGTTGTCGCATAGCCTTCGACCATCGTGGCCTTCGTGATTTGATGATCGATCACAGCGAACGCAACGACAGTCCCCAGCAGAGCCAACACACTGGTGGTGACGGCCAGCAGCGTCAGCTTCCAACTGATCGACATGTCACGAAACGACTTCACGTAATTCGCTCCCGCTGAAAGCGGCCTCAAAGACATCCGGCGTCCGCGTCTCGGATTGCCGGGTCTCACTAAGAGACTGGCTTCTGACAACACTTCCCTTGTCTCTAGGTCATGATGCGGAAGCGAAGCGGACGAATTGTCGAGTGACCACGCGTTGCCGTTTGGCTCACGGTTCCCAATTGCCGGTTCTGCCAATTGTGACGGCCAGTGCAAGTGAAAGATAAAACGGGTTTGCGGCATCAACCCTCAGCGTGAGCGAGGGCCATCGCCCGGCTCACCATGACTCCCATTGCAGAAACGTCTCATCCAAGACCGCGTGAGGGGGAACGACCTATTCGGTTTCCGTGTTGACCGTGAGCCGCAGCAGTTTGGCGTTGATGACGAGGCCCGCCGCTTTGGCTGCGGACTGCTTGATCTCCAGTTTGATCGTCTTGCCGACGCGTACAAAGTTGATGGTCGCGCCGCGTTGCCGTCCGTCGGGCGCTTTGCTCACGATCAAGACCGGCTCCCTTTTCGGTGAGCTTGACGAGCTTTGCCAAAATGTCGGGGTCGGCCGCTTCCGCGCCGGTGGCGAAGACCATGTCGCACGGTTGGTACTTCTCGATGGAAGTAAATGCTCGCAGCACGATCTGTCGGTTCGCGATCTCCTGCCCGTTCAGTTGGCGAATCGTCCCCAATGTTTCTGGGACGTTGAGAGCCGGTCCCAGCACACCGATGGTCAACGAGTTGGGTGACACTTGGCTGGGCCAGCGGACGTAGTTGCAGAAGTTGTAGAGGTCGCCAACTTTGACGGCGTAATCATCCTGCTCTTCCTCAGCCCACGAACGCCCGGTTGCCGCGAGCACGATTGAACTGCTGGCCGCGATGTGGAAGCCGCGCCTGTTCACCGGAAGTTGAATTGGTTGTTCACCGAGTTGTTGATGTCGTACATGATGCCGGGCAGCTCGAGATTGTTGATCTCCGTCCGCAGGTAGTTGAAGTCCAGCCGCGAATCGGGACTCAGATCGCGACTCAACGCGACGAACATGTCCTGCTTATTGTAGCCCGATGGAATGCGGGTGCTGTTGCTGCCACCGGTGCGGTAGTCGCCACCGGTACGAATGCCTTAGCTGACATAGACGCTGTGGTCCAAGCCGCCGCCCCACGCATTGGCGCGCGTGTCAAGGGCACCGCCGTTCGTCCCGTAGCTCGAAGCCAATGAGGCGTGTCCTTGGAAGTCGTCGCCGTAACGCTGACTTTGATTGAGGTCTGCCACGAGAAACGCGACGCCGGGTCCATAGAGCGACGAGTAAGGGCCGTCGATCACCGTGATGTCCTGCACGATCCCCGGATCGACCTGACTGAACAGCGAGTCGATATCGACGCGCGTCTTCAACTGGTTCATGCCGTTCGCGACGGCGACCGTCTGCTGCGAGTTGTATCCACGCACCAAGGCGTCCAAGTTGATTGCCGAGGTCCGGCGCAGGTTCACGCTGCCCGCCTTCTCCAATAGCTCGCCCGTCGTCGCCGCGTTGCGGTTGGACGAGTCTTCGGTCGAGACATAACTTGACGGCACGTCGTTGCTCCGTGCGGATGCCGATGGCTTGACCGGAATGTCGCTCAACTTGTCGATATCGACGTTGAACAGCGCCTTGGGCGCGCGACTCGAATCGGGAGGCTTGGGGACTGCTTTCGGTTCTTCGCCCGGCGTCGAGTTTTCATTGGAAGTCGATGTTCCATTCGGGCCATCCGGAGCAGCCCGGCCGAGTTTGATGGTTTGAGATGGCTGTCTCTCAGCGGCACCGGATATCAGGCCACCTGCTAGGGCAAGCGCCGCCGCCGCCAGCATCGCAATACGGGCCCGGATATGAAGGGGCCTGATGTGTTCGTACGGAGCCGGCAACAGGGGGGCCTCGGCGTGGCGAGATGCAACGGTTGACATGTTCGTCGGCCTTCCCGTGACCGGCCCTGAGTTCAGCATGAATTGCGGACATCCGTCGTGACATCTAGGCAGTTGCAGACAGCTCGAAAGTTCCTGTTTACCGTTGGGGCAAACAGTCGGATTGCGCGTTCTATGACGATTTTTACCGGTCGGTAGGGAACATCGGCCCTCAGAATCGGTCCTGCTAAGACAACCTCACGCAATCGCGAGAATCGCCGCAACCGATACAGTCGAGCGACCAGCGAGGAGAGCGGTGTTGGTCACGGGCACATTTTGCAGAGAGTCACTAATCTCTCGCCCTTTCTCACCTTCTGACAATCGATTCCGCGACGATGAAGCTGACAACGCAAAGACTCTCCAATCGGTACTTTCGCACCGGTGAGCGGCAGTCGGTTGAGAAACCCCTTCTGTTCGGTGAACATGCTTCCCGCTTTGGAAGAAGGTGTGGACTGAATCGAGGTTGTTGCACGAACTGGTTGTTCGCCAGAAGTGCCACTTGAACAGGATGCTCGCCGCTAAAGTGTCACTCCAACCTGCTCCGCAACTCCCGCCGTGGACACCTCGCACTATGGTTCTCGAACGACTGAGTAAGACTTGGTTCAATCTCGTTCATGGTGGCAACATCGTTTACAACCAGTGCTGGGAAGACCCGCGCTTGGATCGAGTTGCCTTGGAACTGACGCCGCAAGACCGCGTGGTCGTCATCACGTCGGCGGGCTGCAACGCGATTGATTACGCGCTCGCGGGAGCCGGTCACGTGCATGCGGTCGATATGAATCCCAAGCAGAACGCTTTGTTAGACCTCAAGCTGGTTGGGGCCAAGCAGCTCGACTACGCCACGTTCTGGAAGCTGTTCGGGCAGGGCTGCCTGCCCGAATGGAAGGACGTTTACCCGCAGGCTCTGCGTCCGCATCTGAACACCGACGCGCGGGCGTTCTGGGACGCTAAGGGACACAAACTGTTCCGCGAAGGGCGTCGCAAATCGTTCTACTTCCGCACGACGAGCGGCACGTTTGCGTGGTTCGTCAACTACTACATCAACCGCGTGGCGAAGATGCGGGACGCGGTCGATGCACTGCTCGCGGCGGATAGTGTCGAACAGCAGAAGAGCCTGTTCGAGCAGTACGACCTCGCGAAGAAGTTGTGGCGACCGATGATCAAGTTCGCCATGAAGCGCGACGTAACGCTGTCACTGCTCGGCGTGCCTGCCGCCCAACGACGACAGATCGACGAGGGCTATCCCGGCGGCATCCTGCAATTCGTGGTTGATCGCGTCGAGGCGGTCTTCACCAAGATTCCGCTCAAAGACAACTACGCTTGGCGCGTCTACATGACCGGCGAGTACTCGCCCGAAGCGTGTCCCGAGTACCTCAAGCCCGACAACTTCGAGCGACTGAAGAACGGCGTTGCCGATCACGTCTCGTCGCATACGAACACGGTGCAAGGCTTCGTCGAATCGTCTCCGGAACCGATCACGCGGTACGTGCTACTCGACCACATGGACTGGCTCTCGAAAGACCCCGCCAAGAAAATCCTGACGGCGGAATGGCAGGCCACGATCGACAAGGCCGCTCCCAACGCTCGAGTCCTCTGGCGTAGCGCGGGCCTCGACGGCACCTTCATCAACCCGATCGAAGTCTCGGTCAACGGCCAAAAGAAAAAGCTGTCCGACATCCTGCACTACAACCAACCGCTCGCGGACGAACTTCACGCCAAAGACCGCGTCCACACGTATGGCAGCTTCTGCATTGCTGATATCAGGAAATAGCATCGCAGACGGAGAAGTGGATTTTTCGGCATCCGCCTTGCGGTCAACAACCGTTGCTTTTGAGCAACGGCCTTGAGCGTCTTAGTCCATCAGAAAACAGCGTTTTTTCGATGTGCGAGGTTCGTTGATCGTAGTTTGTTCCGGTTGATGGCCAAGATGCGTGCAGATCGGCCAAAACATTGAGCATTCTCTGGCCGTCGCCCTACGTTGATTCCATTTGCTGCACTGAAGAGGTTGAAGAACGTGACAGACATGAAGCTCTCCCTCGGGTTTGAGGTGAATGGGGATTCAGAATCGCGGGAGGCGGTGACTCAGAGGGTGAGGGAGCGGAAGGAGTTGCTGGGGTACATCAATCTCAAGCTGGCGGCCAATGGGTTGCCGATCGCACATGCGGCGGGAGGGACCGAGCTGGTCCAGCTTGCTTCGGGCCTGATGACCAATTTTCGCGAGAAGACTCGGCTGCTGTACAACCATCGGTGTGCGGTCGATGCGCGGATCGAGTCGTTTCTCAACCGACACTTCTCGGACGTGCTGGATTCTTCTCGTTCTTCCTCTGGCTCTCGACCCTCGACCCTCGACTCTCAACCCCTCCGCGTCCCCGGTCGTGCGCTCGTCCTCGACCGGCATGGGCTGGCTCGAGAGATGTCGCTGCCTGCCGATGGCGATGAGTTCGAGAGTGAGTTGCTCCACTCTTACCGCTTGCGGAATGGTGTGCTTCACAACCCGCGATCGGATCGTCGGACAACCGTCGGGACGTTCCATGTGGCCGAGGGCGGCTTGCCAATCGCGGCGGATAAGCGAGCGGTGCCGAAGGCCGTCTATGTCGAACTCTTCAAGCACGCGATGCAGCCGCCGCGCGAGTTGCTGAAGCTGCCGTTCACTTCCAATCAGACTGAGCAGGCTCATTACTGGGTCTCGCTGCTGTTGCGACCACTCGTCTGTCCCGAGGTGCCCGGCTACTGCAACCAACAGACGATGGAAGTTCGCTTCTTCGCGCCGGGGTCGCTGGTCAGCAACTTGGATTTCGTCGAGTCGATCTTCGGCAACGCGGGCGATCCGTTCGTTCCAGCCAATGACTCGGCTCTCGATGTCGAACACTGGTCGGGTCACACCGGCTGCGTGATCCTCGCGCCGCACCTCACCTCACTGGCGAAGAAGCAACTCGGGTTGCCTCACTACGATCAGGCTACCGAACGACAGCGGCGTGACTCGATGTGCTGGAAGTCACCCGACGAACTCTACAACGATGGCGAAGCCTTCAAATTGACGTGCCGTACCGAGGAAGGAGTCATCGTCACGATCATCGCCGACAACTACTTCGGCTACTGCAAGAAAGAGGTCAAGACGCAGATCAGTTACGCGGCGAACCTGATGGGGGGCGTCGAAGAGGAACACTCCGGCGGGGCACTGGTCTTCCAAAGCTGGAGCTTGGGCGAAGAGCTTCAAGTCAACAGCCGTCGCTACAACGGACGGACCTTTGAAGACGTGGTCCGCGACTACGGCGATCTGATCCACGTGAAGTCCGAAGGCTACGGCATCGACCGTCGCTACCCGAACCTGATCTACATCCCCGAAGACGCGCTGGCTCATCTCCGTTTGCAGACGATCTCGTGGAAGCGGGGCGACCGGACGCTGAGTATCCCGCTGCTGCCGGATCGGGTCTACATGGCTCCGTCGGGCTACAAGCTGCGCATGGAGAAGCATCCGTCGGCTCCTTCTTGGCGACTGATCGGCACGGCGGCCGAAGGGGTTTACTGCCACAAGCCCTGCACCGTCAGCGGCGGTGGCAAGAGCGAGATCAGTAAGTCGCTCGTCGATTACATGCAGTACGGCTCCGTCTTCGTGGCCGACATCGAAAAGGACCTCGATCAAGTCGCGGCCATCTTCGCGAAGGACGTGTCGCAGCGTTGGACTTTGGAATTGGCGGCTCAGCAGCAATACGCCGTCTATCCCAGCCGACCGATCCTCAGCCCACGCCGCTCGCTGGGAAGTGTCATCAAGCTCCTCACGCCGTCCGACGAATACACGGCCGATTACAACGCATGGCTCAAGTCGATCCCGCCGCATATCTACGCGATCGTCTTCGCGATCAAACGCTTCTACGACCCCGAGTGGGCCGACAACTGGCGGCGTCACTTCAGCGTCGACTTCGTGAACGGCAGCCCCGGTCACGAACTGAAGCTCGACGATCGCCGCATCGTCGGGACGTACCTGCGAGTCGGCCTGACGGGCGAACACGGCTGGCGCACGTTCAAGGTTCGGCAAGATTTCGCTGCCGCATCCAAGGTTCAAACCGAAGACGACATCAGCGCGAGCGTCGTCGTGCCGGGACGGTGCCTGAACTACATGGCCTCGTCCAGCAAGCCGGATGACGACTGGAAGGCGGATGTGCCAGCAGCGGCTACGAGTGCGATGTCTCGCACGGTGAGCGGCACGGCGCTAGCCGCCGGTTCATCTGAAGCAAATGTCACGCGGACACCGGCGGCTAGCGCCGTGCCGCTCACGCATTCGGATCACCCGGAGACCAGCTTCAAGTTCACGCAGAACTGCGAATACCGCCTCTTCCAACGGCCCGACGATGCCATTCATCGCGGGTTCGACAAGCAGGCCGAAGCAGACCTCGCGCGGCGTGATGTGAATTTCATCTCGAACTTCGAACCGCTCACGCGCAAAGAGGTCGATGAGATGATGACGAAGGTCGTCGACTTCGATGCCTTCACGCCGCCGATGAAGAAGTTGTTGAGGTCTGTGCGGAACGGCGATGTCCATTACATCGTCTGCTCGGACAACCCGCGTCGCGTGGGAGGCGTTCCGTCCAAGAACCCGCGCTACCTGCAAGACCGCCCCGACATCGTGAGGCCGATGGACCGCTACGTCGCCGAAATGGGGACGCGCTTGTGGCGCAAGGTCCCGGCCGACCAGCCCGTTCATCTGCCGGTCAACGCGATCCTGTCGGGCCGTCGCAACAACCCGCCCGAAGCGGCGAAAGGGATTCGGAGTCTCGCCGTTTACAGCCCGATCCACTATCAGGAACTGCCCGAGCTGTTCATGGACTATGTCTGCTCGTTGACGGGCAAGAGTCCCTCCACGACCGGTGCGGGGAGCGAAGGGGCACTGACGAAAGGTCCGTTCAACGCCCTCTGTACAACGGCCGATCTGAACGCGGCTCTCGTCTCGATGATCCTGACCGGCCTGCAAGGCTTCTCGTCGGCGGCAGGCCACGTCGGCCCGAACGCCCGCTTCGATCACGACATCAGCCTGCTGGTGCCGGAAGTCTGGAGCCGCATGTCGCCCGACGAACGCGATCCCGCGTACCTCATCAAAGAGCGACTGCTCGAACCGGTGCAGGACTTCACTCACAAGGGAGAACTCATTCCCGCGAGTCGCCTCGGCTACCGCATCACCGACCGCTTCACTCGCCGCTTCTTCGGCCGCATCTTCGACAACCCGGACAAGGTTTTTGATAGGTCGATTCTTCAGCCAGAGACTCAAGACGTGAACTCGTTCGCGGACGGAGTGCAGTACATCGTCGAAGCCCAACAGCGCGTCGCCCGCCAATACTTCGAAGACGGCTCGATCGAACACGCCTGCCCGCCGCTCAAGGCGCTGCTGACGATCATGGCTCACGGCGCATGGAGCGGAAAAACCGAACGCGATCCCACCGTGAGAGCGATGTTCACGAAAGAGGCTCTTCTCACTAGCGACTGGTATCGCGCCCGGCTGATCGCCAAACAACAGCGAGACATCGCCCACTGGCAACACCGCGCCGAAACCCTCGCCCTGTACGAGAAGGACCGAGAAGAATCCGACCCCGCGTTCCTCGAATCGATCCGCGAGCGGCAACAATTCGTGAATGAGCAACTCGCGCGAGTTATCCGCGCCGAGTACGTTGATGAACTTGTCGGCACGCTCGGTGTCGATCCGAATCTGTGAAGCGGCGTTCGCAAACACGGTGTGACGGAGAAATCAGGATTCGACTGCGGAGACGAACTCTAGCGAGAACCTCTCCGCTTCGGACAGATGGCGAACCTGCGGCCATGCTGCGATCAACTGAGGGCGTCGCGATTCATAGTCGCGACGGGTCTTAGCGATGCGGCTGGCCTTCGGCTGTTGACCGAGTTGTCCTTCCGGAGAAGCGTGGCATTCCCAGCGTGGCGATTTGACATGGATGTTATCGGGGTACAACGCCCGCATGACCCACGCTTCCATGTTCTTGCTGGGTGTGCAAAAAATGCACTTCGGCGGAAGCGTTGACTCATTCATCCAACGCAGAACAACCTGCCGCAGTGCGTTTGTGGTCGCGTCCGCTGGCGGGCACGGTTTCACGCAGGGAAGATCAGTTGCCGTCTCATCGTAGATGTGGCCACGTTGGTATGTCTCTTCGGCAACGTCTGCGTCCACCTGGATGACAAGGGCGTCGTGATTCAGTAGCGAGATTGATCCGGAAACGGAACCTCCGCCTTCGCTCGCTGCCTGTCGGCACCAACGGTACACACTGGACCAGCCCTCACCCGTTCCTCCGAATGCAAGAGAAAAGTCGGGAGAAATAGTCGTGAAGTCCAGCTCGCGTTCCGGAAGAAGGCTGCGGATCGCAGCACGCAACACGATTCCGTCCGTTTGCCCTTCCACGACCAACCCGATACGAAGCGGACGTGAAGACGTTGTCTCAGACATCGGGCACTCCTCCCAAATGTCCCATGACCCACAGTCGCGAAAGTGACCAACCTTCCTGAGCTTTCTTCATCATGCCAGGGGTCACTTCAATTCTCCTTACAGAAGTGCGACCGGTTTCAGTTCGCGAGACGGTGAAGAGTCGAATCCGATCATCCTGCAACGGCAAGCCATCCAGCACGAGCGGGTTATGTGTGGTGAGTAGAATCTGCCGTCCAGGCGCGCCAGTCGTGTACCAATCGCAAAGGCACTTCATTAGCGCTCTGGCCAGTCTCGGGTTGATCCCATGGTCCGCATTATCGACAGCACAGACTTGCGGAGCATTGGGGTGAGCCGCCAACACGGCGAGAAACAACACGAACAGTGATCCCTCGCTCGCATCGTAGCCCGAGAGTTCATTGCGGCCCTCACACATGAAGCGATCCACGAATCGCACGACGACTGGCATCGCGGCCGCGGAGCGTGACAACGGAAGATTTCTAGCCATCGCCGAACCAAACTCGTCAGCCCAGTCAATCAAGCCATGCGCGTCGTCGATTACCTGATTGAGTTGCGGATTCTCTCGATTGTCTTGTTCATTTTTCCAACGCTGCATGAGCAGCTCAGAGACTGCCTCTGCTAACGATCCCCCTGACAATCCAACGGGCTTGCGTGGCTGCGTTTCCGGGGACATGCCGCGTAGGACACTGGTTGTAGGCGAGTAGATGACGAAGTTCTGCAAGAGCTTCAAAAAATCGCGTGCTGACTGCCGAATGGCCGGATCAATTACGTACAAGGCCGCCACGCCCTGTTCGGGGTCCGGCTTGAATTTCGTGTCGGTCGAACGATCAAACACTCGGGCAGAATCTGACTCCAAGACCTCGGTCTCGTAGAACCAAGCCGGGTGGGGATCTTCAATTGGATTCTGGAGCGACACCGCGTAGCTGTCGCTTATCGACTCCGTCCCCAAGTAGATGTGTGGAGGTTCTGTTGCCCCCTTGAACGAGGACTTGTAGAGCTTAGGCACACCGGGACGAACGCCGCGTTGAAGGAGCGTCTGGTCATCGACCTTGCCGGACGCGGCTGCGGAAAGGACGCCGATCGCTTCCAGCAGGTTGCTCTTTCCGCTGCCGTTGGCACCGATGAAAACGTTGACTTGGCCGAGTTCGACCTCGACGTTTTCCAGCGTCTTGAATGAGCGGACAACCAACTTCTTAATCATGATTTCCACAAATTCCGAAGGGGACAATGTGAGTTGGTTGAACGATAACGAAGTCGTTCAGCGTTGTCCCGTCTCCGCTGGAAGTCTGGAGCTTCACACCTCAGAATGAGCGGCAACTGATCGGCCTTGGGCTGACGAGGCTCGCAGAACAAACATCCAACTTGATTCAATCGACCCTAAGAGAACGAACCCCATGACCCCGACCGAACTGCGTGCGAAGCAGGCTCCGTTTAAGAACAAGTACAAGGACGATCCGGGTTCGGGATTGGTGACAATGCGCGCGGTCGCGACGTTGCAGGTGGAGACGGTGTCGTGTCGGTTGAAGTTCGAGGTGGCTCCGGAGAACGCGGGACTGCATCCGTTGTCGGGCGGCGACGGGACGTATGCCTGTTCGGCCGAGATGCTGTTGCAGGCGCTGGTCGGTTGTGCGGGAGTCACCTTCGGAGCGGTGGCGACTTCGATGGAGGTGCCGGTGCGCGGCGGAACGATCACCGCCGAAGGGGACGTTGATTTCCGAGGGACGCTCGGCGTGGATCGCAGTGTGCCGATCGGGTTCCAAGCGATTCGGATGACGTTCGACATCGACACCGACGCGCCGCCCGAGAAGCTCGCCAAGCTGATCGAACTGACCGAACGCTACTGCGTCGTGTACCAGACGCTGAAGAGCTCACCGAAGTTGGCGAGTCAGTTGGTGGCCAAGTAGCTCGAACTGCCCGAGTGCGGTGAAGCGCGAGAAGAGCCCCTAACCCTAGCCCTCTCCCGACCACCGAGGCGGCGGTGCCCGAGCCGGGGCGAGGGGACAGGAGGCAGACCAAGTGAGTCGCCAACTGGAGCGAACCGGTTCGTCGCGATAGTCTGTTCCGCGACTGGTTCTGTCCCCGTTCAACCCGCGCAAGGAGACTCTGTCATGTCCACTGCAACCGTTGCTGCTCCCAAGATTCGTCAGACCAACATGTTCATCGGCGGCAAGTGGCAGGAGTCGCGCGGCGGGAAGCGGTTCCCGACGCTCAACCCAGTGAATGAGACCGTCATCGCCGAGATCGCGCAGGGGAACGAGGCCGATGTCGATGCCGCGGTGAAGGCGGCTCGGGCGGCGTTTGAGACCGGGCCGTGGTCGAAGATGGATGCGCGAGATCGCGGGCGGCTGATGAACAAGCTGGCCGATTTGATGGAGGCCAATCTCGAAGAGCTGGCCGCGCTCGAGTCGCTCGACAACGGCAAGCCGATCCGCGATGCACGAGCCGCCGACCTGCCGCTGGCGATTGATTGCCTGCGCTACTACGCCGGATGGGCCGACAAGTTGACGGGCGATGTGATCCCGATTCGCGGCAACTATTTTTGCTACACGCGGCGCGAGCCGGTCGGCGTTGTCGGCCAGATCATTCCGTGGAACTTCCCGATACTGATGGCCGCTTGGAAGTGGGGACCGGCCCTCGCGTCAGGCTGCACGATCGTGATGAAGCCTGCCGAGCAGACTCCGCTCACATGCCTGCGACTGGCGGAGCTGGCTCAAGAAGCGGGCTTCCCGGACGGTGTCATCAACGTCGTCACGGGCTACGGCGAAACGGGAGCCGCCATGGTGCGTCACCCCGGCATCGACAAGATCGCCTTCACTGGTCACTACGAGACCGCTCAGAAAATCATGGTCGATGCGGCGAAGACACTGAAGCGGCTGACGTTCGAGTTGGGAGGCAAGAGCCCGAACATCGTCTTTGCGGATGCGGACCTCGACGCCGCCGTGGCGGGTGCCGAATTCGGCCTCTTCTTCAACCAAGGCCAGTGTTGTTGCGCGGGGTCGCGGTTGTTCGTCGAGCAGTCGATTCACGACGAGTTTGTGTCGAAGGTCGTGGACCGAGCGAAGTCCCGGCAACTGGGTGACTCACTCGACCCGAACACGACTCAGGGACCGCAGGTCGATGCCGACCAGTTCAACAAAATTCTGAGCTACATCGACAAGGGTAAGGCCGAAGGCGCGAAGTGCCTCACCGGCGGCAGCCGCTTCGGCAACAAGGGCTTCTTCATCGAGCCGACAATCTTCACCGAGGTCCACGATGAGATGTCGATCGCTCGCGACGAAATCTTCGGGCCCGTGATGAGCATCCTGCCGTTCAAGAACACGGATGACATCATCGCCCGCGCGAACAACACGTACTACGGTTTGGCCGCCGCCGTCTGGACGCGCGACGTGCAGAAGGCACACCGCGTCGCGGCCAGCGTCCGCGCAGGGACGGTCTGGGTGAACTGCTATGACGTGTTCGACGCCGCCGCCCCATTCGGCGGCTTCAAAATGAGCGGCTCCGGCCGAGAACTCGGTGAAGCGGCCCTAGCCAACTACACAGAACTCAAGACCGTCACGATGAGCCTTGGGTAATCAAAGCAACATACAAGAGGTCATCAAAATGACAGCCAAAGAGTCTGTGTTGAACGCTGTTCGAGAAATGCCCGACCAAGCGACTTGGGAGGAGATCGTCAATCACTTGGACATCTTGGCGGCGATTCAACGAGCCGATGAAGATGCCGACGCGGGGCGGGTCTACACGCTTGAAGAGGTCAAACTTGAGGTTGCCTCATGGCGTTTGAAGTAGTCTGGCCGCAGGCAACATTGAACCAATTGCGTGAAATCCACGATTACATCGCATTGGACAATTCGTCCGCAGCCGATCGAGTTGTGGATTCGATCATCGCCAGGACCGAGCAGTTTCGCGGGACGCCGTTCATTGGTGCGCGATATCCCGAGGCACACGACCCTCGTGTGCGCCAAACAGTCGTCGGGCGATATCGCATTTTCTACCGCGTGTATGAGGGCCATCAGGAAGTCAGAATCCTTTGCGTCTGGCACGGTTCGCGTCGCGAACCAAAACTGCCTGTTTACGACGAGTGACTGTTCCTAAACTCGTTCATCGCCCAGCCAAGTTCGTTTCAGATTGCTGAGAGGAATTCTCTTCGTGTCCAACGCCGATCCCTCGACCAAGCCTGCTCCGCCGAAGGGGAGCGTGTTGAATGACCTCAAAATACTCTGGCACATGGCCGTGACGGGCGGCCGGGGGAAGACGCATGAAGAGCGTCTGGAGAATTTCTATTCGGGACAGGCGACCGGGTACGACGCCTTTCGCAAGCGGCTGCTGCACGGAAAGGAAGAGTTGTTTGACTCGTTGCCGACCGTGCCGGGAGGCGTCTGGGTCGATATGGGGGCCGGGACGGGAGAGAACGCCGAGAACTGGGGCGAGCGGTTGAAAGTTTTTTCCAAGGTGTATCTTGTCGATCTCAGTTCGTCGTTGCTGAAGGTGGCCGAACAGCGCGTGGCGGCTCGGGGTTGGACGAACGTCACGCCCGTTCATGCCGATGCCACGAAGTTTCTGCCCGATGAGGGACTGGCCGACATCGTCACGTTCTCGTACTCACTGACGATGATTCCCGATTGGTTCCTCGCGATGGACCAGGCCCTGCGGATGCTCAAGCCGGGCGGGTTGATCGGTGTTGTGGACTTCTTCGTGGCGCGGAAGTGGCCCGCCGAGGGACTGGCGAAGCACCGCTGGTCCACACGAACGATGTGGCCGATGTGGTTCGCCAACGACAACGTCTTCTTGAACGGCGACCACATCCCCTACTTGCAGAGCCGGTTTGAAACGGTCTCGCTGAACCAGCATCGCGGCAAAGTCCCCTACATGCCGTTCGTCCGCGCGCCGTACTATCAGTTCGTCGGACGGAAGCCGGTCTAAATCGACCGTATTGATTTGTCAGGAACAATCGTGACTCGCACAACATCGCTTGTACTGCTGACCGCGATTCTTTTGGGTTGTTCTTTGAACGACCCATCTATCGAGCAGGCTCGATCCCAAGTGAAGCGACTGGCGGACCACTTTGACCGCCAGACGACTGCGACAGGCGTCTACATTCGTCCGGCCAATAACCAAGCGGGTGAGAAGGATCCGTGGGGGGCCGACATCATCGTCGAGTATTCCCAAGGTGGCATGGCCGAGGTCGTCACAGTGACTTCAGCCGGGCCGGATCGCGAACTCCATTCAAAGGACGATGTCGCAGTCTTCCGGCAATCGACCAACTTCAAAGGTCTGGGCGAAGGGATCAAGAAGAGCGCCGGAGGCGTGGCCGGTGAGATTGCGAAGGGGGCGGTCAAAGGAGCCGTGGAGGGCGTGAAGGATTCGGTTAAAGAGGGCGTTCAAGATGTGAAGGACGGATTGAAGATGGTGCTGCCGAAGAAGAAGCCTGACGCTGTCGAGCAGCCAGCCAAGGACGCTCCCTCACCCTAGCCCTCTCCCGACCACCGAAGCGGTGCCCGAGTTGGGGCGAGGGGGCAAGGCAGGACCTGTGGGAGGTTGGTCAGCGTGGCGAAGATCTTCTACAGCATGGCAGGTGAAGGTCGCGGACATGCCGTGCGTGTGAGGACATTGGTCGAACACCTGCGGCATGAACATGAGCTCGTGCTGTTTGCTCCTGACGATGCGTATGACTTCCTGATGAAGTCGTATGGGGCAGACAACGCAGTCGAGAACGTGCAGTTGGTGCGGATCGAGGGACTGAAGTTTCGATACACCGGCGGCAAGCTGGACCTCTTCAAGTCGATCTGGTGCGGACTGAAGTACGCCGGGTTTGAGTTGCCGTCCATCGTGAACGGATTGTTCAAACAGATCGAGTCCGAACGACCTGACCTCTGCATTTCCGACTTTGATCCGGCGCTCCCTCGTGCTGCGCGGCGAGCCGGTGTGCCACTGATGAGCCTCGACCATCAACACGTTTTGCTGGCCTATGACCTGCGCGGACTGCCGTTGCTGTTGCGTCGCTATGCGTGGTGGATGAGCTGGTCGGTCCGCGCTTACTACGGGCGCGGCAAGTACGCGGCGGTCACGTCATCGTTCTACACGCCGCCGCTTAAGTCGGGCTTCGAGCATGTGCGGCAAGTCGGCCCAATGCTGCGCGATGACCTCGCCGCGATGACGCCAAGCAACGGAGGCTATCTGTTGTCGTACCTGCGGCCGAGTACTCCCGCGTGCGTGTTGGAGTCACTGGGTACGTGCGGCTTCGACGTGCGAATCTACGGGCTGGACGAACGGCCTCGCGACGGACGGCTGTCGTTCCACGCGATTGATGAACGGGCGTTCGTCGAGGATCTCGCGGGCTGTGCGGCGCTGGTCAGTGCGGCGGGAAATCAACTCCTCGGCGAAGCCCTTTTCCTCGGCAAGCCGGTCTTCGCGATTCCGGAAGAGTTGCATCACGAGCAACGGATCAACGCCTGCTTTCTGAAACAGATGGGAGCGGGGGATTGGGTCACGCTGGAACGCTTCACGGCCGCGCCGCTGCTTCGCTTCTTGTCGCGACTCGATGAGTATCGAGCCAACACCGCGCCGCTGGCCGGTCGCCTCAATGGAACTCAAGATGCGCTGGCGGCAATCAACAGCCTGCTGGCAAACTTAGGGTAAGCGTCTCGCTTGCCCGTGATTCCGTGAGAACGTGAGAAGATGGTCAGGCGAGACGCTTACCCTACGGGAGTTGAGCCGAGCGATTCACCCCGTCTCACCGTCCAAGTCTCATGCTTGACGGTGGCTTTGGTCACGGTGAAGGGAGTCCGTTTAGCGAACTGATCGAAGATCGAGTTGGCTCGCGCGGGATCGGGCTGGTCCGCGTGAGCGTGCAGTAGGTAACGGAGCACGAGCGGCGCGGCCTTGGTCGTCGTGAACGGTTCGGCGAAGCAAGCGGAGGCTCCCATCCAGCCATCTTCGCGGACGTGCCAGTGAGTCGGATGGCTCGGGTTGGACGGGTGATCGAAATAGGTGATCCCTTCGGTCACAGCACCGCTCAGAGCGGGCGAGACGACAGGTCCGCTGTAGTCCATCCAGCGGGCGCGGTTGCCAAAGATCGCTGGTTCGCCGACTCGGCCTTCGCTATCGGAAAGCTGACCGCCGCCGAAGTGAGCCGACAAACTCTTGGCGACTCGCACGGCAAGGAACCCGAAGTTCGTCTTGCCGAATTCGAGCATGTCGGCCGTGGGACGGAATGTCGATTGGAGTTCGATCAGCGTTTCGCTCGTGCCATTGGGGCGAGCTGCGTCGCCCGATCGAACAGCGACGATCAGCTCCTGTTCGATCAGCTCTTTCGGATCATGACCGTCGTGCCAGCCGAGCTTCACGGCCATCACCGCCTCGTCGTCTCCATCGTGATAGACCAGCCACTCCTTCTGTCGGATGCGCGCGGCCGACGTGTTTCCCCAGAAGTCGATCCCGAGAACTTTGTGATGCGCGAACCAAACCGATTGATGGTGATCGTGGTTCGGCGCACCAGGGTGTCCCATGCGAGTCAGACTCGCGCCCGAAGGGCCATTCAGCGGGAAGAAGAACGGTCGGGGATAACTCGTCCCAAAGTGCCAGCAAAGCCGCTCGCGCCCGTCGATGACAAACGACGCGCGATGATCGGGTAGTGGGATGACTTGGCATCGGGAGATGCGGTACGGCATGGGCGGCATTTTCAGAATGAAGGAGGCTGGGAGTTCGGTAACTGCTCCGTTCCGGTGAGCCGGGCATCGTGAGGATCTGTGCAATTGAAGCGATTCGAAGTGCAGACGTACGCCACGATCCAAAGCCTATCCTGCATCAGTCTCCGGCTTCAATCGGTCTGTAAACGCCATCGACAATCGGTGGTCGCCCTGTCGCTCCGCGACAGGGCGCGAGAACGCACGAGTGGCGTTTGTTGTTCATGCGAGGTGACTCAGCAGATGGATGTTCCATGTTGATCGCGTCTTCTGTCGCGGAGTGACAGAGCCATCTTCTCAAATATCCTTGTTACGCAGCGTTTTGATGGGAGACCACCCATTGGCGACTGTACCCGATTGCGGGTGTAGAGCGCGATCAGCATTGCAGTTCCCGTCGTCTGTGTAATCATCCGCGTCCGCTGTCGCATTTCGGTGGTCAAGACTGATCGGAGTCCGGAAGCGATCAACAGCGTTTCAAAATTGTCGAGTTGCGAAAAATGAGGAGGCATGAAGAATGAGCGTTCGTTTGCCGTGGTTGGTTTTGATCGTGGCCGGTTGTCTGTGGAGCGTTGCGGACGCGGTGGCGGTCGAACACACCAAGGACTCATTAGGCCGTGTGGACATTCCTCTATCAAGAAAGAGCGAGGAAAAGGAGGATACGTAGCGTTGAATTGGAAGGTTAGGAGTTTCCAAGTGGATCAGGGA
>Ga0114966_10000946_pt1 | contig 27180 bp, 23 predicted proteins | sample M_130207_XF_Meta_FD_87029 | JGI IMG/M metagenome (GOLD analysis project Ga0114966, IMG submission 87029) | Freshwater microbial communities from Lake Montjoie, Canada to study carbon cycling - M_130207_XF_MetaG | ecosystem: Environmental > Aquatic > Freshwater > Lake | place: Lake Montjoie... | reverse complement strand
CCAGCGATGACCCGCGGCGCCCCGCGGCCGGCCAGCGTCGCCGCGGAACGCAGCGGTTCGATCGTGCGCGTGGCCAACGTGTGGGGTCCGGTCATCCATGTGAAGGTGCCCGCACACGACGCGCCCGCGATCTCGAGCATCTTGGGGCCGAGCGCGGCGAGCACCAAGGACGGCGTGGCCCCACCCGGTGGGTACGTGACGCGAGCGGTGTAGTTGGGCCCGACATGGTCGACGGTGCGATCGACGAGCAGCGCCCGCACGATGTCGATGTACTCTGCGACCACGTCGACGATGCCCTTGTACGGCACGCCCCACCAACCTTCGGACACCATCGCGTGAGTGGCACCGACCGCGAGGCACACGCGATCACCCGCCAGCTCGGCCACGGTGAGCGCCTGCTGCGCCATGGTGGCCGGATGGCGTGTCTGCACGGGCACCACGCCGGTGCCGAGCTCGATGGTGGACGTGCGCAACGCGACCGCGGCGAGCGCGGTGAGCGCATCGAAGAACGGCGTCTGGGGAACCCAGAGCGACGCGAAGCCGCGCGCTTCCGCCTCGACGCCGCGCTCGACGAGCGCGGACGGCGTGGTGCAGTCCGCACCCGAGAACAATCCGATCTGCATGGATGGAGTGGCCATCCCCGAGCATGGCACGACGAGCGCTCTCGTGGCGCGGCGGTCAGTGGCCCTTGGCGCAGAAGTGGTCTTGATCATCGTGCTGCCGGCTTTGTAGATCAACGAGAACTCAGGAGTACCCCATGGTGCTTGTAGGGGTAGTACAGATAGAAATACGCGGGCGGCAAGCCCTATCCTTCGCACGTCCTCGCGGTCGCGGCGCCCCGCAGCACCTCGGCGCCGTGTTGGTTCAGGGTGCGCACCTCGAGGTCGACTTCGGGCGATTCGCCGGCCCGTACCCCGACCACGGTCGTGGTGGCGGTGAGCGTGTCGCCCGGCCACACGGTGCCGCGGAACTGGGCAGCCCACCGGGTGAGGGTCGCATCGCCGACCAGGTCGGTGAGCGCGCGCGAGGTCAGACCCATAGTCAACATGCCGTGGGCGAAGATCCCGGGGTAGCCCATCCACTCGGCGAAGGTCGCGTCGTGGTGCAGCGGGTGGAAATCGCCGGATGCTCCGGCGTACATCACGATCTGGGTGCGGGTGAGGTCGTCGACGAGAACGAGCGACGTGGTCGAGCCGACGACGAAGTCACCGAGACGATCGAGTATGTCGCCCGGAACCGACGCGTTCGCGGGCGCGGCCGGCGGCGCGCTATCGGTGGGTGCGCCGTCGACGAGCTTCTCGGTGGTGACGCCGACGAAGGTGGCCGTGATAACCGGCCGCCCGGCTGCGTCGGTGTAGTCGGTGACGGTCTCGCGGAATCGGAGGCGGCCACCCCGGCGGCCGTCGCGATGCCAGATGTTGCCGGCGCGGGTGTGGCCCGACAACACGTCGCCCACCACGGGGTGACGGTGGTACGCGAAGTTCTGTTCGGCGTGAAAACCCGTTTGCTGAGGGACCGCGGCGCCCGCATCGCCGGCAGTGCCCGAAGACTCGCGCCCTGATCCGAACCAACGTGCACCGGGCTGTGGGCGACGGGTGTAGTTCGGGTCGAAGTGATCGCTCGCCATCATGAACGTCGGCGGAGCCAGGATGGCGCCGACCCGCGTGGCTGCGGCGAGATCCGCGTCTCGGTAGATCGGGTTCGGATCGCCGACCGCGCGGGCGAACTGCATCACGAGGCTCTCGTCGATGGGGAACCGAGGCACGGTCAGCATCGAACGTGTATCGCTGCGGTCACTCGCCGGCGTCGAGGCCGAGCAGTCCAACTCCGCTACCTGGGCCGAGTGCACCGGCGTCTCGGTACACGGCGAGCTTCTCGCGCGAGTCGTTGATGTCGAGGTTGCGCATGGTGAGTTGGCCGATGCGATCCTCGGGGCCGAAAGCACTCTCGCTGCGTTCCATCGACAGGCGATCGGGTGCATAGGTGAGGTTCGGGCTCGTGGTGTCGACGATCGTGTAGTCATCACCGCGACGCAGGCGCACGGTGACCTCGCCGGTGATCGCCGAGCCGACCCACCTCTGCAGCGGTTCGCGCAGCATGAGTGACTGCGGGTCGAACCACCGGCCTTCGTAGAGCAACCGGCCGAGCCGCCGACCCATGGTGCGGTAGTTCTCGATGGTGGCTTCGTTGTGGATACCGCTGACGAGGCGCTCGTACGCGAGGAACAGCAACGCCATGCCAGGCGCCTCGTAGATACCGCGCGACTTGGCTTCGATGATGCGGTTCTCGATCTGGTCGCACATACCCAGCCCGTGACGGCCGCCGATGCGATTGGCCTCGAGCACGAGGTCGACCTTGGACGCGTACTCGGTCCCGTTCAAGGCCACCGGCCAACCGTTCTCGAAGCGGATGGTGACGATCTCGGGTTCGATCGCAACGCCGGTTTCCCAATGCTTGACGCCCATGATGGGCTCGACGATCTCCATGGAGGTCTCGAGGAACTCGAGGGTCTTGGCCTCGTGGGTGGCGCCCCAGATGTTGGCGTCGGTGGAGTACGCCTTCTCGGTGCTCGCCCGATAGGGCAGATCGCGGGCGAGGAGCCATTCGCTCATCTCGGCGCGGCCGCCGAGCTCGTCGACGAACGACTGGTCGAGCCACGGCTTGTAGATGCGCAGGTTCTCGTTGACGAGCAGGCCGTAGCGGTAGAACCGCTCGATGTCGTTGCCCTTGTAGGTGGAGCCGTCACCCCACACGTCGACCGCGTCGGTGTGCATGGCCCGCACGAGCAACGTGCCGGTGACTGCGCGGCCAAGCGGTGTGGTGTTGAAGTACGTCTTGCCCGCAGTGGTGATGTGAAACGCACCGCATTGCAATGCGACGAGTCCTTCGTGAACGAGCTCCTCGCGGCAATCGACGAGGCGTGCGATCTCGGCGCCATACTGCTTGGCCCGCTCGGGAATGGATTCGAGGTCGGTCTCGTCGGGCTGACCCAGGTCGGCGGTATAGGCGCAGGGGATCGCGCCCTTCTCGCGCATCCAGGCAACGGCGACCGACGTGTCGAGGCCTCCGGAGAATGCGATGCCGACGCGCTCGCCGAGTGGAAGTGACGTGAGAACCTTGCCCATACCGCCCACCGTACCGAACGCCCGCGGTCGGGACTCAGCCGGGCCGGTAAGGTCGGCTCGTGCCTGACCTCAACGAACTCTGCGACGACCTGGCCGCCGAGCACGCCGCGCTCGACCTGCTGCTCGAACCGCTCGACGCTGCGGCATGGGCCACCCCGACCCCGGCCGACGGGTGGACGATTCGTGATCAGATCGCGCACCTGTACTTCGGCGACAACCGGGCGCTCCTCACGGCCGTCGATCCCGGGGCGTTCGTCGCGTTGCGCGAAGTGGAATACGTGGACAAATCGAAGTTCGCACACGCGATGGTCGGGCCGGAGCTCGGGCCTGACGGGCCATCCGTCTACGCCGCGTGGAAGCGCGAGCGATCGGCGTTCATCGACGAGTACCGCACCCGCGACCCCAAGATTCGCGTCGAGTGGTACGGGCCACCGATGAGCCCGCTGTCGAAGGTCACGGCGCGCATCATGGAGACCTGGGCGCATGGTCAGGACGTGGCCGACGCGCTGGGAAGGACGCGCGAACCCACCGATCGATTGCGCCACATCGCGCACATCGGTGTCGGTGCGCGGCGCTTTAGCTACACGATCAACAACCTCGACGTCGACGACACATCGGTGCTGGTCGAGCTCACCGCGCCGAGCGGGGCCATGTGGAGCTGGGGCGACCCCGGCGCGTCCGAATCGGTGCGCGGCCCGGCACTCGACTTCTGCCTCGTGGTCGTGCGGCGTCGCCACCTGGCCGACACCTCACTCGTCGCGGACGGCGCAAGCGCCGCGGCCTGGCTCGCTATCGCTCAGGCGTACGCAGGCCCAGGGGGCTCGGGTCGCCGGGCAGGCCAGTTCTCCGACGCCACGCACGAGCGACGGTGGCTCGACGGTCTGCCCCGATAGCCATCGTCAGTGGTCGGCTGGTTCCCGCCCGTGGGCCCACAGGGCAGGCGGTATCAGCGCCCACGGTGAGGCCGCGCGCGGCGTGTTCAGCTGACGCGAGGTTGCGCGTACCTCACGCGGGCCGTTCGCCGGTGAGGGTGACGCGGTGCATGATCCGACGGTGACCGCTGTAGTCGGGCACCGCGTAGTGCTGCGTGACGCGGTTGTCCCAGAACGCGACCGAGCCCGGTGCCCAGCGGAAGCGCACCTGGAAGTCGGGCCGTTGCACGTGCTGCAGGAGGTAGGGCAACAGCACATCGCTCTCGCCCTTGGTGATGCCGAGGATGCGCGTGGTGAAGTTGTTGTTCACGTACAGCGCAGGCCGGCCGGTGACCGGATGGCGGCGCACAACCGGGTGCTCCATCGCCGGCCAGGCGCGCCGGATCTCTTCGAGGTTCGCGCTGACCGAGTGCCCACCGGCGATGGCTTTCTCGAGCGGCACGATGATGTCGTGCAACGCGGTGAGGCCATCGAGCATGGACTGCATCCGCGGCGACAGCGCGTCGAACGCGGCGTACATCGACGCCCAGCACGTGTCACCACCGAGCGGCGGCAACTGCACGGCGCGCAGCACCGAACCGAGTGCGGGTTGCTCCATGAACGATGAATCGGAGTGCCAGGAGTTGCCACCGTCGTTCTGTGGCGTGATCTGGTCGAGCACGGTCATGTCGACGAAGTCCGGGTGAGACTTCGCGAATGCGTGGTGTTCGAACGGGCCGAAGCAACCGGCGAAGCGCACGTGCTGCGCGTCGGTGAGGTGCTGGTCGCGGAAGAACAGTACGAGGTGCTCGTAGAGCGCCCCTTCGATGGCGGCCATTGTGGACGGATCATCTGGGGCCGACGCGAGGTCGACGCCGCGGATCTCGGCCCCGATCGTTGCCGTGAGTGGGGTGATCTCGATGGGGTGCATGCTCAGTTGGTGATCTGGTACGGGTTGCCCCACCCATTGATGTGGGCGACCTCGGCCAGTGGTTTGCGTCTCGGTTTGCCCAGCTTCTCCTCGCCGTAGCCGAAGAACACCGCGCACTCCATGAAGATGTGCGGCGGGATGCCGAGGATCGCCTTGATCTCGTCGTTGCGCAGGAAGAAGAAGGTGGTGAACAACGACGACACGCCGAGCGCGCGGCCGGCGAGCATCATGTTCTGGCACGCCTGGAACAGCGACACCCCGCGGCCGCCCGGGATGACGCGGGTCTCGCGAAGCGTGCCGTCGAGGTTGGTCTCGTACTCGCCCTTCATGCGCACGCCGCGCTCGGGGTTCCAGCACACCACCACCATCATGGGAACGGTGTCGAGATGCTCGACCGCGGCATGCCCCGTGATCGGCCGCCCGACGCCGTCGACGAGCTGCTCGGGCTTCTGTGCGCGCTCGGCATCAATGGTGGAGAACGCGTCGACCATGTGCACCTTGATGCGCTCCTTGAGGTCGCGTTGGGTGACGACGACGAACTCCCACGGCTGCGTGTTGCCCGAACTGCACGCCATGGTGCCGGCCTGCACGATCTGATCGATGACGTCGGCCGGGATCGGGCGATCCTCGTAGATGCGCGTGGCGCGCAGCGAGTAGATGGCCTCGAACACGGTCATGCTCGCGTCGCTCGGTGCGGCGAACAAATCGGTCTTCATGGTGGGTCCCTCAGGCTTCGAGTCGGTAGAAGTTCATCGCGTTGTCGCGCAGCACGGCGCGGCGTTGCGCATCGGAGAGCAGGGTGGTGTCGAGCAACTCTTTGGTCGCGCCGGGGAACGTGCCGTCGGCGTGCGGATAGTCCGATGCGAACACCACGTTGTCGGGGTAGGCGGCGAGCATCGCGTCGAGACCCGGTTCGACCTCTTCGACCGACACGACGCACTGTCGACGGAAGTAGTCGGATGGCCGCATCGTAAGGTCCGCGTTTGGGAAGCCGAAGACCTCGAGGTGCTCGTCGAGTCGGTGCAAGTAGTGCAATGCCCACACCGCGCCGGTCTCGAGCAAACCGACGCGCAGGAGCGGGTGGCGTTCGAGGATGCCGAACGCGATGAGCGTGGTCAGGTTCATGATTTGCTCGACCGGGAAGTGGGCGGCGTGCATCGCCGTGAAGTCGTTGTCGAAGCGGTCGCCGAAGTACGAGTAGGGCACGACACCGTTGAGTCCAGGATGGATGCCGAGGGGAACGTCGGTCTCCTCGAGGTACGACCACAGCGCGTCGTAGCCCGGATCGTGCAGCGGCGCGATGTTCTCGAAGCGCTCGGGCCGGCGCCACACTCCACGGAACCCGTGCTGTTCGACGCAACGGCGAGCTTCGGCGAGCGCGTCGTCGGGATGCGTCATAGGCAACGTCGCGATGCCGATGAGCCGCTTCGGGTCGTGGGCGCAGTAGGACGCGAGCCAATCGTTCAGCGCGCGACAGAGCGCTACTCCCGGCTCGCGCTCGGTGACGCCCTGGATCATCAACCCGTAGGTGGGGTACAACGCCGCACGCTCGATCAGATCGATGTCCATGTCGAGCAGCCGGCCCACCGGGTCGTCGGCGCCGCGGGCAACGATGGGTGCGTCGGTGACGTGCGCGGTCTGGCCGGGCGCACCGACGGTCTCGGGTCGGGCGTGGATGCGGAAGCTGATCCGATCACCGCAGACATAGCGGAAGTGATCGTCGAACTGCACGATGCGGGGTGCGTACGACGCATATTTCTGGGGGAGGAAGTCGCGGAAGCAGGCATCGGGTTCGACGATGTGGCCATCGGCGTCGATGACGGATGGCGTGCCGTTCACGAGCGCCCCGGCCGTACGACGTGGCCGGCGAGCTTGCCGGTGGGTTGGAGGTCGATGATCGTGGCGACGCCGTTGACGAACGTGGCCTTTACGCCGACGGGCCATGCCTTGAAGCGTCCGGCGCCGCCAGGGAGGTCGCGTACGAACTCCTTGCGGCCGGCGTCGATGGTGGCTGGGTCGAAGATGAACATGTCGGCCCGCTTGCCGATCTCGATCGTGCCTCGGTCGTGGAAGCCGAGCAGCGCGGCGGGGAGTTGGGTGATGTTGCGGATGCCGTCCTCGAGCGACCAGCGGCCGCGATCGATCACCCAGTTGCGCAGGTACCAGCTCGACCAGTCGGCCCCGTCGTCGCGCGCGAGGTGCGCGCCGCCGTCGGAGGTGCCGATGATCATGCGGGTGTCCATCTGGGCTTCGCCGACCGCGGCGGTCCACTCGGGGGTCTCCCAGCTCCAGCGGAACTCGGTGGCGAGGTCTTCTTCGAGGGCGAGGTCGAGCAGCACGTCGGCGGGTGCCTTGCCGGTTTCGGTCGCGAGCGATTCGATAGTGCGACCGTTCCACTTCGTGTTCTCCGGTCGCGCTGCGTGAGCGACGGTGACCTGGTTCCACAACGGCGGGGGAGTGGTGGTTCCCTTGGCCGGATCGCGGTTGTAGTTCTCGACGGCGAAGCGCAGTTCGTCGCGGGTCGCGGGGTCGCGAAGTGCGGCGAGGCGATCGTCGTGCGCCAGCGCGAGCATGCGGTTCCATGACGCCACGGCGAGGAAGTGGAAGCACATCTCGTTCAGCTGCAACGGCCGGTCGGGTGGCCGCGCGATGAGGATCGAGTACACCGGTGTGCCGAGCTCGGTTGCGCGATTCAGGAACGCGTGGGCGCGGTCCCAGGTAGCGGTGGGTGCGTCGACCTTGTTCCGTCCGCCGAGGCCTTGGATGATGATCGGGAGGCCGCTGGCCTTGCCGAGCGCGAGGAGGTAGTCCTCGTCCTCGGGTGTGAGGCCGCCGATAGCGCTCTCGGGGAGATAGGTGATCGAACCGGGGCCGGATTCGCCGGTTGCGGCCGCGAGGGCCAGGAGCTCGTCGCGGGTGGAGAACCGAGACGGGACGGGCCGATCGTCGCCGTCGAGGTGGGTGGGCGCGTGCGAGGACGACAAGCCGGCTGCACCGGCGCGCATGGCGACCCGGACGAGGTCGCACATCTGATCGATTTCGTTGGCCGTTGCGGCCCGCTCGGAGCCGGCGTCGCCCATGACCCAGCGGCGCACGTTCGAGTGGCCGATGTAGCAGGCGAGGTTGATGCCGAGCTTGCCTTCGCGTGCGTCGAGGTACTCGGGAAAGGATTCGAAGTCCCAACGAATGGCGCTCATCGCGATGGGATCCATCTGCTCGACCTTCGCGAAGAGTCGCGCGACGAACTCGCGATCGCCGGTGCGGGTCGGAGCGATCGAGAAGCCGCAGTTTCCGGCGAGCACGGTGGTGACGCCGTGGTACACCGACATGGTGGCCAACGGTTCGAACGTGACCTGCGGGTCGTAGTGGGTGTGCGCGTCGACGATCCCCGGGGCGACGATGAGGCCGGTGGCATCGAATACCTCGTGCGCGGTCGCGTCGCCCAGGAGGCCCACCGCGGCGATGCGCCCGCCGATCACCCCGACATCGACCCGACGTCGTGCGGTGCCCGTTCCATCGACCACGGTGCCACCGCGCACCACGAGGTCATACGTGCGACCAGCCATGAGTCCCCCAGACGTCTCCCGCCGCTTCGACGCTACCTCGCGTGCGCGATGCATTCATACGCCGTGCGGGAGGCACATTCACACCGGTGCCGGCGGCACTCCGGTGCGTAGTCTCCCGCGCATGGGCAAGATCTTTCGCTTCGACGACATTGCATTCCACATCCCGCCGGTCGACCCCGCCGATCTCGATCTCGATTCGAGGCCGGGGCCCGACGAGGCCGGTCGCAAGTTCCTCGCGCGCGGCGAAGGGGGCTTCTACAGCCAGGTGGTGCGCATCCCGCCCGGCTTCGTAGGACCGGTACACGCGCATGATCACCCGGAGATCTTTCTCGTGCTGACCGGCAGTTGCACGTTCAACGACGAGTCGCTCCACGCCTTCGACTCGACCGTGGTCGAAGCAGGCGAACCGTATGCCTTCATCGCGGGCCCCGACGGCGTGCAGTTCCTCGTCGTGCGGCGTGCGCCGGCCAAGTTCGTCGAGGCGTCCTAGGAGCCCCCGGCCACCGTTCGGCCCCTCGCCGGCCGCAAAATGATCGGTACGTGTGACGAATGGCGTATCTGAGTACAATGTTCCGGTTGGTCGCGACGTGCGCCGGCACCCGGAGGGGGATTTATGAGTACCAAACGTTCGTGGGGGCGCGCTGCGGCGCTGCTGCTCGCCCTTGGCTTGGTGGCCGCGGCTTGCGGGGATGACGGAGGCTCCGCCAAATCGAGTGGTTCGGGCACGGGCGCGACCACAGGGAAGACTGGCTCTGGTTCCGCTGCGGTGACCACCACGGCCGCGCCGCAGAAGGGCGGTTCGATCACGGTTGCCATGTTCTCCGAGACCCGCGGGCTCGATCCGACCATCGGATCGGGTTCGGGTACCGCCGGCGGTACCGAGATGATCGCGTTGTATGACACGATCACTCGTTGGAACCCCGACACCCGCAAGTACGAGCTGCGCACCGCCGACACGCTCACCTCCTCCGCCGACTCGGGCGAGTGGACGTTGAAGCTGAAGGCCGGCATCAAGTTCCGCGACGGAACGGCGTACGACGCCGACGCGGTGAAGTTCAACATCGATCGTTACCTGAGCACCGTGAACACGTCGACGTCGCGTTCGTGGCTGGTCTACGTCGTGGGCGAAGCGAAGAACGTCACCGTCGTCGATCCGTTGACGGTGAAGTTCACGTTGAAGGTGCCGTTCGCCGGATTCCCGTCGTTTCTGGCGCACACCCCCGGCATGATCCTGTCGCCGGCCAAGATCAAGGCGTTGGGCGATCCGACGGCGGCGGACTACAAGGCCAAGGCGGATGCGTTCAACCTCAAGCCCGAGGGCGCGGGCGCCGGCCCGTTCGAGATCGTGCAGTGGACCAAGGGCGAGTCGATCGTCATGAAGAAGAGCCCCACGTTCTACGGCGGCGAGGTGTACCTCGACGAGATCAAGTTCGTGAACCTCAACAGCTCCGACAAGGGCGTCGACGGGCTGAAGACGGGCACGGTGAACGTGGCGTTCCTGCGTACCCCGCCGTCGGTGTTCAACTCCAAGGCCGACAAGACCCTTGGCGGCTTGGACTCGTTCATCCAGGGCGGCGGGATGATGCTCATGAACCAGGGCGTGAAGCTCACGTGCGCGGCTGGCAAGCCCGAACCGCTGTGCGTCGGCAAGCCTGATGGCGCGTTGTCGACCACGCCGAACACGGCCGACGCCAAGGTCCGTGCCGCAGTTGCGGCGGCGCTCGACCCGGCCGTGATCAACACCCGCGTGAACGACGGCAAGGGCCTCCCGAACAACGCCCTCTTCGACAGCAACTTCTCGCTGAACCCAGGTGTCGCCGGGGTCAAGCCCGACGCGGTGGCTGCGAAGAAGTTCCTCGACGAGGCCAAGGCCGCAGGGGCCTCGGGCAAGATCCGTGTGGCGTGCACCAACCAGCCTGAGCGGGTTGCCCTAGCGCAGATCCTCGACACCCAGCTGAAGGCGGCCGGCTTCGAAACCGCCGTGCGGGCCGACATCGACACCGCAACCCAGATCACCGAGATCACCTCCAAGCGTGACTTCGACCTCGGTTGCTGGGGCATGTCGATCCCGAACGACGACACCGCGATCCTTGCGCTCGTCCAGAACTTCTGGTCGGCGTCGCCCACCAACCGGGTCGGTTACTCGAGCCCAGCGTGGGACGCTGCGCTGAACGTGGCCCTCGGCGCCAAGGACGACGCGGCGAAGAAGGCTGCGTACAAGACCTTGGCCGAGCTGTGGAACAAGGACGTCCCGTCGGTGATCTTCGAGACGGTCATCGAGCGGGTGGCCTTCCAGAACAAGGTCCAGGGCGTCTACCTGACGGAGAGCTCGATGTTCTTCCTCGACAAGGCCTGGCTCCAGAAGTGATCTGATCGATTTCCGTAGCGCAGGTGGCCCGGGCTTTGGCCCGGGCCACCTGCCGTTTTGCCGATTGGTCATCGTCTTTTCCGACCTGGCGGTCCGCACCGATGACCCACGTTTCAGCGGCCCGTGCAGCGCCAGGCGCATGCACGAGGCAAGCTTTCTGGCGTGGCGAGCAGAAGCGCGCCATCACGGAGGGGTTCCAATGAAGAAGCGAACAACTTGGGCGCGCACGGTTGCGTTGCTCCTGACGCTCGGCCTCGCGGCCGCCGCGTGTGGTGACGACGGCGGGTCGTCCGACGCGGCAATCGGCTCGCCGGGCAGCACGGCAACGGGCAGCACAGGCGGTTCGGCGTCGACCGCGGCGCTGACACCACAAAAGGGTGGTTCGATCACCGTCTCGATGTTCTCCGAGACGCGTGGCCTCGACCCGGCGGCGAGCTCCGGCTCCGGTACCGCGGGCGGCACCGAGCTGAGCCAGATCTATGACACCCTCGTGCGGTGGAACCCCGACACGCGTGCCTACGACATGCGCACCGCGGCTTCGGTCACCTCGAACGCCCCGGGGAGCGAGTGGACCATCAAGCTGAAGTCGGGCATCAAGTTCCGCGACGGTTCGGCCTACGACGCCGAGGCACTGCGATTCAACTTCGAGCGCAACATGACGACGGTCAACTCTTCGACCTCGCGAGCGTGGCTCAACTACGTCATCGGTGACTCCAAGAACGTTACCGTCGTCGATCCGCTCACGGTCAAGGTCGTCCTCAAGGTGGCCGATGCCGGCTTCCCGGCGCTGCTCGCACACTCGCCCGGCATGCTCGTTTCACCCACGGCCCTCAAGGCGCTGGGCGATCCGACCGCGGCGGACTACAAGGCCAAGTACGACGCCTTCAACCTCAAGCCGACCGGCGCCGGGGCCGGCGCCTTCGAGGTCGAGTCGTTCACCAAGGGCGAGTCGCTCGTGCTAAAGCGTTCGACCTCGTGGTACGGCGGCGAGGCCTACCTCGACACCATCAAGTTCGTCGTGCTCAGCTCCGACAAGGGCGTCGACGGGCTGAAGACCGGCACGGTCAACGTGGCGTTCCTGCGCACCCCGGTGTCGGTGGCCAACTCCAAGGCCGAAAAGGCTACGGGTGGCATCGACAACGTGATCCAGGCGGGCGACTTGTTGCTCGTCAACCAGGGCACGAAGCTGACCTGCAAGGACGCCAAGCCGGCCCCGCTGTGCACCGGCCAGCCCGACGGCCAGATCACGACCAAGCCAGCCACGGCCAACCCGCTCGTGCGTGCCGCAGTGGCCGCCGCCATCGATCCCGCGGTCATCAACACCCGCGTGAACGACGGCAAGGCGCTACCCACCACGGCGCTGTTCCAGAAGGACTTCAGCGATACGCCTGGCGTCGAAGGCATCAAGGCTGATCCGGCCGCGGCCAAGAAGCTGCTCGATCAGGCGAAGGCCGCCGGCTTCGACGGCAAGATCCGCGTGCTCTGCACCAACCAGCCCGAGCGCGTTGCCCTTGCGCAGACGCTCGAGACCCAACTGAAGGCCGTGGGCTTCGACGTGACCGCTCGTAGCGATCTCGACACCGCGGCGCAGATCACCGAGATCGTCACCAACAAGGACTACGACATCGCGTGCTGGGGCCTGTCGGTCCCGAACGACGAGACCGCTCCCTTGAGCCTCGTGCAGAACTTCTGGTCGGCATCGCCGAACAACCGCGTCGGATACGCCAACCCCGAGTGGGATGCCGGTCTGAACGTGTTGCTCGGTGCCAAGGATGCGACCGCCCGCAAGGCTGCCTACAAGACCATGGCCGACCTTTGGAACAAGGACGTGCCCTCGGTGGTGTTCAACGCCGTCATCGAGCGCATCGCCTACCAAAACAAGGTGCACGGCGTGTACGCGAACGAATCGTCGATGTTCTACCTCGACAAGGCGTGGATCGAGAAGTAACCACGCAGCAACGTGGTGAACCGGCCCAGAGCGCGTCGTCGCCCTGGGCCGGTTCCCGCGCTGAGCTGGCTCAGGCCAGCCAATTGATGCCTGGCGTCGTATCCGTCGAGACTGCACCGTCTCGGACCAAGCGGTCGACCGTGTCGTCGTCGTAGCCGAGTTCGCGCAGCACCTCGAGGGTGTGGGTTCCGGGCGCGGGCGGTCCGCTGCGCACGGTGGCCGGGGTTCGATCGAGCGTGACGGGATAGCGCAGAACCGTTGCGGTGTCGCCGCCCGGCACGACCACCTGCGCGGTGATGCCGAGGTGCTGCACCTGCGGATCGGCGAACGTCTCGTCGACGCGGTACACCGGCCCGGCAGGTATGCCGGCTGCGTTGAAGCGTTCCACCCACACGTCGACGGGATGAGTGGTGAGTCGGGCCTCGCACGCCGCGTCGAACGCGTTCCGGTTCGTGCGCCGTGCGTCGGTGGTCGCGAATCGTTCGTCGTCGAGCAGTTCCGATGCGCCGATGATCGCGAGGAATGAGGCCAGTGACTTGAGCGCGGCGATGTTCACCAACCCGTCGGCGGCGCGGTAGGTGCCCATGGGAAAGAACGTGGGGTGTGCGTTGCCTTCTTGGGGTGGCACGACGCCATCGGTGAGCCAGCGACACGCCTGGAAGTCCATGAAGTTGATGGCCGACTCGAGGAGCGATGTGTGCAGCCACTGCCCCTGGCCGGTGCGCTCGCGCCATAGGAGCGCGGCCAGCACCCCTTGGGCCAGCATCGTGCCCGCTGCGGTGTCGCTGAGCGCGATGCCCACGCGCCATGGCCCCGTACCCGGCGGGCCGGTGACCGACATGATGCCGCTCATGCCTTGGGCAATCTGGTCGACGCTCGGTCGGTCGGCATAGGGGCCGTCCTGGCCGAAGCCCGACAAGCTCGCGTAGATCAGCCCGGGATTGCGGGCTCGTAGCACCTCGGGGCCGATGCCCAGCCGGTACTTCACCGCCGGGCGCATGTTCTCGACGAAGACGTCGGCGGCATCGGTGAGGCGGAGGAACGTCGCGAGTCCGTCGGCGTGCTTCAGGTCGATCGTGACGGAACGCTTGTTGCGGTGCAGGTTGTAGCCGTCGCTCCCTGCGAGGTTGCCGCGGCCTGGCATCGTGACCTGGATGACCTGCGCGCCGAGGTCGGCGAGTTGACGCACGCAGGTCGGGCCGCTGCGGGCCGTGGTGAGATCGACGACCCTGAGGTGTGACAGCGGCCCTTCGGTTGGCGATTCGATGGCCGGCACGGTCCCCATCTTGCTACGGTCCCCGTTCGATGGACACCGGCACTCCCTTCATGCTCGCGACAGTCGATGACGGCATCGGCTGGATCGTCTACAACAACCCCGAGAAGCACAACGCGATGACGGCCGACATGCTCGCCGCCGTGAGCCGCATCTCCGCCGCCTACGAGGCTGACCCGGCGGTGCGCGTGGTGGTGCTGCGGGGGGCAGGCGCGAAGGCGTTCATCTCCGGCGCCGACATCAAACAGCTCGACTCGGGCGAGATCTCAGGCCCGGGCAACACGCCCGACGACGCCACGATGGCCGAGAACTCCGGCACCTCAGGTCTTGCGGCGATCACCAAGCCGATGATCGCGATGATCAACGGCTGGTGTCTCGGCGGTGGGGTGATGGTCGCGCTCACCGCCGACATTCGCATCGCGTCCGACACCGCCCAGTTCGGCATCCCGGCGGCCAAGCTCGGGGTCGGCTATCCGTATCACGCCATTGAGCAGCTGGTCGCGTTGTGCGGGCCGGGGCAGGCGTCCGAGATCCTGTTCAGCGGTCGCCGGTTCGATGCCGCCGAAGCGTCGCGCATCGGGTTGGTCAACCGGGTGGTCGCCGGTGCCGACCTCGAGTCGACCGTGCGTGCGCTCGCGGCCGACATTGCGGCGAACGCGCCGCTGTCGCACGTGTCGTCGAAGCGATCTATCCACGCCGCGGCGCGCGGCGGCGAGCCCGTGAATCGTGCCGCGATCAACGCCGCGATCGCCGCGGCCTGGGCGAGCGACGATTGCAATGAGGGCAAGCGCGCGTTTCTCGAGCGTCGCCCGCCGCGATTCGTCGGAAGGTGAGTCGCCAGGTCTCGTTGCGGCCGTGGCAGCGCGACGCGCTCGACGCGTTCACCCGTCGACGATCTGACAGTTTCCTCGCCGTTGCGTGTCCGGGCGCCGGCAAGACCACGTTCGCGTTGGCTGCGTGTCGCCAGTTCCTGGGCGGCGAACCGCGGCCGGTCGTGGTCGTGGTGCCCACGCAACACCTGAAGCACCAGTGGACCGAAGCCGCGGCGCGCTTTGGCATCCACCTCGATCCCGAGTGGACCGAGCGTTCGGGCCTGGCCGCTGACATGCACGGGATCGTGACGACGTACGCGCAGGTCGCAATGTCGGCCGGAGCGCTTGCGGTGATCGTGCGCAACGGCGTCGTCGTCCTCGATGAGATCCACCACGCCGCTGACGAACGATCCTGGGGCGACGGCGTAAAGCTGGCGTTTGCGCCCGCGGCGTGCCGGCTGCTGCTCTCGGGCACCCCGTTTCGCAGCGACGACAGCCCGATCCCGTTCGTCGGTTACTCGTTCGGTGACTATGGCGACGCGATCGCCGACTACGAGTACGGCTACGGCGAGGCGCTGGCCGATGGCGGCGTCGTGCGGCCGGTGTTCTTCCCGCGGTTCGATGGCCACATGGAATGGCGCGGCGCCGACGGTGAGGAGCACAGCGCCACGTTCAACGACGAGGTCACCCACGACAAGTGGGGCGGTCGCCTGCGCACGGCCCTCAGCATCGACGGCGAGTGGCTACCCACCGTGGTGATGCGGGCGCACGAGCGGCTCATGGAGATCCGCAAGACGCACGTCGAAGCGGGCGGCCTCATCATCGCGACCGATCAGGAACACGCGCGGGGAATCGTGAAGCTGCTGAAGCGCTTCCACCGCGTCGATGCGAGGCTGGCGTTGAGCGACGATCCGAAGGCGTCACAGGTCATCGCGCAGTTCGCCGACAGCACCGAGCCGTGGATCGTCGCGGTGCGCATGATCTCCGAAGGGGTTGACATTCCACGCCTGCGGGTCGGCGTGTATGCGACCACCACGGTCACGCCGATGTTCTTTCGCCAGGCGGTCGGGCGTATCGCCCGATGGACGCCGGGGCAGCGTTCGCAGCGCGCCTACTTGTTCCTGCCCGACGACCCGCGCCTGCGCGTGCACGCGCTTGGCATCGCCCAGTCGCGTCGACACAGCATCGAGCTCCGCATCCGCCGACGCGAGGCCGAGGAGGGCGAGTTCGACGAGTACCTGGGTGCCGAGCGATCCGAGGAGCAACAGCTCTCGTTGTTCGCCGCGTTGTCGTCCACGGTGGTCGACGCGGGCGGCTCGTCGAGCGACGGCGTGGACCCTACCGAAGACGTCGTGCTCGAACCGGGCGATCTGCGGTCGTTCACCATCGATCTCCCTCCGCCTCCGCCGCTTCCCGGGCGCGTCGGCGATCTCGAGGGTGTCGGGCCCGTGCGCTCGCGCCACGGCGAGAAGAAGCGCTTGCGCGACCGCAACGCGTCGTTGGTCGCCGACCTCGCGCGGGTCGCCGGGCTCGGACACCGCGCGGTCAACGGTGAGCTCAATCGACTCGCCGGCATCGTGCGCATCGACGATGCGACCGTTCCCCAACTTGCTCGCCGGGCCACCGCGGCGAGCAAGTGGCTCGATGACCCGGCCTCGTTCGTCGTGGGCCGGGCGCCCGCACCGGTGAGTCGGGCCGATCGACGGGCCACCCCGGTCATCGACCTGCAAGACGACCGCGACGCCGATCACCCCGGTGCTTCGGGTCCCGTCGAGCCGGTCGCGGTGGACGCGACCGACGTGTCGTCGCGCCTGGCGGCCCTGCGCCGCACGCTCGGCACGTCCGCCCCCTGACCCGGCGCGCGCCTCGCGTGCGTGCCGTTGGACACCGCGGTGTGGCCGGGGCAGGCTGCTGCCATGGCAACCATCTGCATCTCGGGGTCGGCATCAGGGATCGGTGCGGCGACCAAGGCCCGCCTCGAAGGCAAAGGGCATCGGGTCATCGGCGTCGACCTACACAACGCCGACGTGTGCGCCGACCTGTCCGATGTGGCCGGGCGCGCGGCAGCGGTGACCGGCGTGCTCGAGCGGTGCGACGGCGTGCTCGACGGTTTACTCCCCGGCGCCGGTCTCGCTGATCCGCACCCGTCCGAGCGAATCGCGGCGGTGAACTACTTTGGCGCGGTTGCCCTCACCGAAGGGTTGCGCCCCGCGCTCGCCAAGGGTACGAACCCGGCCGTGGTCATGATCTCGTCGAACAGCACCACGCTGATGCCGGTCAGCAACCTCGCCGTGATCGATCTGTTCCTCGCGGGCAACGAGGTCGAGGCGTGCGCCCAGGTCGGCGTCGAGGCCTACTGGAACAGCAAGCTGGCAATCGCGTGGTGGATGCGTTCTGCAGCTATCACGCCCGAGTGGATCGGCGCGGGCATCCGCCTCAACGCGATCGCCCCGGGGGTGACCGAGACGAACATGACCCGGCCGCTCATGGAGATCGAAGGCCTCAAGGATGCGATGAAGGCATTGCCGATCCCGATCGGTCGCTGGGGTCAGCCGCCCGAGATCGCGTCCGTGATCGACTTCCTGCTGAGCCCGGACGCGTCGTACATCGTCGGCCAGACGCTGTTCGTCGATGGCGGTACCGATGCGTTCGTGCAACCCCGGGGCTACCCCGTACCGATGCCGGTCCCCTCGGCCTGAACGCCTCGCACCTCGCGCAGGGTCAGCGTGCGATGAGCTCCATCGGAAGGGTCGCGAATCGCCGAGCCGCGGCGAACGGCACCCAGGCTGGAGCATCCTTCGACGGCGTCACCTCGGTCCGCTCGACCAAGACCGCGAGCGCTTCTTGTACCTCGGCGCGAGCAATGCTTGCGCCGACGCAGTGGTGCACACCGAAACCGAACGTGAGGTTGCGGGTGTCGGTGCGCGACACGTCGAATCGATCGGGGTCGACGAAGCGACGCGGATCGCGATTGGCCGATGGCACTGACATGGTCAGGTACGAGCCGGCGGGGATCGCGTAGCCGGCAACCATGATGTCGGTCGTGGTGAGGCGCGGTATGCCGCTGATCGGTGTCTCATAGCGCCCAATCTCTTCGACCGCGTTTCCTATCAGCGAAGGATCAGCGCGCAGCTTGGCCAGCTCGTCAGGGTGCGTTGCGAGCAGCCATGCGCCGATCGACAGCATCGACTTGGTGGTGTCGTGGCCGGCGAACAACAGGTTGATGATGAGCGCTTGTAGCTCGTTGCGTGACAGCCGCTCGCCGGCCTCTTCGGCATGCACGAGCGCGCTCAGGATGTCGTCGCTCGGGTGCGCGCGGCATCGATCGACGAGATCGTCGGCATACGCGTTGAAGTCCACGACGGCCGCATCGATGGTGGCCCGCATCTCGATCGGGATCACGGGAGAGAACGCGAGCGCGACGAGGGTGGTCCACTGTTCGACGATGTGCTGATCGCTCGCGGGAACGCCGAGCATCTCGCACAACACGATCAGGGGTAGATCGTGGCAGAAGGTGCTCAGGAGATCGATCTCGCCCGCTCCGGCAAGGTCATCGATGAGCTCAGTCGCAACGGCGCGAATTCGCGGGCGTACCCGTTCGACCTGGCGAGGTGTGAAAGCACGCCCCACGAGCGAGCGCAACCGCGTGTGCGTCGGGGCGTCGTGGTTGTTCATGATGAGCTGCCACCAGTCGAACAAGGGGCCTTCGTCGATGCCTTGATAGGTCAGCATTCCTTGCAAGGCTTGGTGGAGCGTCGCGTTGCGCAGGAGCGGCTCGCAGTGCTCGTAGCGAAGTATCTCGTAGAGCCCCACGGTCGAACGTGCGACGGCAGCGCGCTCACGGAGCGGGGCGAGCACGCCATGGATGTCGTGCCAGTAGGCCTCGCTCGTCGGATCGACGACGCCAAGATCCGCCATGGTGTTCCCCCTCGTCGTGAAAGCGCATTGCCGACCGAGGCACCGCCGTGTCCAGCAGTGTGCTCAGACGTTCGCGTAGTCGCTTTCGCCTCGACTCCGCATGGTACGTTGCGCGCACAACGGCGGAGGACCCATGGATTCGATCAACTGCGTGCGTGCTGTCCAGCAACCGGTGAACAAGCTCGGCAGTGCGTTCATGATGGACGGGGGCACCTTCGCCCGTGCCCCAGAGCTGGGTCTCGAGCCGGGCCTCGGCTTCTATGTGATCGGCCGCTTCGGCACGCTCGGCCGGGTGCACCATGACGTTGTCGCGTCGTCTGCCGCGTTCTTCTCGCCTGCCGCGATCGCCGGCTATTGGGACGACGCCCTCGAAAAGGCCGAGCCTCTCGCGGCCGCTGCGCTCTTCCTCGAGTGCGCGCAGACCTGGGGCCGCACGCACCTTGCGTCGGTCGACGGTCTCGATCAACTGAACGAGCTCGCCACCAAGGCCGTCGACGCAGCGGCACCGACGGCGGCAAGCCTGTTCGCCGGTATCCGTGCGCTACCACGTGCGGCCGACGCTCCGGCGTTGACCGTGCAGCTGTCGTTCGCGCTGCGTGAGCTGCGCATGGCCCGCCACGTCGTCGCTGTGCTGGCCGAGGGCCTCAGCCCACTCGAGGCCATCCTCAGCGGCGGAGGCGGCGAGGGCAACGCAAAGCTCTTCGGCTGGGAAGCACCGTTCCCCGAACCCGGCGCATTCGTGGCGCGGCGCCGCGAGGCCGAACAGCACACCGATGAGTTGCACGCGTCCGACTTCGCGGTGCTCACCGATGGCGAGCGCGCCGACCTTGCCGCGGGCTTTGCGAGGGTGTTCGCCGCACTGTCCTAGGTCGTGCGGTCATAGATCGTCACGCGATGAAGCACGCGAGTCGTGTCGCCGCCGCGAGTTGGGCAGCTCTGCATCGCGAGCAGGGATCCGATCGATGGCTTCGCGGTGAACGTGACATCGGTGGGCCAGGCGTTCGCCCATTCCTTCGCACCGTCGAGCACGAGGATCTCGCCGTGAGGACCACGCGTGGTGTGTCGGCGGTGGTCGTCGTCGCCCTGCGTCGTCGCGCGGATCGGCCTCGAGTGCCTCGGTGATCGGTTGGGTGAGATCGAGCCCGGTGACCCGGGCCCCAGCAACTGGGGAAGCGGTTCCACAGTGAGCGCCCTGGCGCCAAACCCCAGACTGGAACGGTGTTACATTTCGCGACAAGCGAGGTGGGGAGGCCGTGATGAATCGGTATGTGATCGTGTCGTCCGATGGCCACGCGGGCGCCGACCTGCGTGACTACCGGCCATACCTGCCCGCTCGTTGGCACACCGAGTTCGACGCCTGGGCCGTTGCCTACGTGAACCCGTGGGGCGACCTCGTGCGCCCCGACGCCGATCGGAACTGGAGTCACGAGCGTCGCGCCCGCGAGCTCGACGCCGACGGCGTCGCGGCCGAGATCCTGTTCCCGAACACGATTCCGCCGTTCTTCCCCTCCGCCAGCCTGCTGGCGCCGATGCCGGCCGCCGCCGACTACACACGTCGGTGGGCCGGCCTCCAGGCACACAATCGGTGGTTGGCCGAGTTCTGCCAGCAATACCGGGGACGTCGTGGTGGCATCGTCCAGATCCTGTTGAACGATGTCGACGACGCGGTCGCCGAGGTTCGTTGGGCAAAGGACCAGGGTTGCTTCGAGGGCGGCGTATTGCTGCCGGGGGTTGCGCCCAATCATCCCGATGTCAAGCCGTTGTGGCACGACACCTACGAGCCGCTGTGGGCCGTCTGCGAGGAGCTCGACATGGTGGTCAACCACCACAGCGGCGCCGGGTTGCCCGACTACGGCATGGACCCTGCGGCCCGTGCCGTGCAACTCGTCGAGATCCCTATCTTCTCGCACCGAGGCATGTGGCACCTGATGTTCGCCGGCGTGTTCGAGCGGCATCCTGCGCTGAAGTTCGTGCTCACCGAGCAGGGCACGGGATGGGTGCCGGCCGGGCTCGCGAGCCTCGATTGGTTCTACCGTCGCATGATGAAAGAGGGATCGCCCGAGGCGATGTTCGGCGGCGAGGCGGCTCGCAAGCTGTCGATGCTGCCGAGCGAGTACTTCGCCCGCAACTGCTACATCGGTGCGAGCTTCCTTCGTGCGGTCGAATGCGATGTGCGTCATCTGGTGGGCATCGATCGCATCATGTGGGGTTCGGACTATCCGCACAGCGAGGGCAGCACACCGCACACTCGCGAAGCGTTGCGAGAGACGTTCGCGAACGTGCCGGTCGACGAGTGCGTGCTGATGCTCGGAAAGACCGCCGCCGACGTGTACGGCTTCGACTGGGAGCGCCTATCGACGATCGGCGCGAAGATCGGGCCCACCCACGCCGAGGTGCACCGGCCGATCGTGCCGGCCGACTGGCCGGCCGACTCCTTGTGCGGTGCCTTCGACGCCGACGCCATCGTGCGAGCGTGGTGAGCCCAATGGTCGAGATACCGCGCATCATCTCGGTCGACGACCACGTGGTCGAGCCACCCGCGTTGTGGACCTCGCGTCTGCCGAGCCGCCACATCGATCGTGGGCCGCGCGTCGAACGGGGGCCCGGCCGTGCGTTCGTGTTCCGTGGTGGCATCGGCTCGTCGAGCGACGCGGCACACCAAGGCGAAGCCGACTACTGGCTCTACGAGGACCGCCGTATCCCGTTGTTCAAGCTCTCGGCTGCCGCGGGGTTTCCGCGCGACGAGGTCGATCTTTCAATGGTCACGTACGACGACATCCGCCCTGGTTGCTTCCGGGTGGCCGAGCGCCTTGAAGACATGAACGCGAACCACGTCGAGGGCTCGCTCTGCTTCCCGATGTTTCCGCGGTTCTGCGGCCAGACGTTCCTCGAAGCGGCCGACAAACACCTCGCGTCGCTTTGCGTGCGTGCGTACAACGACTGGATGGTGGAGGAGTGGTGCGGCGAATCCGACGGCCAACTGATCCCGCTCGCGATCGTGCCGCTTTGGGACCCTGCGCTCGCCGCGGCCGAGGTGCGATATAACGCAGCGCGCGGTGTGCGCGCCATCACGTTCAGCGAGGCGCCGTACCACCTCGGCCTTCCGTCCATCCACGATGCAGCACGGCACTGGGATCCGCTGCTCGCGGCGTGCAACGAGACCGGCACACTCGTGTGCATGCACATCGGCTCGAGCTCGCAGATGCCGTCCACGTCGAAGGACGCACCTGCCGCGGTCGGCAGCACGCTCACCTTCAACAACGCCATGGGTTCCATGGCCGACTGGTTGTTCTCGGGCGTGTTCGATCGGTTCCCGCAGCTTCGTGTCGCGTACAGCGAGGCGCAGATCGGCTGGATCCCTTACGTGCTCGAACGGGCCGATGTGGTGTGGGAGCACAACCGGGGCTGGGGCGGTGTGTCTGACGTGGTGAAACGACCGCCGTCCTCCTACTTCCCCGATCACGTCTATGCCTGCTTCTTCCAAGACGCGTTCGGGTTGCGGAACCTCGAGGCCATCGGCGAGGACAACGTGACCTTCGAGACCGACTTCCCCCACAGCGACTCCACGTGGCCGCACACCAAGAAGGTGGCCGAAGAATCGATGAGCCATCTCACGAAGGCGCAGGTTGACAAGATCTGTCGCACCAACGCGATCCGCATGCTCGACCTCGCGGCATATCACCCCCGCTACGCCAACGGCTGAGCCGCGCGGATCTTCCCGCCGAGATCGGGCTCAGCCACTCCGGGTGTGGGTCAGTGCGATCTCGACCGGGTGAGGACGGACTCGATCAGGTTGTCGAGCGCGTAGGTGAACAGTGCGTCGGTGTCGGCTGGCCGGCGCATCGCCGCGAGCAGGATCGGGTCGATGTCCTCCGCGGTGATCTCGGACCACAGCTCCTGGGTGGTGTGCTGCCCGGGTGGACGCGTGCGAAAGTTGCCCTCGAGCAGGGCGAACCCCCCGACGAGGAACAGGATCGCCCGTGCCGCGTTCGCCGCTTCCTCTCCGTGCAGCCCCGCGGCGGTGACCTCGCGAGCGAGTGCGACCTGACCGGGGAACGACACCGCGGCGGACCGGTCGAGAACGAACGCCAGTGCCTGGACATGTGGCGCGTCTTGCACCTGGCGCCGGATAGCGCGGGCCACGGAGCGTAACCTCGCGTTGGGGGTTGTCCCGTTGGCCCGAACCTCGGGCAGCTCGGCGAGCTCGGCGTCGAGCACTGCGTTGAGCAACTTCTCGCGGTCGCCCACGTGCCAATAGATCGCCGTGGGCGCGACCCCGAGCTCGGCGGAGAGCTTCCGCATGCTGAGCGCGTCGGCCCCTCCGGTACGCACTAGCTCACGAGCGGTCTCGACGATTCGATCGAAGCTCATCGCCGCAGGGGCGCGGCGGGCGGCGGGTCGTCCGCGCGGCGCGGTCGGGTTGATCACGCGGACATCCTGCCCGAGATCGAGGGGTGCGGGACAGATGCGCTCGATCCTCGATGCGGTAGCGGGGCATGACCGGCGTCACCGCTGGGGCGGAGTGCCCCGATGTGGCGACGCGCGGGCTCTATGGTCTGGCCGGTCGCGGGTGGCGCGACAGGTTCGAGGAGCGCGAGCGTGCTGGTGCGAAGGCTGTCGATGCTTGCGGTCGGGGTCACGCTGAGCCTCGCGCTCCTAGGTTGCGGCGGGGGCAGCAGCAAGCCCCCGGCCACCACCACCACGATCGCACCGCCGACCACCACCGCGCCGCCGGCGGTGCTCACGATCAACCCGGCCTCGGCGCCCATCAGCACGATCATTTCGCTGTCCGTCACCGGTGCGACACCCGGCGAGTCGATCACGTTCACGCTCACCAGCCCGTCGGGCAAGGTGTTCAACGGATCACCACATGTCGTCGAGCCCACGGGAGCGACCTCGGCCACCTACAACTCCACCGGCGACACGGTGGGCTCGTACAAGGTGCAGGCCATCGGGTCGGGCGGCACGTCGATCACCGGCACGCTCACCTTGACCAAGAGCTGAGCCTCGCCCCGCTCAGGGCGTGGGGTTGGCAGGCAGTGGATGGCGGAAGAGCGCGGCTGCGTTCGCGTAGGCCAGCTTGCGCACATGTTCGACCGGCAGGTCACGCAGATTGCGATCGAAGAAGGCCTGCGAGTCAGGCCATGTGCTGTCGGCGTGCGGGTAATCGACCTCGAGCATGATGTGGTCGATGCCGATGCGCTCGCGCAACGGGAGGATCGACGGGTCGTCGATGCTGCAGAACCAGAAGTTGCGGCGCAGCACCTCGCTCGGCGTGAGGTCGGTGTGCATCGCCTTCCAATCGTTGCGACCGTGACCCGACTGCATGAGCATGAAGTCGAGCCGGTCCATCATCATCGGCACCCAGCCGATGCCACCTTCGCTCATCGAGATCTTTAGCTCGGGGTGACGCACCGGGATGCCCGACCACAGCCACTCGTTGCACGCCACGTAGCTCTGCACCTGGAACATAGCGGCGCCTACTCCGCCCGGCCCTTCGGCGTCGCGCGGCATCAGCTGGCCCGACGATCCGATGTGCAGACAGATCACGGTGCTGGTCTCTTCGCACGCCTGCAGGATCGGTTCCCACCAGCCGGAGTGGATGGACGGCAGACCGATGTTCTGTGGTTGTTCGGGCAGCGAAACCGCGGTGAAGCCTCGCGCCGCGTTGCGCCGGATCTCGGCTGCGCCGAGCTCCGCGTCGGCGAGGAACGTGATGCCCATCGGCACGATGCGCTGGGGGTAGCTGCCGTGCCACTCCTCGGCGATCCAATCGTTGAACGCCTTCGTCACGGCAAGCCCGAGTGCAGGGTCGCTGCACGCGGAGTAGATGCGGCCGCAGAATCCCGTGATCTGCGAAGGGAAGTTGACCGACGCCCAGATGCCGTTGATGTCCATGTCGGCGATGCGAGCGTGGATGTCGAAGCAGCCGCGACGCATGTCGTCGAAACGTGCCGGTTCGAACGTGAAGTCGTCCTTGTCGGCGCGACCGGACAGCGCGTTGAAGCCCATCTGGGCGAACACCTTGCCGTCGAACTCCCACTGCTGCGCCCCGCTCGGCGTCTCGACGATGCGTGGCGCACGGTCGGCGAACGCGGCGGGTAGGCGGCCGTTGAACAGCCAAGGCGGCTCGACGAGGTGATCGTCGACCGAGATCACCGTGTAGAGCGCCGCACGTGGCTCCGGGTCGGGCGCGAGCGCGTGGCTCGGCGCGTAGTCGTACTCGGTCACCGATCGCATCCTCATGTCGTCACTGTACGTCGGTGTCGTCGACCGGATCCTCGAGAGGGCCCTCGAGTGCGGTCAACGTCGACAGCACCGCCGGCCCGGCGTACAGGTGTGGGCCGACGCGGCGCAGGCCATGGGCCGCGAACAACTGCACGTACCGGTTGGCGCTGCGGCGGTGGAACCCGACGCGGTCTCCCGAGAAGTCGTCGGTGGCGGTCATGGCGTGCAGATAGGCGAGTCCGTCGAGGCGACCGCTGATCCATGCGAGTGCGGTGTCGATTTCGACGTCATCGACGTAGGGCAACACATCGGCGCAGACGATCAGGTCGAAGCGTTCTCGGAGCCCCAGCGTGGGCAGGTCGCCGAGCCCGCCGAGGTGTATGGAGCGGGTGCGGCCGTAGCGCTCGACCGCGTAGGTGCTCGGGTCGAAACCTACGTATCGGAGGCCGGGCCGCGCCGCGAGCAGCGGGGCGCGCCACGCCCCTTCGCCGCAGCCGATGTCGAGCACGCGGCGGACCGGACGCATGAGCAGGTGCTCGGCCGTGGCAAGGGTGAACCGGGCCGCGCGGCCGACCTCGGCCGGTGCTCCGATGCCGTGCCGGCGGTACCACCGGTCGAAGTACGCCTTGTCGTACTTCTTCGTGCGCCTTCGATCCATGGTCGGTCCAAATCGTTTGAGGAAGGTCTCCCGAGGAGAGGGGGTACTCTCTTTTCACACAGCACAGGGAGGGGTCAGCATGCTCGACCATCGCATCATCGGGGCGACGATCGTCGACGGTACGGGGTCACCGGGCTTCGCCGGCGACATCGGAGTGCGCGACGGTCGCATCGTCTCGATCGTTCCTGCGGGCACGCTCACGGAGGACGCGGCGGTCACCCTCGACGCCGCGGGGCTCGTGGTGTGTCCCGGATTCGTCGATCCGCACACCCATTACGACGCCCAACTGTTCTGGGATCCGCTGGCCACACCGTCGAACATCCACGGGGTTACGTCGATCATCGGCGGCAACTGCAGCTTCGGCATCGCGCCGTTGCACGCCCCCGACGCCGACTACACACGCCGCATGCTCGCCAAGGTCGAGGGCATGCCGCTCGGGGCGCTCGAAGAGGGTGTGCCGTGGACATGGACGAGCTTCGGTGAGTACCTCGCCTCGCTCGACGGCAACATCGGTGTCAACGCCGGGTTCATGCTGGGCCACAGCGCGCTGCGGCGCTTCGTGCTGGGCGCCGAGGCCAACCGGCGCAGCGCCACGCCCGAGGAACTCGACCAGCTGCGGGCTGCGCTCGGCGACGCGATCTCGCAAGGTGCGCTCGGGCTGTCCACCGACGTCTCGCGTATGCACAGCGATGGCAACGGCGATCCGGTGCCTGCTCGTGGGGCGGATTCCGAGGAGATCCTCGCGCTTTGCGAGGAGACGGGCCGCTGGCCGGGCACCACGCTCGAGGGCATCTTCGACGGTGCGAGCGATGGGTTCAGCGAGCGGGAGCTCGAGCTTTTGCCGCAGATGTCGGTACGCGCGAACCGGCCGCTGAACTGGAACCTGCTCGTCGTCGACGCGAAAGATCCGGGGCGGATCGATCGGCACCTCGCCGTTTCGCACAAGGCGCGCGAAGTCGGCGGCCGCGTGGTGGCGCTCACCATGCCGGTGATCGTCCCCATGAACATGAGTTTCCTCAACTACTGCGCGCTGAACCTCATGCCCGACTGGGGGCCGATCCTCAACGCCCCTGTTCCCGAGCGCATGGAGAAGCTTCGGGACATCCCAACGCGCCGAATGATGGTCGAGCGCGCCAACAGCGGCGATGCCGGCATGTTCAAGCGCCTCGCCGACTTCGGTGGCTACATCATCGGCGACACCTACAGCGCTGCGAACGAGGGTCTGTCGGGCCGCGTCGTCCGCGACATTGCAGCCGAGCGCGGCGACGCCGATTCGTTCGACACGCTCATCGAGATCGTGCTCGCCGACGACTTGCGTACCGTGTTGTGGCCGAGCGCACCCGACGATGATGATGCCCATTGGCGTGTGCGCCGCGAGTTGTGGAACGACCCCGATGTGTTCCTCGGTGGCAGCGACGCCGGAGCGCACCTCGACCGCATGT
>Ga0114966_10000945_pt1 | contig 27205 bp, 29 predicted proteins | sample M_130207_XF_Meta_FD_87029 | JGI IMG/M metagenome (GOLD analysis project Ga0114966, IMG submission 87029) | Freshwater microbial communities from Lake Montjoie, Canada to study carbon cycling - M_130207_XF_MetaG | ecosystem: Environmental > Aquatic > Freshwater > Lake | place: Lake Montjoie... | reverse complement strand
TTTTTTTTTTTCTTTTTTTTTTTTTGATTATTTTTAATTTGTTTATATTTGTTTGTTTTTTTTTTATTTTTTATTTTTTTTTTATATGTTTTTCTATTTCGAAATAATAATTTTTTCATTATTAACTCTTATATATACAGATGTATATATATTTATTTTAAAAAACGGTGTAAACCAAAGTAAATTACCAAATTTATTCAGAACAAATAGATTCGAGCAGATTCAAATCGAGAGGTGGCATTTCGGTGTGACATTCCCAAAAAAACTTACAAAAAGACCAATTTACGCGATGATTTGTGGTATAAAGAGAATCTGGATCGCACCGTTTCAAAAGCTTATCTGCGATTTTAGGAGGCAACAAATGCAGGCTCGGGCGGGGAAGCACGTAACAAAGTTGAACGACATCGCGAATGGGATCAGGATTTTTAACCTCTAGAAAATTGTAACTTTTAGAATCGGGAATGAATTGAAGCAAGTCTTTCAGCAGTGGCGGATAGTGGTAGTTGTAAGACCATCGCCAGTCCACGCATCCGCTTGAGTAATATTTGAAAGTCCATTCCATACCTTCCAAGTAATTGGTGCAAATTTTTTGGCACTCGGATGCGGTAATTTTTACATTAAACATTGAATCATAATAGCGGCGTTCCCAGTTTTTTGTAAACGGGTTGATGTGTTTTTCCTTCTCTCGATATTTGGTGGGACACATGTTTAGCTCGTCAATGCTGGATGGCAGTTCTTCGTTTGTCCATTCGCTAACAATGTCGGTAGACGGTTCAAATCCGCCGCCGCTGCCTTCTTCGCGGTGTTTGATTCCGGAATGTCCGGAAGAATGCATGAGCTGTTGTTGTTGCAAGCGGTCGCGTCGTTTATATTCTTGGCGAAACAGCGTGTCTTCATTATTTGCCAGGTATTCAACAAATAATTTATAGTTTGTCCAGTTTATTTCTGTAGGGGACAGGCACGCCGCCGCACCCGCGTTCGTCACCTCCGGTTTCGGTTTCAAGTTAATTAGGTATTCGCCGGGTTTACATCCGATTGTTTGTCGGTATGCGTCAAGCAGGGTATCAATTCCTGTGGTTCGAATATTCAGGGCGGGAAAGTGGGGCATAAAGTCGTTACCGAGCATGAAACAAATAAAAATGTAATCGAACATTCTACATTTTTCATTTTGGAATTCTATTTTTTCGCTTATTTCTCCGTGTTGGTCGTGCATGCAGTTCATGTATTTGATGATGGATTGCGCCAGGTCGGGAATGTCGATAAAATAATTGCACGTTTCGTCGAGTGTATTATCCGATTTTAGAAATTCGGGAGTTTCTCGGTACAAAAAGATGCGTTCAGAAATGTGCAAGTGATTGAGACAAAGCATAATCAAGTCGGCATCGAGTCCGTAGATTATAGTGGTTTGATTTTTGTGCGCATCGGGAAAGTCGCGAATGTGTTGAAATATTTTATGTTCGCCTTCGCCGCATTCGCAGCTGGAAGAAACAATGACTTTTGGATTCGATTTAAAATGAGCGGTAACAAACGTGTGAAGTTTTTGCATGAATGCGGTACCCGGTGTAATGGAGCTAGTATTCCAAATGGCTGATGTGTCGGGATTTTGATTCGTGATACTTTTATTTTTTTTGTTTGCATTGTTTGCATTGTTTTTGTCGATGCGTTTTTGCAAGTCGCCCGTAAGCCAAGATTTATAGCGACGTTCGCGCTGCTGATTTAGTTTTGCGACTGGTGCTACACCGTCAAATGCGATAATGATTTTTTCTTTGGGTTGAAACATGTCAATATAAGTTTGAATTTTATTACAGACGGCGAGAATGACATCGGCTTCATATGTATCAACATTGTTTGTTCCGAGAGGTGTTCCATATACGGCATCATATATAATGCCATTGCAATCTGCGTAAAAATTATCGACGTTTCCTCTTAGCGCAGTTATATTTTTAAGAATGGTTTTGTATAGTCTAACGATTTTAACAAAGTAAGAAGGTATTCCCATTGTGATGATGTTGGGTGTTGAGGTTTTGTAAGTTATATATATATGAATTTGCCGCTTTAATAACTTTGTATAAATACTATACTATCCATACTATCCATTTCATAATGATGGTTTTAGTGTAAAGATGAAAAAAAAATAATATATATATTATAAATAAATAAAAAATAATCATTCATTCATAATAAAATGAAAAATAAAAATGTTAAAATAAATAATGAAATAGATTCTAAAAAATTTACAGTTACTGGAGATTTGATTTTTTCTCAAAATCAACAAAATCAAACGACAACCGCAATGATTACATCTTCGGAGGCATCACATGCTCTGTTGGGGATAGAAAGTTTAAGAGAAATAATTCAGCGCACGATTCTTTCGCAGCATCAATATAAAACAATGGATATTATGAGTACGAATGATATAAATATTTCGATTCAGTATTTAGAAAAAATCTATCGAAATTTAGATGGAATTATAAATAGTGTAGAGTGTAAACAAAAATCAGCATTAGAAATAAACCAGGAAATAAATATAATAGCAACCGAGTTATCATCCATATTTAGAAATTATGGAACCGATTCTATACACGATTTGCTTGAAGTTACTTTTGGTGATGATTATATAAAAAATTCCTGTGCTTCGAAAGTGGCAACAACATCAACATCAGGTGCCTCAGCATCAATAGAGTGGGATGAAAAAAAATATGAAGTATTAAAAATGTATTTTCATCCAATAAATTTTAAGATTCTTCCGTGGAAAAATGAAAAAAAAAGTGCAACAAATGATAGGTTAATACAAAAGAATAGAATAGTGGAAGATTTTGTGATTGTGGAGAAGTCATTAAATTTGGACTGTTTTGATTTGGCGAGGATGAATAAAAATTTTGCGAGTCGTGTATTTGGAATAAAAGTTGCGGTGCATAATTATGTAGAACAAAAAACGTTAATAATCAGCGGTCTTGTTGATAATGTGTTATTGGACTGTGTTTCATTGGAATACGTAACGAGCAGAATTTCGCATTTTTGGAAGCATGCTCCGAAAGATCCAGAGTTTTTTTTGGCGGAATCGTTTACTAGATATGTAAAATCGCTTTCGTTGAAGGACATATTGGTATTTTCAAACGAAGAAATGTATTCTAAATATGTTTCAAACATTAATTCGATTCAGCTTATGAAGCAAAAACAGACGTCGCAATTGGTGAAAGAATTTATAAATACGGATTTGTATTCGCAGCGGTCGACGCTTATACAGTTATTATTGAAATCAAACGAGCACGAGTATAAATACTTGGCATATTTATTGTATGACATGCTATCGAATGAGGTAAATCCGCAAGTGGAGTCGACCGAGCAGACGGCATTATTTAATAGTTTGCCTTGGAACATAAAAATGCATTTCAAGGATGCAATGAAACAGACTGTGATGTACACGAACATTATTTCAAAATATGATGCGGGCAGCATACCGTTGGAGCAGCAGATATGTTTATTGAAAACCACGGATGCAATAAAAGAAAAGGCAATGGTTAAAATGCGGGAGATCAAATCGAAATCGGATGATACGACATCAAAGGCTCGTCAATACTTGGACGGGTTGCTGAAGATACCGTTTGGAATATACATGAAAGAACATATATTAGAGGAAATGTCAAGTGTAAAGGAATTATATTCACGCATGTGTTCATTGTATGATTTTGATTTTTTAGAAGGACAAGAAGGACAAGAAGCACAAGAAGCACAAGAAGGCGATGATAAGATTAAAAATGGGTCGATAACGACATTGGAAATAAGAAATGCGTTATCTAAAATAACCAATAATAAAGAGAAAATTGTATTAGAATACTTGAATAAGTTTATTTTTAATTTATTGAATGAACAGAAGAAAGACGTATTGTTAGAGATATTGCACAAGCTAACGGCGTTTATAAAAATAAATAAAATTGGAGGTGTCAAGATGCATTCAACAACCGGTTCTTTGAAAACGGTTGAATTTATAAAATCATCGATAGAGTGTTGCGTAAGCAATATAATGAAAGCCGCATCTGCATCGATGACATTAGAAGATGATAATAATAAAGATAATGAATTTACAGAATTTCAGCGCGCTTGCGATGGTTTATTCAAGGAAACGATTAATGAATATGGCGCGCACATCACGCAAAGTAAGTCGAGTAAGTCGCCGTTGTCAGCAATGAAAGAAATGCAAACGGACGTGGATAAAGTAAAAACAATAATTAATAATGTTGGCAACTACATGGATGGCGTAACAAAAACGTTGGATGCAGCAGTTCACGGTCACGCATCGGCGAAGCGTCAAATAGAGAGAATAATTGGTCAATGGATCAATGGAGAGTTGACGGGGTATTGTTTTGGGTTTGAGGGTCCGCCGGGTGTCGGTAAAACCAGTTTAGCAAAGTACGGGTTATCAAATTGTTTAAAGAATGAAAATGGTGAAAGTCGTCCATTTGCATTTATAGCGATGGGTGGTTCAAGTAATGGGAGCACATTGGAAGGGCACAACTACACGTATGTTGGTTCGATATGGGGTAGAATTGTGGATATATTAATGGAAAAAAAATGCATGAATCCGATTATATTTATTGATGAGTTGGATAAAATAAGCAATACGGATCACGGTCGCGAGATTGTGGGTATTTTAACTCATTTGATTGATTCGACTCAAAACGATTGTTTTCAAGATAAGTATTTCAACGGGATTGATTTGGATCTATCAAAAGCGCTTTTTATTTTTTCATATAATGATCCTGGTGCAATAGATAAGATTTTGTTAGACCGAATTCATAGAATTAAATTTAAACACATCACTTTAGATGAGAAAGTTGTCATTTGTAAAAAATATTTACTTCCAGAAACGTATAAGAAGATGGGTTTGGAAAATGGTGTGGTTTATTTATCGGATGAAAATTTGATTTTTATAATTGAGAAATACACTTGCGAGCCCGGTGTAAGAAAATTAAAAGAATTGCTATTTGAAATTATCGGAGAGATAAATCTTAAGCATATTAAAAATAAAACTGACCATATTATTACTCTTCCGATTACTGTGACCAACAATGAAATAAAGATGAAATACTTACGAGAGCGTCACGAAGTTCGAGTTCAGCAGATTAGCGCAAATTCCAGCGTGGGTATAATAAATGGTTTGTGGGCGAATGCGGTGGGTCGCGGCGGAATAATACCGATTGAGGCGCATTTTTTTCCGTGCGACCGTTTTTTTGATTTCAAGTTGACGGGTATGCAGGGCGATGTTATGAAGGAGAGTATGAATGTTGCAAAAACTCTTGCGTGGTCATTGTTAACAGAAGATGAGATGGCGCGTAATTTGGATACGTTTTCAAAGACAAAAATGCAGGGAATTCATATTCATTGTCCTGAGGGAGCGACGCCGAAGGATGGACCGTCAGCCGGAACGGCGATAACGTGCGTTCTATACAGTCTTCTAACGAATAAAAAAATAGATAATCGGATAGCAATAACGGGGGAAATCAACTTGCAGGGCAACGTGACTGCAATTGGTGGTTTGGATTTGAAAATAATGGGCGGGATAAATGGAGGTGTAACAACCTTCATTTTTCCTAAAGATAATAAGAAAGATTTTGATGAATTTATGGAAAAAAACCGGACAAAAGAAGAAATAAAACCAATTGTGTTTATACAAGTTTCATCAATACAAGAGGTTTTGGGTATTATTTTTTGTTAATGGCGGCGATGAGTCCGAGTTCTCCGATTATGGCGGCGTTTGCTTACACTGCGCATACTTCCACCGCGACGACATCTTCTGCGACCTCCAGTAGATCCCGACAATGCCGCCGGCAATGCCGGTGATGCCGGTGATGCAGTTGGTGGTGGTGGTGGTGGTGCTCCTGTGTTTTCTTTTGATAGACTCAATCCCATTATGATTATATAATTAATAAATATAAAAATATTAATTAATAAATATAAAAATATTAATTAATTAATATAAAAATATTTATTAATTATATAATCATATATTTATTATGTTTGAAATTCTATATAAATTATATAAGAAGGGTGCGTTTCACATATTTGTAATATCATTTATAGTATTTGTAATTTTGAACGTCATTGAAAATGTAATACACTATAACATTGGAAAAACATCAAATCATAAATTTGAGATTACAAATCCATCTGAAACTGATTGGAAAAAAATATTAATAACAATGGTTATATTTGCATTATTACAGGGAGCATTAACAATGTATTTTTATTGATGATGTTCCATGGTTCCACATTATATTTCTCCTCGCAGAAACATGGACGCGATTTCGGGTGTTGATGTGTCAAACCCGGCAAGGTTGAGCGTTTTCCTGTCGGTTGGGTCCACGATGGTGAAGCAGTTTCCGGTCATTCCGATGACAATCAGTTTTGTTTGTGTTCCCATGAGTTGTCGGTACCTGACGAGCGCTGACTGGGGATGTTCATTGGGCGCGTAGGTTTCATTGTCGGTGAGAACAATGAATGCATCAATCTTCAAGTTGTGTTTGATTGCGTGCAAGATGGGAAGAACACAGTCAGTGGAGCTGAAACTCATGCCACTTGTGGCACTGAGAGCTTGGTCGATTGTCATTCCGCGTCGCAATTGGCTTCGCGAAGGTGTGCTCATGTCAACCAACCCGTCGGAGAATGCAACAATGCTGACATTTTTTTCAGTTTCAAGGTACAGGAGCGCCATTGCAATGGATGCGTCGCGACAAGTGAGCACTTTTGAACCGAGAACCGCCGAGCTCATGCTTCCACTGACATCGACTGCAACCATGATGGATTGACCGGTTGGTGTGATGGTGCCGTATGACAACTGGTACAGCTGAGTGAATGCATTCGAGATGAAGTGGTTCGGAACCCATGAAAGAGAGCCGAGGTCACCGTGTCCGTTCTTGTACACTTTTGAGGCGACAAGGACTTTGATGGGGTGAATGCGTGCTTTCAGAATTGCTGTTTGGTCGGTCATGCGTGCGACGATTTCCTTGTACTTGTCGCCGGCAACTCCATTTTGTGTCATTTTTCCCAAATTTCGCAAAAGAGCTTCCAGGGGCATTGTTTCAAGCAGTGTTGCCCAGATTTCCCTGCTTCCAAAGAGGACGGTTGGAATGTGTTCGCGAACAAGGCGACCAGAGCGGATGAGAGCACATGCAAGCGATGCATTTTTCGATTCGCCTGCTTCATGAACTGCGTGTAAGTGTTTGAGAAAGTGCGCGACTTGTTGAAGTTGCGTCAGTTGCTGATGATGGTATTTCTTTCCACTCTTTTTTGCAACGCTTCCACCCTCTTCATCGTCATCGTCGGAATCTGCAACTGCTGGTGCTGATGATGTAGGCGCAGGTTTAGGTGCAGCAGCAGAAGGCATAATGGATGTTACGGCAGTGACGAATCCTCCAACGAGCGATTTGACTGCAGTGGGAGCAGTGGTGGCGGCGGCGGCGGCGGCGGCGGCGGCAGTAAATTGAGCGAGTGTTTTTGGGGTTGGGATGGGTGGAGTTTCAATTGAGTTCAATTTTGCAAGGAATTCCTCTTTTGTGAGCGCTTTGAATGGATTGGGAATAATGAGTTTTCCGCTTGCTTTCAAGGTGGCAAGTGTTTTTTCAGACGGAACCTTTGCTTTGCGGGCATTTTTCATCATCACGTAGTCAAACATGAGACGTGCGCCGTCGTCTGCGAGGGTCATCGGGTCAATGTGAATCATTCGAATGATGTCGGCGTGAGTCCATCCTTCACGATTTTGGTACTTTGTCATCTGAAATGCAAGGTCGCGTCCATTTCGCGAAGTGTAGTAGTGGGAGATTGCTTTGCGAAACCCGGCTCCCCATCCTTTTCCCTTATTCTCGGGTTTTGACATGGACAAGTCGCGAACAAACCCGGCGATCATGAACATGTGAGTGGGAATGCGGACACACTCCTTCATGGTTTCAAATGCGATTTGTTTTTCGGCAGGAGTCTTTGCAAAGACGATTGCCGCGGCAAGTGAAAGCAGGACCGGCTCTTGTTTGGGGGCGCGTCCGCCGACTGAAACGGCTTTCAAAAGAGCGCAAAGTTGCACAAATTGACTTGGATCGGGGTCGCGAATCATTTTGAGAACCGAAAGTGCGCATTCGAGATTTACATCAGAAGACTGCGTGTAGTAATTCCCCATGTCTTTCGCGCCTCCAAGCACGAGATAGCGATTGACATGTTCGAGTTGTGTCAATTTCCAGACATACCCGCCGGCGTAATTCAACACCTGGTTGATATCATATTTGCATGTTTGAGGGATGGAAGCCCTATTTTGAGGCTGGTGAGCGACCATTGCTGAAGAAGATTTTGATTTTTTATTACCTTTTCCCTTGGCGGATGCGGATGCAGCTTTAGCGGGCATTGTTGTTCTGAACGTATTGACTTCTTGAGAAGATGAAAAACTTATTTATAAAATATAAAAATTCAATTTTTATTTTATTTGAATTTAATACTTTTAAACTTTTAAATAATAAAAATAAAATAAAAATAAAACAATAAAATGGAAATAATTGAAAAATTGCCAGATGATATTATTTTACACATTTATACCAAATGTCTAAAAAGATATCGGATACATAAGGGAAAGCTCATTAAATTGATTGATTTTGATAAATATAAATTTTTGGAAAAATATATTTATCGTAGAATAACAAAATTCTATGGTAACGAGATAAAATATTATATTCAATATCAGATATCTAATTTGAGTGATATAAATAGGAAAGATTCGTGGATTGATGATGATATGATTTGTATAAAAATTACGATAAAAGACGGTTCATTAAGATATGATGTCGATAAATTTCGATTAAAAAAAGTAGAAGATTTGAATATAAAAAATAGACGAACACCATCTATTTACTACCGGGGTAGTTACAAGGATTACGATTGGGAAGTTGTAAGTTATACGTATGAAATTTAATATTTTTTGAATGTTCAGCTATATATTATATATTCAAAATGATATAGAAATGTGAGTTAATATTAATACACGTTTAAATATATATTCATAAATGGAAGCTTTTGATTTTGATTATTGTGATACGTATGAATCGTATGGAAGTGGAGTAAGGTTGGAAAATAATGGAGTAAGAATGTTTACATGTGACGATTGTAGAGAAGAAACAACATTTGTAAAAAAAGGTGTGAATGATTCAAAGTTTAGATGCGATGCCTGCATTCAAAAACAAAATCAAATGTCCGCAAATGTCGCGCCCGATTCATTGATTTTGAATATGCCTCTATCGACGGAATCAATGGCATCAGATACAACTCCATATTTTTCGTGGAGGTGGTTTCATTTTTTTGTTTAATTTGATATCCTGTTTCCAAATGAATCAAACGAGTGCAAACCGTATTTCATTGCAAGTTTGTGGCGCAGCAAAGCGACGGGTTGTCCCGCGATTCTTGCTCGATTTGCATCAGACGTGGTTCGCGAGAGCAGCACTTCATTTGAAGAGATAATTGGTACATCTGGTACAACTGGTAAAAGTTCGCATTTTTTCCCGACACAGTTGTTCCAAAACCCGATTACTTGATTAGTTACGGGATGAATGCATGCATTGTCGTTTGAACGAAGGAAGCAGAATTGGTTGTTGATAAAGAATCGAGAACACGCGGGTGGTGGTGAAATGTAGTCAGAACAAGGTTTTAAAAACATGGAAGCCGGGGGTGCAAAATCAAAGAATGGTGGAGGAGGAGGAGCGTTTGATTTTTTGATTTTGTAGGATTTGTTGGTTTGTTTGTGTTCAGTGTGGTGATCTTCTTGCTCGGGTGCGTCGTCGTAAAGAGGGAAGAGTCCGTCATTTTTCCATGTTGTACCAGGATCTTGCTCAGGTGCGTCGTAAACAGGTGAGGTGGGTTGTTGTTGAGTCTTTTTTTTCAAAACAATTTTTTTTTTAGGTTTGGGTTTTTGCTGGTCGGTGGCGTCGGTGGCGTCGGTGTTGAAGCACGGGAACATGTTTGAAAATGAAGCAAGGGCTGCATACGCCATAAGTTATAGATGGAATGGACGAAAGTTTTTAAATAAAAATTATATATAATAAAAAATCAATTTATATATTTTTCATTTAAAATATATAAATTATTAAATTATAAAAAGTGCATAAAAGTAAATAAATATTAATATATAAAATGAGCAATCCCACAACTTTTAATTTTACGAAATCAGAATCAGAAACGACACGAATTGTGGAGTATACGGGAGGACGTGATGTTTTTTTGGAATTATTGAAGATAAATCCTGGAGTTTTTATTTTCAAATTTAGCGCAGATTGGTGCAATCCTTGTAAGAAGATCAAAAGTTTTGTGGATAACGTGTCACTTGTTCTTCCAATGAATGTAATCTACATTTTCAGCGTGGATGTAGATGAGTGTTTTGATTTGTATGCATATTTAAAGCAGAAAAAAATGGTATCGGGCATTCCATCTATGCTTGCATATAAGAAGGATAATATAGGTTATGCATCGGACGCGTCGGTTTCGGGGACAGATGAGAATGATTTGAAACATTTTTTTGACACATGTTTGAAAATGCTATAGGTTACCAAATATTATGTATTTTTTTTTGTAATAAAATATGCTAAAATCCATCCCAGTGATGAAAAAAACTGATCACCTATGCTATTTTTAAGCGTGTCGGCTTCAGATTTACCGCCCGGCCAAAATGTTATTTTTCTAATTAAATTCATTCCTAATTCTGTATTTTCAGCATATTCAAAAATAAAATGTAGAATAAACCATGATGTGAATGAAATGTTCCAGTAATAAGCAATGATTCCACACGCATAGTGTAGCAATGAAAATTGATCAATAAAATAAATTCCCATTTTGGATTAATTATATATATATTGATTATATATAATTATAATTAATAATTAATATATATTGATTTCATAGATGCATGGATGTATGATTATGTTATGGTTATAAGTTTTGTAGTTACTTGAGAATTTCGCCATTTTTATACACGTTGCATTTAAATTTTTGATTGGATGGGCGAGAGCAAATTTCAGAATTAGCGGGAGCATTATAAAATAGGAAGGATGGTTTATTTGCCATGAGAATGGATGTGGAGAGAATTGCGATTCCGGCGCCAATTAGCGTGCTGAGTATAATTGCATATCCATTTGTGCACTGATTATTCAACATGGTGATGCAATCGATGATATAGAATACCAACACGACAATTAAAATATTATAGTTCATTGTGTTGTAGAACATTGGAACGGCTAGATACACAAAAATGAAAGCGAGGATTGCGCTGTTTATCGACGAGTTTGTGTATGAAGATCCCGGAAGATTAATAATATTGCAAATTGGATTTAATATCGGGGTGGAACTTTTTTCTCCGAATGTTGAAAAACAAATGAAATATACAACAATGAGAGTAAATAATGCGGCAATATATACAATTCCCTTCATATCGGAGTTTGAAATGCTAAGCATGATTAAAAATGTGGATAATAGAAATGATCCAGAAATCGAAAGTATTTTAAATATGTTAGATAAAGACAGGTCAATTCCTCCCATTATATTAAATATTAATATATATATTATAATATATATTATATTATGAATTCCTCTTGCTAAACACTTTTACGGTTTACGGATTAAATTTTGAACCATTTTGTGTTATCCATTTTTTCAAAGATGTGATGGCGGTAGATTTATAAAAAGAATTTGTCATGAGTTTCACATTGTGGTCTGATTTTGACATATTTATAAAGAAATTAGAAACAACATTTCTAGTGACTGATTTTCTATATTTGGAAACATATTCTTCTATTGTAAATATATTTTTTTTGGTTCTAGCATTTACTCTGTTATGAAAATTAAAAAAATATGTGCACAGTTCTTTTTTATTTGTTATTTTGGATTTATCTAAATTTTTTATTTCTTGTAGCGCATGTTCTGTGCACTCGGGGCATGGAAGATTGGCGCTAATAAGAATAAAAAAATCAAGGAGCGAGTCTTTAAGTTCATTAAAATGAACAAGCTTTAATTTAAATGCGAGTGTGTGAAATAAATACCAAATTGCAGGACCCCAAACACTTTTTGCAACCATTATTTATGTGTAGATAAATTGTATAATTTATATATATAATATATATATATATAAATATGCTAAATTTTCGGTAAGAGAAGTGTTTATTCCTTGCGTGACTGGCTTGTTGAACCAAATCCGCCGTCATTACGACTTGTCTTGGTTAAACTATTTACCACACGAACTTTAATGGGTTTCAAATCTGGTGCAATGATTTGGAAATGAGAACCCGGTCGCATAACTGCGCCATTTGCGTCAAAGCATCTGATTTTTGCCATAAGATTACCTCGATAACCTGCATCAATAACTCCAACAGAATTGGCTAGTTGAAAACTAGTTTTGGAAATGGATGATCGCGGAACAATGTAATAACTAGTTAGTTCGTTTGTCGTATTATCAATCATCTCGCATTTTATTTCAAAATCAATTGTTCCCACTTGAAGAAAATCAACCGGAACATCTTTAAAATTATACAAATCAATACCACTATCACCATCGTGGTGGCTTCTAAAATTCTCATAAAAATCTTCAACAATTGATGGGGCTAATGCCGAATCATCAATCATAACATTAAGTTGATATTTTGATTTTTGGAATGACATGATTTATATCTTATTTATATCTTAGTAATTATTATTAAGTGGTAATATATAAGATAAATATATTTAAATAGAATAATATTCGATAAGAATTTAAACCCATTATACTATAGATACATTAACGGTGATAAACATAAATTTATTAAATGCATAAACAACAATTGAACTATAAAATGTACGAACAGGAAAATAAATATGTGATAGAAGGTGATGATGATGGCGGAAATTGTGAATATGATTTTTTTAGCCAAATAAAAAATATGTTGAATATGGGTGAAAATGATAATAATAATAATACTGATGAAACGATGGTTGATGATTGTTGTTTGCTTTCAAAAGAAGCATTGTCAGACATTCACGTGACATTGTTGTGTGGTCACAAGTTCAATTATATGCCGTTGTATAAAGAAGTTGTTATGCAAAAAACGACATCGGGTTTATCGACAAACGGCTATTACAATTTATCTGCGCTGCGGACAAATGAGATAAAATGTCCTTATTGTCGTGCGGTTCAGTGTAAGGTTCTTCCTTTTTTAAATTATGATGGTGTGCGCAAATTGAAAGGAGTAAACGGACCCGAATCAATGTGCATGAAAGCGAGGGCGTGTGATCACGTTGAAGTAAATAAGAAGAAGGTGTCATGCGCGTGTAAAAGTAATGCAATTCATGTGATTAATGGTGTAAATTATTGTAAAAAACATTATGAAAATAAAAACGAAAAACAGAATCAAAATAAAGATGACGACAATAATATGAAGGAAGAAAATGGAAAGTGTGGTGTAATATTAAAATCAGGAAAAAATAAGGGGACGGCGTGTACAAATTCTTCAAATTGTCGTATACACAAAAAGATTACTTGATATATATTATATATTCATATGATATAGAAATATATGATATTATTAGTATAGACAAAAATCCAATATAATTAGCAGCATAATCGGCGCCAATGTTCAACATAAATCACATCTTATCAAAAGAACCGAATGGAAATAAGTATAATATTTTTAGATTGTTAGAACCAGAACCAACTGGTACTAATAATAATAATAATAATAATCCGGATGAATATTTAGCAGTTATAGTGAATAACGACAATGGCAACAGCAATGGTAAGAGCAATAACGAGAGCGGCAATCTTGATGGAATTACAACATATGATTTGACGAAGGAAGCGTCGAGGCAACTTTTAATGGATAAATTTCACGGAGAAGAAGAGATATACAGCGGTTGGAATAAACTAGGAATTTTGCCATCTCCAATGCGCCTGGTAATGTTTCGTCCAAGCATGTGTCAATTATGTGGAGTGACTGACGAGCGCGTTGAGCACACTCAATTTTATACGGGGTATATATACGAGCATTCCGGATATAATTATTGTTGTAAATGCAAAGATAAATTTTGCAGCATACTAAAAGCGCGCGCAGAACCGATATGGGAATTATTGGAACTGGAAGAAAATGGTATGAAGGATTTTTGGGGACCGAGAACGCGCCGTGATCCAGTGACCAATGAACGAATATATACAGGAAGATACAATTACGAGAAATGGAGGGCTGTTTCAAGATTTGTTTCTTATTCCGACGATAATACAAAGATTGGTCCGGTGGTTGAGAATACGCCATTTATTTTTTGCGAAACGACTCATGACGTCATGGGTATTATTACAAAACTGATTTCGGTATCAGACTTGTTAAAATCAAATTATAATGCATGTAAGAGGGGGTATTTTGACATGTCATATGATCCGAACGACGATGACCCAATTAATACATTGGAGCTTTCGGCTGATGCTAAAATATCATTGACATCATTTAAAAATGATGACTAATATGAAAATATGAAAATATAATATAATTACTTAAAGAAAATTAATTGTATCATAATATATAATATATAAATTACAATGCGCTTCATTCTAAATGCGTCCAATACATTCTGTATTTCGGTAGATTCTCGCTGGAGTCGGATGAGTGCTCGGCTGAATAGTCTTGGTATTGAATGTGAACGTTGGCGCGCATCTACGCCTGATATGGTTACTGACAGATTCGTCGGATGTTTGAACGGCGGTCAGCGTGCTTGCGGACAATCTCATGTGAATGTATGGCGAATGATTGTTGAACGTGGCTTGGAATACGCACTGATCTTGGAGGATGATGCAATGTTTTCGAGTGACTGGCGTGAAAAAATTGATTTGTTGTCGGGGGTGGATGATCCCGAATGGGACGCGGTGTTTCTGAATGTGTCGGAACCGATTATACCGGAAGATACATGGGTAGTTGTCCGGGAACAGTATTTGGCGGCCGCTTATATCATATCACGGCGCGGTGCACAATGTCTGTTGGATTGGTTTGCGAATCGATTTACGGCTACCGATTGGATGACTGTTTGTTTACAGACACGAGGACATTCATATTCGTATTTCCCCTGGCTCGTCATTCAAGAGGGCAAGGAGTCTACCATTGAGGGTGCAGTTGAAGCGGACCATGCAAAAGTAATACGATGTTTAGGTGAGGAGCGGATAAAGAATTATAGTTAGTGTATAGTAGATATTAGTATGAATATTAATTTGTCGTATTATATCCGCCACAACCGCCACATTTCATTCCAAGCGGATGATGTTTCGCTTGTCCTTGAAATGAACAGTCGTTGCATTGTATATTATAGAATAATTCTTCTTGAATCGGATATAATTCAATTTGAGCATCTAGAAATTCAATATATTTTTTCAAACTATCTCCCGAGTAAATAATTTTTCTACAGATTGAACAAGTTAATTTATTATTTTTAATGCAATTGGCGAGACAATCTATATGAATTGGATGACCGCAATGTAATACGCAACTCTGTTTTACTGAATAGAACAAATTGTCTAGACATATGGGACACTCATTGTGAAATATATTTTCTCGACAAATGTGACGAATACTGTCGTTGTTGACGACGCATGTGTTGCAGACATCGCAATGAATAAATTTTTGATTTTCAGCAACACGACATATTCCACATTTATCACAGTGATAATAATTTCGTTCAATTCGATCGTCAAATAAATTGCAAATGTTACAATAATACTTTGCAAACTGAATTCCACAACCAACGCATTGGTTGCTTACGCTTTGTCTACAATTACATTTAGAACAGATTACTTCCTTGATTTCAAAACGATTTATTTCATGGGTTTCGGCATCATTATGACAAAAACGACAATTGTATATTTTTTCACAACACGGAGAAACAAATTTACAATTTCGAATATAATGCTCGCACCCTTCCTTTTTCTGATCTTGATCTTGATCCATTAATGGTTATGGTATGGTGATTATGATTTAATTATATATTCAATTTAAATCATAATCATATATATATATATATAATGCGATATCTCAGCTTCTTGCACTAAACGTCGGTTTCCATAATAATAAGCGCTCGCAATTTTACAAGTTCATTTTTTGAATGTTCTCCAACTCCAATGTTGGAGACATATTTATCATAAATAAAATCAAACTCACTAGAAGAACCCTTGAACAGTTCCGTCAAACAATCGCCGTCATTTAAAAAGAAAATTAAATTATTTAATTGAAACGAATCGTCATGAAATAGTGTCTTTAATCCGAGCCCTGCACCATCAATATAGTCGTGCACATTAATATCCATACATTTATTAATCATAGATATACGCATATCAATTCTATCAATATCATTATTATAAGAATCAATATCGTCATCATTATTTGATGGCAACGGTTTATTTAGAATGTATTCTTGCAGCGTTCGAATAAATTGTAAACCCAACCTATTGTACACGCGAAATGCATACGCATCTAATTTGTGCACCCAAAACTTGATGTGATTCAAGCGCGTCATGAACAATATATACGTATCCGTAATATATGTTTATATGTTTATACTTATTATATATACATATTATTATTATACATCATAAAACAAAAACAATCAAACCTCAATTAATTTATAGTTGGGTGTGTCGGGAATAATGTCGCCAATTGAATACGCGGGACCTTTAGTTCCGAACCATTTATTAGGCGCAATTATAAGTTTATTGGGATTGTTATTTATGTAGGACGCCCACCAACTATAAGAGCTGTTTGCAATAATATTGTGAGTACATGCTGACATTAGCCAAAAACAAAATTCGTCGTCTTGGTTTTCGACAATAACTTTATTAGGAAGCGCTTTAAATAGTGGGTTATTTCGAATAAATTCGACATCATCAGAGAATATAATGAATATGTTATTTTCAGTTGAAAAATGCGATATTGCATTAGAATAATACTTGGCATTGAGATTTAGGTGTGTGTGTGATAAGGTCAAGTAATCGGTTCTTCGGACGTGTATTGAGACGGACACGAGGTTATTTGTATTTGCATTGGTCTCGTGATAATTTTTAATTGTCGATTCAACGAGTTTGTAATAAGGATTGTGCAACATGTTAACAAATTCGGTTTTATATTGATCGAAATATTTATAAGATTGAAAGCATCCGAATATACAATTAAAATTACGAGCGCGTGGATCAAAAATAATATTTTTAAAAAAAAAGGCTTTTTCTGTGAAAGAAATATTATATTTTCTTTTATTTTTGGAATCGATTTCAAATTTTTTAAAAATATTGTATTTATTGATATTTTTTCGTTTAGCGTCAGTCCACATTTTAGAATAAAATTTCAGATTTGTTTTATGTTTTATAGATAATGCAAAACATGTGGCTATAATAAATAATAGGTTACCTAATCCGCCCATTAATTGTGCGGTTATTTCTCCAATTTTTGCAGTTTCTGATATTGATATTTCCATAAATAATTTATTTATTGTATGTGATTATTTGTTTGTTTTTACACTGTTTTAATGTTAATTAGTAAAATATAAAATATAATATTATTAATTATATTTTATAATTAACAAAATGGATATAGATAATAAACCAGGTCTTGATCGCGTTGTTAACAATGTTGATATTAACAATGTTGATATTATTAAGGATAATAATAATAATTGCGTGATTGGTTTGTGTGTATATAACAATGAACCGGGTTTGCCAAGCGTATTATCAAATATTGTGAAAATATCAGAGTCTGGTTTGTTTGATAAACTAACAGTGGTTGCATTTTACGATCACTCTGGTGATAAGTCACACTCGATAATGACCAACTTCAAAACCAAATGTGCTGAAAAACGTCGCATTAATGAGACTACTGGCAATATAGAAGTGATTATTATCGTCAATAAACCGGGAGGAGCTCATCATCGACTGCGTATGGTTCTTGATGGCAATAACGCATTAAATCGGATGGACAAGGGTAGAACCGCAAGAATATCTATTGCAAGAAATGGCATATTGAATGTTATAAGGGGGTTGAATAAAAAAGGCGTGCATCATAAATATTTCATAATGATGGACAGCAACGAATATGCGTGCGTGGGACAAATTAACATTGCAACCTTGCGCGGCGCTCTTGCGCGTTCAGACGAATGGGATAGCGTGTCGTTTAACAGAGAGGCGGGATATTATGACTACTGGGCTCTGTCTTATGACCCATACATATACAGCATTTATCATGTTGTAAATCGCGATAAAATGCTTGATACAATTGTGGTTGATTTTAATAGGAAATTGAAAGAAGCATTAAAGCCGCTTCCGCCGTCGAATCCGAATGATTCGTCCTCTTCGCCCCGTTATGATTTAATTTCGGTTTATTCTTCATATAACGGGTTTGCAATATATAAGACGGATAAGTTTTTGAATTGCAGTTATAGTTCAAATATCGACATTACATTGTTTCCTAGGAAATTGCTGACGTTTAAAATATTGAATTCTTTTACGAATGATTGCGAACACCGAAAGTTTCATTTAGAAGCGATAAAAAGAAATAATGCGAGAATAATGGTGAGTCCGTTGTCGATATTTTACAAATTACCTGTTCGAAATCCGGCTTTACGCGGTCCGGCGTGATAATTCTACCGCGCATAACATGTCAATTCCATTTTCGAAATTCATTGTTATATCCCATCCTAATTCTTTTAGTTTATTGTTGCTAATATAGTAGCGTTTATCATTAAATGGTCGATCTTCTATGTATTCAATGTAGTCGGAATAATTGTCGTCATTTTTAATTTTTCTAATTAGTATTTTTGCTACTTCTAAAATACTATATTCCATGCCTTCGTTACAGCCAATATTATAAATTTCGCCGATTTTTCCAGTTTCTAAGATTTTAATAAATGCCTCGGCAGTATCATACACGTGTAAAAACGCGCGCACGCAGCTTCCGTTTTGGATCGTAACTTTCATTCCATTTTTCAGTTGATTGATAAATTTGGGTATAACTTTCTCAGGATATTGATTTGGACCGTACACATTATTTCCTCGCGTGATAATCATTGGCATTTTGAATGAATGGAAATATGCCTGCGCCAATAATTCAGCGCTGGCTTTCGTTGCCGCATAAGGATTTGTTGGACACAATATTGATTTTTCGGTTTTAATATCGTTTGACTCGTTTTCGCCGTATACTTCATCTGTTGAAACATGAATGAATAGTTTCAAACATTTACAATGCAGTCGCGCAGCTTCGAGCAAATTGTGTGTTCCTAAAACATTATCATTCGTATAAGATATCGCATCTGTAAATGATGTTTGGACGTGTGACTGTGCGGCAAAGTGGATGACGTGCGTTATGGGATTAGATTGAAAAATATAATTCAACATGTCCAAACTTTTCAAATTACCCTTGATGAATGTGTACCTCTGTTTATTTTTACGAACTTTTTCATTAACATTTTGTTCATTTGCACAATAATAAAGAGCATCAAAATTAATGATTTTTATATGTTTATATTTTGAAAAAATGTTATTAATAAAATGAGAACCAATAAATCCAGCTCCGCCAGTTACAAATAAAACTGTTTCCTGTTTATCGTTAAGTCGGTCAATATTGTCAATTTGGTTATTGAAATAAATTACATTTTCTGAGCAGCGTTTATAATTTTTAATCGTATCTTCCATTGCACATTTGATGCAGCGCACTTTTGGCGCGAATGTTTCTAAAATTGTAGTATCTAAATGATTATTAGATCGGTCGCATGCTAAAATTTTGCGCTGTTCTTCCACGCTAAAGTTTTTCCAGGTGAAAAGGGGGTCAATGTGTTTCTGATACATTTCCAAGATTTCATTGTGTGAAATTACGCCGGGATTGGTTAGGTTGACGGTTCCGACAAGACCCGCCTTTAGCATTTTTATGACAACGGGCAATAGTTCATCTAGAACAGACATGGAATTTGGGACAGAGCATACTTTTGAATACGTAAGTATTTTTGTAATAAAATTTCGAGGACACTCTTCTGCAACAATTGGCATTCTGATGCGCAAATTTAAGACATTTTCTGATAACTGATGCATAATTCTGTCGGTGAATCCTTTCACAATTGAATAACTAGACCCAAAAAAATTGGGCACGTCGTTCTCTGTAAAACCTTTTTCTAAAGTATCAACTTTATCATTATGAATAACCGCTTCAACATTGTTATAATTAAAAATGCATCCGGTTCCTAAATACGTGTAATGTATTTTTCGTTCTTTACATGCCAGCGCAAGAGATATTGGGGAAAATAGGTTATCTTTCATATTTTCAACCAATTTACCTGATTGTTCTAAATAATCAATGGTGGTATATTTTACATCATCAATTGTTCCGTGCGTTCGCCCGATGAACGAGATAACGTGTGATGGTAAAACTTCGTCAAGTTCTTTGACTAGCGAAAGCGTATCATCTACGCGCGATGCACCCATCACAAATTCAAACATATTGTCTTCTTTTTTTTCTTTTTCTAATAATTGTATAAATTGACTCCCAATCCAACCAGAATGACCATAAACTAGAATTTTCATTTTCTATATAGTTAATTGTATTATTATTATTATGTTATTTATTTATAATAATAATATTACATTCTATTTCCTTTTATAAATATTAATTCAGAATCCTTCCACAATACATTTCGATATTCATTGCACATTATATCATCCAAAAAAACTAATTTATAATGATGTGGTGATTTATTTGAAAATGTAAAATCGATATCTTTATAATATGTTAATAGAGAACCGATATTCCAATTATTTTGAATTATTTTTCTGGACATTAATATTTCTTTATTGGCTTCATTGTGTTGACATGATTCGGGGTTTTTCATGCTGAATATTTCACAATCAGTTAAATAATCCAACGCAGACTTATCCATAGAAAATATATATGACTGTACATGAGCTCGGTTAAGAGGGTCCTTCAAGGTATTTATAGTACTCCCAAATAATTTAATATTATCTTTTAATCCATCCAAGTAAATACTTGTCCACATAGTTTTACGATCTCTCCATTTATAATTATAAAAACTAGTAATCACAGGACAAAAAGCAGATGAATTTACAAAAATAAAATTATCATATTTTTTATATAAATTATTAGTAAATAATGCTTCGCTCCATCCGCCAAAATCATAACCAACATTGTCGCGATATAATACGCTTGCGTAATATGGGACTCTAAATAAACCTTCATTTGTTTTATCGTTTGATATTATAATAAAATCAATATTTTCATGATAAAACATGCAATCTTCAATAAAATGTTTTACGAGTTGATTATATTTATGAAAGACGTATAATACCAACGTTTTCATTTTTTTCATATACGATATATTCTATATTTATTTTTATATTTATTTATCGTTTTATTTTATAAACTTGTAGACAATATTTCAATTTGTTCAGGAGTTAATTTATCTGGATAAGCAACTTTGAATATAATAGTTAGATTTCCGACTTGTTTATTTTTACCAATCATTCCCAAGTTTGGTATTGTTTTTATTGTATTATTTTGAATAATGGTCCCATCTTTATGTTGCAAATTAAAGCTTTTACCGTTAATGTGTTTTATTGTAAAATCTAATCCACACAATGATTCTTTGAGAGATATTTCCTTCTCTAAAATTAGATCCATGTTATTTCGTTTGAATACTGAATGTTCTTCGACATTTACAATTATGTGAATTTGTGAAAATGCAGATTTATTATCCGAAACAAATAATACTTCTTGATGATTTACACCTGGCGGAATGCAGACCGTTATGAAATGTGGTGTGTTTTCGCTTTTTGACAAATTTAATGAAAAATTTTCAATTCCGGCATATGCATTTTCGAGTGTTATATGTATATTTTTAGTAATTGGTTCACATGATTGTTGTGGTTGTGGTGGTTGTGCAGTGTCATAAAAAAAATGTTGTTGCTGTTGCTGCTGTTGCTGCTGTTGTTGCAGGTGATGAAATAAAGGATGTTGGGGTATTCCCATTCCCATTCCACCCTGATTAATAATGTGAATTCCCCCCATTCCACCACCACCCATTCTAATAAAAGATGGGTGCATGTGTGGTGGGTGAATGTGTGGTGGGTGCATGTGTGGTGGGTGCATGTGTGGTGGGTGTGGGTTGTTTGCATTCATTGAACCGCCAAAAATCATATTAAAAATATCAAATGGATTCACTTGTTCGAATTCTCCGAATGTAATACCATTGTCGCCCCTTATGCCCATATCATATAATTTTTTTTTATCCGGGTCCCCAAGTGTTTCATATGCTTCTGAAATTAATTTAAATTGTGTTGTCGATTCCTCACTATTGCCATTTTTGTCGGGATGATGCAACATTGATAGTTTTCGGTAAGCTTTTTTAATATCTTCAGAAGATGACTCACGAGTAACTTGTAATATTTTATAGTAGTCTTCTTTGTCAGACGGTGGCGAATGGAAATTAAAATTCATTATTTATTTTTTTATAATTAAATATTAAATATATAATTTTAAATGGATATATACGAATAATAATTATTACAATACAATTATAAAATTTAGAATGATGAATAAAACTGATAAAAATAAAAATAAAAACGATAATTCTCCGTTTATAAATAAATACCAGCCAATTTATTTCAACGATTTCGAACAATTAGACGCAACTGTTGTAACACTAATGCAGTCATTAATAATGTTAAATAATTTAAATGTTTTAATTATTGGTGATTCTGGAACGGGAAAAACGTCAATCATAAATTCGATAATTAAAGAATATTATGGGGATGATTATAATTCCGACAACGTATTGGTTTTAAATAGTTTGAAAGAACAGGGAATACAGTATTATAGAAATGATGTAAAAATATTTTGTCAAACGTGTAGTTTAATCAAAAACAAAAAGAAGATTGTGTTATTAGATGACATTGATTTAATAAATGAACAAAGTCAGCAAGTGTTTCGAAATTGTATGGACAAGTATAAGCACAATATTCACTTTATATCGTCGTGCACAAATGTTCAAAAGGTTATAGATAGTTTACAATCTAGAACTATTATAGTACAAATAAATCCGTTGACAATTGCATGCTTAACCAATATTATGAATAAGATAAAAATAAATGAAAATTTGAACATGTCTATTGGTGCCGATATGTTTATATTGAGCATTTGTAATAATTCTGTAAGAATATTAATTAATTACTTGGAAAAAATTAAAATAATCAACTGTTATGTTGATTTAGAATTAGCGAACAAAATATGCACAAATATTAGCTATGCGATATTTGGCGAATACACCCAATGTGTATTGAACAAAAATTTAACAGAAGGTATCAAAATATTATATAAATTACATGACGAAGGATACTCGGTAATGGACATATTAGATAATTATTTTCTTTATATAAAATTAACCGATTTGTTAACTGAGGATGTCAAATACAAGCTTGTGTCTTTAATTTGCAAATATATTATATATTTTCATAATGTTCATGAAGATGAATTAGAGTTGGCGTTATTTACAAATAATTTTATAAAATTGTTTTAATTTTTAATTATAATAATAATATTATATGAGTATTATATTATTATTTAAAACAATTTAAATATAATTTATATTATGTCTCAAATATTTAAAAAGCAAATTCCAAAGGAAATATTATTTAACTTTTTAGAAGAGATAAATTGTCAAAAAAGCGACAAGTATTATATCCTTGATGTCAACACATATAAAAAGACAATTTATAATAAAAATTTAGAAGAATTTATTGATAAAATTAGAGAATATTATTATGTCTCAAAACATCACTATATCGATAAGAACAATATTAACCATAACAGATTCAATACTATTATACGACAAATATGTAAAAGCAATGCTGTTGAATTTTCTAAATATATAAAATACGATAAGTCTACTTATAGTGTGGTATATAATATCTTTTTTGAAAACTTAAATGTGCCCGATGGAACGAACTAGTTGTCCTGGAGGACCGTCCCACCCGCTTTGCATTGTCATTACAGTTCCATCAACTACATATAAAAGTGTAGTTAATATGCCGATTGTTTTCCCCATCAAATCTTTTATTCCCATTGTTATTTTTTGAAATTCAACCAGCATGTTTAAAAAAACGCCAAATATTCCTGTAACAATTCCTGTAATTGAATCTCTAATGTAGCTAAACATGTTTCTAAAATGATTTAAACTGTCACTCATGTCACCCAAACTTCCAGCGGTAATAGATGTCATGTAATTAACGGGCTCGAGCAAGTATCCCATGTAGTCGGTTTGCATATTTTGTATGCAATACGTAAAGTTTTCAGACGTATCGTGTCCAAACATGCTGCTAAATGGCATGATTGTGGGATTGCAACGATATAGCGACCAATGGTCTTGAATGTATTTTGTTCCTATTACCATGAATGAAAGAACGTATAGACAAATAAACACGATTATAATAAATATTGCGGAAAGTAAATCGCTTGTTTTCATTGTTAAATAATAATAATAATATAATATTCTTATTATTATTAGTTGTTATTAAAATAATAATAATAAGAATATTATATTATTATTATTATTAATAGTTGTTATTATTTATTATTTATGGAGCTAATGGAGATGATATGGGAGATGAAGGCGCTTTATTAACTGCGCTATCAAATGAAGAATATGCTAAAGTCTGCGCGTGGTTAGATGCGAGCGAGCTAATGGTTGCATTTGGTGAAGCGTTGAATGAGGGAATTGTAATAGTGGACCCACCTTTGACATTGCGGAGCTTTTTATATCGCTTGCTTAACCGACTTTTGCGCGCAGTTTTTTTAAAACTTTTTCGTAGTTTACGAGAAATCCTTTTTCGCAGTGATAGTGATAATTTTCTACGGGACATTTTTGTTTTTGTTATTTTTCGTTTTTTGTGACCCCCGCCGCCATTTTTTGATACATTAACAATTTTATCATGGAGATGTTGTCGTTCATATCCTTTTAAAAGCGCAGTTTTCATTGGATCTGAATCATTAACTGTATTTGGAATAACATATGGTGAAGGTGAAGATGATGAAGAACTTGTGGACATTTATTTATTTCTAATTAATTTATTTTTGTATAAAGTAATGATAGAAAATAAATATTAAATTATATATTATTTTATTTTATAGAAAATAAATTGTACTTATTCGTAATATTATTTAGATATTAATCATACATTAATTTATAATAATAATTTTATAAAATGAATTCCGCAGAGAGAATCCAATTGGAAAAAATGATACAGGTAAATGGCGCAGTTGATAATACGGAAACAATCCGTAATTTAAAACATAGCGAACGAATAAGAGAAGATGTTTTGACAATGGTTAAACTTAAGAAGGATTACCAAAGGTTGTCAAAAACAAACCCCGCTCAATTTGATGCAATGTGTGTGTCTAGGTGTTCATTCTTATTTAATACGTACACGGACTTGTTTAACCGTCTTAAAAAGGATGAATTAGACTTGAACATCATGGGTCAACTGTTGGGGCTTTTAAAAATGATAGAGGATGACAAGCTTGACCAGCATACAGCATCGTTTGAAGTTGGAAAGTTATTAAAACGCATTTACATTGATAGCGCGTTGAAAAAATCAGAACATTTAGATGAAGCGCATAAACATCGCGATGATAAAAATCAATCGCATCTTCCCGTTAAAAAAATCTCGTGGTCTGAATATAAAAAAACAAAATTACAATGAATTGATGTGATTTATTTATTTTTTATGAAATCTAATTTCATTATATAGTAAAATAAAATATTGACATATTACAATAAAATATATTTAATATGTCAATTGAATATCATCCAAAATATAATGATAAAATTTCGCCCGTTGTTGATAATTTTTTACAAACATTAAGTCAAAATGTTTCCAATGTTAACATTCGTTTGTTTGGAAGTGTTACAAATTTTACACATTTTAAAGATAAAAGTGATGTGGATTGTTGTATAATATATCCGGACGAGTATACGAGAATGAAGTTGTGTGAATTTATAGAAGGCGATTCAATCAAATTTAATAAAACGCGCGTTTTATTTCGAGAAATGACGTTGCGTAATAAGGATTACGCAGATGAACACATTGGACTGTATGTTATTGAATTTGATAACAAGCATAAACTTGACATTTGTTTGGTAGACGGAAACATTGGTCCGATTCAACGCCAACAGCATAATTTTGGAATAATGTATAAATTATTCATGTATGTTATAAAATGGTTATATTATGGTACAGGTTTAATTTCTAAAGAAAATTTTATTTATTTAAAACGACAAATATTTGTTTGGTCTGACAGTAATCGCAATATTAATGTTGTATTTTCCAAGCATCAAATAAGGAGGGGAACCCCTCATTAGATGGATAAAGCAGAGGAGGATCTTACACTTTTAGACATTAAAAACGCCGATTATTTTACTCTTTATAATTCTTTAATTTCCGTTTTCTTGTTTTATTTTTTTCTACATATTTTTCTGGTCATAAGCACCTTTAAAAATATTTATATCTTAGTATATTATATGTATAAGGTAATATCATTCGGTCATAGATGTTCGTCCGCATCTTTTATACAAAATTTAAATTTAAAAACTGAATCTTATCCGTTTGATTGGTTAGTTTCAAAATTAGATATTATTAAAGATTGTATTGAAACAAAGTTCGTTCATTTTTTAAATGTTAATAATTATATTACACAAAATACAGAAACATTCAATATGATTGACAACGCAAAAACTCATATATGTAATGAAGTAACACAAGTAAATATATATTATGAAACAGATACACAAAATATACAAACTTATAATTATAAATTAGCACTTAATCATCATAATTTAAATAATGATTATGAATATTATCAAAGATGTATAAATCGTTTATATGAATTATTTGAAACAGATATACAAAAATATTATCTTTATTTTCATCATATTATGGGAATAAATGATTTTCAAAATAATAAAGAAAATATTTTAAACGAATTTGATAATTTTAGTCAATATATTATAGAAAAAACAAAAAATATATTTGGAATATATTTTATATTAATTAGACATAGACATAATGAAAATATTAAAAGTATTAAATTAAAAGAATCGCAAAAATACAACATATTTGTATTATATTGTAATGATAATT
>Ga0114966_10000944_pt1 | contig 27215 bp, 21 predicted proteins | sample M_130207_XF_Meta_FD_87029 | JGI IMG/M metagenome (GOLD analysis project Ga0114966, IMG submission 87029) | Freshwater microbial communities from Lake Montjoie, Canada to study carbon cycling - M_130207_XF_MetaG | ecosystem: Environmental > Aquatic > Freshwater > Lake | place: Lake Montjoie... | reverse complement strand
CTCAAAATGTTCTAATAATTCTTTTGGAAAAAACAGCTTTAAGGCTTCCTTATCTAATGACATTTTTTATTCGCAAAATAAAAAAAAATTGCCTTGCTCCCTATAAAATGTTGTTGACCCAAATTATATCTTCTTTGCTCGTAATCTTTTAAATTTAAATAATTTTATTCCTCGTTTTTTATTTGACGATTTATTACCCTTGGTAGCTGCTACGCTATTAGGATTAACACCTTGCTTATTCGCTAATATTGTTTTTTTGGATTTATTTCTTAGTGTTAGAAATGTATATCCTTCATATTGTATTTTTGGCGGCGTATACCTTGGTTTAGAAGCCCTGCAAGCTGGATTTTTAAATAATGAAATACCCAAATTGAAATAGATATTACCTCCATAAGTATTTTGTTTTTTTATCAATGGCAGTATATTATCCATTCCTAATACAAATGTTCTAAACCTAAAAGCACATCCTAATTGAGGATATATATACCGATGGAAAGTTAAAGGAATAGACAATTCAATATTTTTATGTTCGAAACGTGGCGCTATTGATATTAAGTTAGGCCGCTGTACCCCTACAATCCTTGGCCCTACTAGTCCCTGAATTATTGTAGCATTAATATAAAAATGATGTTTCAAATTCCAATCAGCTTGAAAACTTAATGCTGTTGGGAGACAAGCTAAAATAGGTTTATTTAAAATTTGGGTAACCTTTAAATCGGGATCGGCCCGCAACAATGAATCTATATTGGTATGTTCCAGGTCAGTAATAACTGTGTTACCTGTATAAACTTCATTAAATGTATTTTTTGTAAAGCGTATCGCACCAAAGTCTAATAGGGATACGCCAACTTTATATTTATAATCAATTTGGCGGCAAGCCGATTTTTGAGAATTGGAAAAATACGAATCTACAAAATCTAGTGTTTTTTTATATGTAATACCAAAATCTATACCTATTCCTTTTCCAGCATTCCAGGCGGGTATATTATACTTTGCACTAGCTCTGGCATCCATTTTTATAATAGACTGATTAGCCTGCGCACTTATATTATTCAAATGACCATTAGCAATATTTATTCCTGTAAGATACTTAGCATTTCCTCCTACGGCAATTATATTTTTTCCATGTTTAAAATACATTTTACCGAAATTAATACCATATTCCACCCATGACATTTGTTTTATCCTGGTATTTTTTATGTTCAATTCAAAGTTCCTGGTAGCACTATCTATTTTTAATACTTCTTTTTCAAGTAAAATATCAATTAATTCCTTGGATATGTTACTCACATTTACTTCTACCCTTCCCCTAATAAAAAAGCCATAACCTATTTCTTTATTGCTAACAATTAAAGCAGGACCATTAATTTCAACTTTTGTATATACAAAATTCTTTAATTTTATATTACTCAATACAGGGTTAGGCAAGTCCCCCCTTATTGCATCCCAGGCATTAAATTTTGGCACATAACCAACATTGTTCATCACGTAAATATTTGCGCCTACAAGGTTAAATTGGGCTAATGTTCTGGAATCTACGGAGGATGCAGGATTAAGGAAAACACTATTGATACTAGAGAAATTACTATTGGCAATACCTAATTTCTCTTGTGAAGAAAGAGTAAAAAAACTGAGAAAAAAAATAAAAAGTGTAAAAATTAATCTCATAAAAAAAAAATTATTCCAAAATCAAAGGTATGTTTTTTAATTCGAAAAAAAATTAAAATTGTAATTTTTGTTGTTTTAAAAACAGGAAAAATACAAATATTTATTCTTTCGCCCACTAAGTGAAGTTTTCGAAATAAATCCGTAAATTAAATGGTTCAAAAACTTTGTATTTTTTTTGTATTGATAAACCTTTAGGTGGTTCTACAAACGCTCACCAAAGGCTCACTCAGAAGAGGCTCCAGAAACAAAAAACCAAGAACAAATGATTCCACTCCACCTGCAACCCTGCATCACGTTTGTTCATTCCTCACGCACATTTTTATAAGGATATTTTTTGCTAAAAGATGAAATCATCTGTTTTTTAAAATATATCTGATTTGTCGAAATTAATTTGAAAGCTTTACTAAGCTATAGTTTATGATAATTTTATGTACTTCAGAGAGCATCGTTTTGTTACTTATTTTTTAAAAAAATTAAAAAAAGTTTACCTTGAAAAGTATTGCTGAGGATTTAATTCAATTCGATAAAATTAAGCTATGAGGCATAGGCTTTAAAGGAAGCGGCGAATTATTAACTTTCGATTTTTTTTTATATAAATTGCTAAATTACTAAACAAAAAATAGCCTTTTGCAGTTATAAACGCATCTTTAATAGAAAAAAATAAAACCTCAGAAATGATATATCTGAGGTTTTATGATAAAAAAGTATGAAGATAAAAAATGGTTACTAATTAAAATATTATTTCTAATATGGCAAAACTATTTGTTGAGGGGTACCAGTAGAATCGATCCAATTAAATTTATAGCCATAAGGGCATTGACCAAAAGTAACCGGGTTGCCTAATATATCCACACCATAGGTGATGGTATAGCTAAAGGCGGAGGCATAATGAATTAATACACCTGTATGAGGTCTATAAAGGCATAGCGTCCCTGCTAAGTAATAAGCAACGGATGTTGGTAAATCAACTGTAAAAGGCTGCCCTAATCTATTGGTGCCCCATACAGCTGCGTGCACATAAGATCCAAAAGTAGTATCGCCAGCAATAGTATTTGTTATTAAGCCAAGAACATTTGTAAATGTTCTAGTTTTTGCAACCAACCAGGTACGGCTAGTGCCATCGTCAAAAGTAATTTGCATGTCGGCTCTAATCTGATGTAAAATGGTAGCACCAGCCAATAGTTGGATTACTCCTCCTCCATTCACATTTTTTATAGCATGGTAACCATTAAAAGTTAAGGATTTATTATTTGATAAGCGGGTAACTTTATAATTAACAAATGTTAGTTGTGCTTTTGACCCTGCAGTAGTCCAGGTAGTTAAAGTTGTTCCATTATATGGTAACTGAATGATGATAGAACCAGAACGGGAAGTTAAACTTAAACAATCATTACCAGTATAAGTTAAAGTAATTTTACCTTGTGCTGCAAAAGTAGTATCTACCGTTGTATTGCAAAGTGCTTGAATGTCTCTTGTTTTCGAGCAATATTCTAATGCGTTAATAGCATCGTCCATTGCTTTATTGGTTTCATCATCAAAGCTTGTTTGGTCATTCACCTTTTGAGTCTGCTGAGATTGACTTCCATTGGGTACTACTGACACTACTGGTGTTGGAGCAGGGGCTTCCTCATCTTTTTTCTTACAGCCAGAAATTACTAAACCTGAAATGGTTACTGCTAAAATGATGTTTAAAATTGATTTTTTTGTTTTCATGTTTTTTGTTTTTTTTAAAATTTCACGACAATATTAATAAATTAAAAAATGAAACGCAAATTTATTTGGAATTTCTATTTTATGATACTGAAGTATGAAAAAAGTTATTCAATATATATATTATCAATTAATTACAGGAAAATAATAGAAAACAATTTGCTTTTAAAACTAATTTTTTATCTAAAGTTCAATCTTTTGTTCCTCTCAAAAGTTTCATTTATTTGTTGAATCCAAGAATTACAACATTAGTTAAACATTAAAAAAACGAACAATCACCTGAAAATCAAAAAGATTTATTACAAGTATTTTAGGGTCAACAACAGTATGTTTAAGGCTTATTATAAATCGAACACAGCTTACTATCATATTTATTAACCAAAAAAAAATCCCGCTCTTTATTTAAGAGCGGGATTTTTTTGAAAATTTAAAAGCTAATTACTCTAAAATAATTTTTTTAGAAATAGAACCTTTGTTCAACTGAATTTTAGTAATATATAAACCAGTAGAAAGTCCTTCGCGTTGAATGGTATAAGTTTGAGTGTTTAATCCAACAATTTGTTTTACCATTCTACCTGTTACATCATATAATTCAACACTTTTAATAGTGTTTGAACCTTTTGCAGAAAAATTAATTTCTGTAGATGATGGGTTAGGGAAAATAGTAATGTCAGATACAGCAGCTTTTTCATTAATTCCTGCAGGGTTAGGAACGCAACCAGCTAAACCTAAAGCACAAACTATGCGGGGATTTAAATAACCCTGGATGGTATCGATATACAAGCGTCCTTTAGTACCCGATTGACCTGGATTACTAGTTAATTGCAGACAATTAGCGACAGAACCATTAGTAGTACCAGAATATCCATTATATTGAGCAATAAAAGTAGCTTCGCTCCACCAATCCCAAGGGCTACCTTGTTCTGTTTGTGGGTTAGCATTAAGTCCAGTACACGACATGTTTGCACCAGGTGCAGGTGTTACAATAGGGAACAAACCTTCGTATCCATCATTTAAGGAGTTTGCTCTTGTTGTATATACATCATTAAACAACGAACTTTTAAAAATTTGATTATTATTAATAGCAGCTTTGTTTACTATTCTTAAAACATCATAGCTTCCACTAGCCTCTACCACAAAGTCGCCAGTGGTAGGAACAATAACAGCTCCTGTTTTATATGGTGCATTTTGGTCTTTGGTGCAATGCATCCCTACAATTGGAACCTCCCCAGCTTGTATCCATGAACTATCACCAACAGCACCACCAATATTAAATGCCATGTTAATAGTGGAAGTATGGTTAGAAAAATTTCCTATATTTAATGAACCAGTGGAATTTGTACCGTCAACATTCCCTGATATCGCTTGATTTACATATGGCACAGGAGGAGTTTGTGAATTATCAAGAAATTTTGAAATGTTGATTTCAGAATTTTGCGTTAAGGAAGCATAAGCCAAAGCAATATAGCCTCCTGAACCTAATCCACCAACAGCAATTTTAGAAGTATCGATTTTATATATATCTAAATTCGCCTTATCGGATTTGAAATAACGAACACAATTTTTGGCATCCTGTATAGAACGGTAAACAGCATTTAATAAAGTACCAGTTCTTACATCTACTGAACTAGAAACAGGGTTCCAGCCTAAACGATAATCAGGAGCAACAGCTACATATCCTCTTTTTGCAAATTGGGTACACATTTCTACTATTGCGCTGTCTTTTTTTGAACCTGTAGGTTGGCCATTTGCAATACGTGGTAAAAAACTACCTGTATGAAATACCAAAACCAATGGTCGTGCAGCTATAGAATCATTTACTGGTTGGTAAACATCCATCTTTAATGAGTCGGCAGCAGGAGCTCCGGTTATTACAGATACATTTACTCCATAAATTACGTTTGACGTAACGCTAACCGAACTGAATGTTTCAGTTAAATACCTTTGCGAAAAGCCATTAAATGAAATTGCAAAAAGACATAAGCTTGTTACTAATTGTAGTTTTTTTATCATTTTTTATTTTTTTTTAGTGATTATTTTTTTGCAAATATAGACGATTTTTTTAATTGGGCAATTTATTGATAAAAAATAGAGCATGGGTATATCTTATGTCTTTCAATATACCTTTTAACAGGTGAATAACTACAAGAGCAGAAAGACCTGCAAGGGAGGGGATTTGCAGGTGAAATAACACCTGCAAGGGCGGAAGGGCGGAAGACCTGCAAGGGCGGAATTTATTAATTTTTCCCTATAATATACCAGCCATTAATGCCATCGCTTACTATTATTATACCATTTTCGCCACCATATTGTGTAGTAACACCAAATGAGTTATCTTCAAAAAAATCAACTCCAGAAGACTCAACTGTAAATGTACCAGTCTCCGTCGGTAAAACATAGGATGGCTTAAAATTTTTAATGTAATAAATTCTCCCTTTCGCAGTTGCTGCTAATGGCAAAATTATTCTAGTATTTTTTTTTACACCTAATAATTTTGCATTTTTATTTATAATAATAGAATGCGTAGCATTTAAATTTAATGTAGTGTCTGCTCCAAAACCTAAATTTGGCTTAACTATCAAAACAGCAGAAGCTGTTGATCCTTCCACATGCAAAGTACTTAAAGGAGTGGTGGAACGAATACCCACATTGCCTTCTATTATTGCACCATTAACTGGTGCAGTGGAGGCTCCGGAATAGTTTGCACCTATTGCTATGCCAGCTGCTATATCTAATTTATTAACAGGAGTGGCGGTACCAATACCCACATTACCAGAATTATTATTATAAATATTGTTAATATTACCTGAAGTCCAAGTACTATTAATGATATTACTATTAATATTAATGCCTGTACCTGCGGTGTAAACATTGTTTGAATCGACACGCCAATCTGGGCTACCCGAAATATCCGTTTTCCAAACTTTATTAAGGAAAAAAGCACCAGCTGCTACAACCCCGGGACTCGAAGAGGAATTAGTGGCTACAGATATCATAGTGTCATTTTGAATCGAAATAGGTGGATTACCTATTAATTTTTTCCATTTAGCCAAACCATTGGCATCAGAAGTTAATACTTTACCAACACCAGGCGAACCTCCTGTTATTTTTATTTGACCAGCTATTTCTAACTTTGCTGTAGGTGTAACTGTTCCAATACCTACATTGCCACCGGTAAATAATGCTGAATAGTTAGCATTACTGAAAGTATGTGTGCCTGTCCAGGTGGGAACAATAGCTTGACTTAATGCAGGGGCTCCATCACTGCGCATAGCAGTTGTTGCTGATCCATTAATGGCAGTCAATCCTAGAGATGCTGCAGGATTAGCCAAGCCTGAAAATGAAGAAGGTAAGTCGCCCGGAAGAATGGCAGAAGAAACAAATCTAGTTCCATCACCTCTTAAATATTGTGCCACAGTTGCGGTATTGTTTATTCTTATACCACTGCCTGTTTCAATATTTATATCACCTGCAACTTGTAATTTTTGCAATGGACTCGTTGTAGTACCAATACCAACATTACCATCATCAAAAATGCTGCTATTACCAAGTGTATTACCATCGGGAGTCCATTTTGTAAGATAATTTAAAGTGCCGCTACCTGCAATTATACTAGCAGAAGAAATGGTATCGCCGGCAGAAATATTACCATTTAAATCGGTAATTACAAAGCGGCTGCCACTACCGGTAAACGTTTGGAAACGCACTCCACCTGTGGTATGCAGTTGGGTAGAGGGTGTAGAAGTACCAATCCCTACCATGCCAGAAGGCATAAGACGCATTACCTCTGTATAGCCGGCGGCAGGATAGACACCGGTTGATCCGTCCACCCTGAAGGCTAGTCCATTTTCGGCACCACCAGCATCTATAAAACCAACTGTGCTGCTATGAAACATTCTCAAATGATCCCAAGGTGAGGTATTTATGATAGCAAAAGTCCCACCAAGTCCAACTCCCCCACTTCCAACTGTCAACTTTTCTGGTGGTGTTGCATACCCAATACCTACATTACCAGCAGTATTTATCCTTAAGCCTTCTATATTATTAGCTTTTAGTATTAAATTATTACTACTGGTAGTACCTATAAAATTGGAGGTACCACTAATTTGGTTTCCTTGCAAAGACCAATTATTTTTTGCTATATCTGCAGTTTTAGCATGCAATGCATAAGGCACACTCATCAATTGAGTAATAGGCATAGCAGAAGAGGAGGTACCTCCAATAGTATCTATTTCTACCATTAATAATTTATAATTACTAGACCAATCAATGGATGAAAAAGCATTACTACCAGGTGTGCCGTTTCCAATTACTAAAGTAAATAATCCATAGCGGTTGGTATGCACAGGACTATGTTGTTCGGTATAAACAACTGAAGGATTAGCAACATTAGCAATACTATCAAAAATGCTAAACTTCACCACCAAGATCTGGCTATTACTAATGGGGTTACCAGCAGTATCTCTGGCAATAGCTTGGTAATTAATACCTTGAGGAGGAGCAGATTGAGCGATAGCGCTATTGGAAAAGTTAATAAAAAGAGATATCACAAAAAGACTTTTCAATGGGTTAAGCAGCACCAATTTTTTTAATATATTATTAACTGAAGATTGGTAGCCTTTACTTTTTAAAATGAAATTATGATTAATTTTACAAATAAAAAGCGGGGAGGCGTAATAAAGAAAAGAAGAAGCAATTTTCATATTTATAACTTAAATAATTTTTAATTACAAAGATGCAAACATACAAAAAATAAAATACATTTAATTAACTAATAATCAATGAGTAATTTTATTTATATTCACCAAATACATTGCGTAAAGTATCCGATATTTCGCCAAGTGTAGCATAATTTTCAACAGCCTCCAATATAATAGGCATAAGATTTACATCAGAGCGAGCATTCAAATCAAGGGTGATTAAAATATTTTTCACTTTTTCATTATCACGTGCAGCCTTCACTTTATTAATTTTATCTATCTGCAATTGCCGGATGGAGTCGTCCACATAAAAAATATCATCGAGCGGCTTTTCCTCCACCATAAATTTATTTACCCCTACAATAATTTTGTCGGTATTTTGAATATTTTTTTGATAATTATAAGCTGCGGCAGCAATTTCATTTTGCATCAAGCCCTCCTCAATAGCGGCCACAGCACCACCTAAATTATCAATTTGAAGGATGTATTTCCATGCGGCATCCTCCACCTCGTTTGTTAATGCTTCTACAAAGTAGGAGCCCGCTAATGGATCGACGGTATGCGTTATACCGCTTTCAAAAGCTATAATTTGTTGGGTACGCAATGCAATTCTAGCAGCCTCTTCGGTAGGCAAAGCGATGGCTTCATCAAAGCCGTTGGTATGCAAACTTTGAGTGCCTCCCAATACAGCAGCCATGGCCTGTATGGTAACACGCGTAATATTATTATGAGGTTGCTGAGCAGTAAGGGTAGAGCCACCAGTTTGGGTATGAAACCGGAGCATTTGAGCGCGAGGATCAGTAGCGCCTAGCTCCTTTGTAATTTTTGCCCACATCCTACGTGCAGCTCTAAATTTAGCTACCTCTTCGAACATGTTATTATGGGCATTGAAAAAAAACGATAACCTTTTAGCGAACACATTAATATCCAAGCCTTTATCGATGGCAGCCTTCAAATACGCTTTGCCATTAGCCAATGTAAATGCCAACTCCTGCACTGCGGTGGAACCAGCTTCCCGAATGTGATAACCCGAAATAGAGATGGTATTCCATTTAGGAACTTCCGAAGCGCAATATTCAAATATATCGGTTATGATACGCATGCTTTGCTTGGGAGGGTAAATATATGTTCCGCGAGCAACGTACTCCTTTAGGATATCATTTTGGATGGTACCCGATATTTTTTTCAGGTCGGCACCTTGTTTTTTTGCCAGCGCTATGTACATGGCTAATAATATAGCCGCTGTTGAATTAATAGTCATAGAGGTGGTAATATTTTCGAGTAAAATACCCTCAAATAAAATTTCCATATCACTTAATGAATCGATAGCCACGCCAGCTTTACCTACTTCGCCATCGGCAAAATCATGGTCGCTGTCATAACCAATTTGTGTAGGCAAATCGAAGGCCACCGATAAACCAGTGGTACCTTGTTTCAATAAGTAATGGTAACGTTTATTGGATTCTTCGGCGGTAGAAAACCCGGCATACTGTCGCATGGTCCATAGTTTACTTCGGTACATGGTTGACTGCACTCCTCTTGTAAAAGGAAATTCCCCCGGGGTTTCGGCTGTACTATTTTTATCTTCGTATAATCTTTTTATTTCAATACCCGAATCCGTTGAAAAAAACTCTTTGCTTTCTTTTTCTTCCATAAAATTATTTTTTTTAGCGATGCAAAAAGTTTGAAATGTTTATTGAAATCATTAAAAACTATGGCTACTTATTATCGTTTTTATTATAAAAATAAATATTGTAATTAATTGATTAGCAATATTTTAAATTATATCAATTAATCTTTTAGTTTAACTACAAAAAACAAAAAACCAAGAACAAACGACTCCTCCCTACCTGTAACGCTGCAGCGCGTTTGTACCTTCCTCACGCGCGTTTTTATAAGCATATTAAAAAAAAATGAAAACATCTGTTTTTATTAATATATCTGTTTTGTCGAAATTATTTTGAAGATATACTTACATAGCTATTTAAAACTTTAAAATTCTCTGCCAATTTCTAATTTAATGGTATCTATGGCAATTTTAGTAGGCAATTCAGTAAGTCTGGCAGAAACGGTAATAACAGCTTGGGCTAATTCCATGCCGCTTGAATCTGGGCCAACCATGGTGGCAGCTACATTTATTAATTTTATAGTTTCTTCTTTTGCTTTTATTACCGCCTCCCAGGACTTGTTACTCATATAAATTTGCTGTGAAAGGTTATGCTCAAATTCAGAGCGTACTGTTTTAAGTAATTCGGCATGCAACAGGGGTGCGCCTAGCGTTTTATTGATACGCATCACCATACTGCTTGGGTTAATCCTTTCTAGGAATAATACAATCCGTTCATAAGATTCCAACCTAATAGGGGTAATAATTTTTTGATTAGCAAGCTTTACATCCATTACCCTATTGTTATTATTCTGGGCAAAAAAAGTTTTTATCAAATAATAAGTCGTAAGGAATACAATGCCGGCAGGCAATATTAATTTTATAATTTCAAATAATTGGTTTACCATTTTCGTTTGTTTTAAATATTATTTTTTTTCTTTAATTGATAGTAATAATTAAATATTTTTCGGCTCGGCTTTTAACCGTTTTTTCCGAAAGCATATAAAAAAAAGATGCGGGCATAAAATTTACTATTCCATTAGCCCCCTACTTTGCAAATTTAACAATAAAGTGAATAGATTGTAATATCAGGTTTTATTTTTTAAAAACCAGCAATCTTTTTCCAATAGTTTTAATAAACCAATGAAAAAGTGGGAAACTTATATTTTCATTTTTATATTATTGGGTACTTTTTTAAAATAGATATTATATTTGCAAGGTATTCAATGAAATCAGTAGTTTTGTTTTTTAAAAAATGATTAGGGTGCTTTTGAACAATAAAAATAATGACCAAGCCAGTATACCGACATCCTCACTTTGTAATAAGGACAGCAGAAAAGAGGATTCAAAAAGAAAATAAAAGATTGTGGCTTAACATCACAATAGATAAGGAAAAGGATGAAAGTATTATTGTAATATTAAAAAATCCTAGTCGCGCTACAAAAGATATTTCGGACAAAACAGTATTTAACGTAACAAATTATATAAATAAAAACAGAACAAAATATAAACAATTAAATAATGTTGGCACAATAATTATCCTTAATTTAATTCCCTTTTATGAAACTTATTCAGATCTATTAGCTACCTCTAATGTTAGTATTATAGACAATGAGAATTTAAAAACAATAAAAAAATTAACTAAAAAACATGCTCATGTAATAGTGGCGTGGGGTGACTGCCCCAAAGGGCTTTATAGTGAATATGAAGTATTGAAAAACAGTATTATTAGCCATTTAAAAGCAAACAATAACAAAGTTTATTATGTAGATAAACTTTCTAAAAGTGGGAATCCTAAACATGGTCAAATTTGGGGATACGATAATTATTTATTACCTTTTAAAATAGATTAAAAAAACACGAATATTAAAATAAAAAACTACAAAAAAGCATAGCTATAACGAATAAACTAACCCTAGAAAAAAATAAAAAAAATTATGAAAAAAATTGCACTATTATTATTAATGACACCTCTTTTTTTGATAGGGTATTCGCAAAGATCAAAAGAGAATAATGCCATCTATAGCTTTAAAGATTATAATACAACGAAGGATACTTTATCATTAAAAAAAGCAAAGGAAAATATCGATTTAGCGGCCGAACATGAGGACACAAAAGATAAGGCTTCTACACAGGTAATTAAAGGTCAAATTTATTTGGCCATTTATGAAGCCAATAAAAGATTACAGGAAGAAAAATTAATGAACATACAGGATCCCAATAAGAGAACTTTTGTAGCCTTTGAAAATACCCCTACTGCAGAACTTGGCATTGCATATAAGGCATTTTTAATTGGGAAAGAGCTCGACAAAAAAAGAAATTACGAAGGAGAGTTAAAAGCTATCAACAATATTGGTATTTATTTTGATAATACGGGGCGCGCCAACTTTAATAGTAAAAAATATGCTCAGGCATTATTTTGTTTTGAAAATGCATATGCAATAAGTGAAAATAATGATACCACCTTACTTTATTATTGTGCTACAGCTGCTGAGCTTAGTAAAGATTATGAGAAGGCTAAAACATATTTTCAAAAAATGATTGATACCAAACAAGGCCAGGGAAACACATACTCTTCTATGGTAAGTGTATATAAAATGCTTAAAGATACATTAGCTGCAATAGAAATATTGAAAAAAGGAAGAAATAGCCATCCCAATGACATGAATTTAGTGATAAGTGAAACCAACTATTTTTTAGAAATAAAAAACAGTAAGGAAGCAATAAACAATTTAAATATTGCTATCAATGCAAAGCCAACAGACCCTAACCTATACCTTGTAAGAGCTAATATTTATGATAATTTGGCTAACCCCAAAGATGCTGCTGGTAAAGATTTAGAAAAGCCATCGGATTATGCGGTAAATATTACTAATGCAGAAACCGACTATAAAAAAGCTATTGAATTAAAGGCCGATTATTTTGATGCGCTATATAATTTAGGTGTATTATATAATAACCAAGGGGTAATGCTTAATAACCTTGCAGATAAAATAACTGATAATGCAAAATATAAAGTTGCGAATGAAAAAGCAAGCCAACAATTTAAAAAAGCAATGCCAGAGCTAGAGAAAGCCTTAGAATTAAATCCTAAAGAAAGGAATACAATGATTGCTTTAAAACAAATTTATACCCGAATGCAATTGCTTGATAAATTAAAAAAAATAAATGAAAGATTAAAAATTTAAAAAAATACCGTATTGCATCATTGCAATGGTAGTTTCAAATGCATCCTTTTTTTATTTACTAAATTTTACAATTATAACCCAATATTTAAAGATGACAACAAAAGACATTGCGCATAAACTTAAGCTCACTGCTCAATTGATGGAATTACATAATGATAATCCGTTTAAAGTAAAATCAATTGCCAATGCCGCCTATAAATTAAATAAATCCGATATTCAATTGGAAGGGAAATCTATACAGCAACTAGAACAAATAGAAGGCATAGGAAAAGGAGTTGCTGCCAAGATTAATGAATTATTAACATCTGGCAAGTTAATGGAATTGGAGGATATGGTAACGTTAACGCCAGCAGGAGTTATTGACATGATTGGTATTAAAGGTATTGGCCCAAAAAAAGTAGGACAACTATGGCGGGAATTAGAAATTGAAAGCATAGGAGAACTGCTGTATGCCTGCAATGAAAATAGGCTGGTTGCTCTTAAGGGTTTTGGATTGAAAACACAAGCAGAAATAAAAAAACAAATTGAATTTCATCAGTCTAATATTGGCAAATTTCATTATGCTAGCCTTGAAAAATTCGCTTTAAATTTAGTTGAAACTCTCAAAGAAGCGCATGGCACTCAATTAGTGTCACTTACAGGAGAGATGCGCAGAAAATGTGAAATAATAAATACAGTTGAAATAATAATTGCTGCCGAAGAATCTTTAGAGATAAAGGAAGTAGAAAATAATTTTGGTATCAGCATAAAAAAAATATTTTGCTCTGAACAGGATTATTATAAAACACTTTTCGAAACTACAGCAACTGAAAATCACCTGTCCAAAATTTCTTATCCCTATAATAAAACATATACTTCGGAGGAAGATATATACAAATCGCTTCAGCTGCAATACATAGAGCCCGAATTGCGTGAAGGATTAACGGAAGTAGAATTAGCACGAGAAAATAAAATTCCAAAATTAATTGATCCTGCCGACCTGAAAGGTATCCTCCATAATCACAGCACCTATAGCGACGGGGTAGATACATTAAAAGATATGGCAGTATACTGCAAGGAATTGGGATATGAATATTTAGGTATATGTGATCATTCACAATCTGCTTTTTATGCAAACGGATTAAAGCCTGATCGTGTTTTTGAACAACAAAAAGAAATTGATGAACTCAACAAATCTCTTTTCCCCTTTAAAATATTCAAAGGTATTGAAAGTGATATCCTGAATGATGGTTCATTGGATTATACCGATGACATTTTACAAACATTTGATTTTATTGTTGCCTCCGTGCATTCAAATTTAAAAATGATGGAAGATAAAGCAACGGCAAGATTAATAAAAGCAATAGAAAATCCATTTACAACCATATTGGGCCACCCTACAGGCCGACTTTTATTATCGCGTCCTGGCTATGCCATCAACCATAAAAAAGTGATTGACGCCTGTGCCGCAAATGGAGTAGTTATAGAGCTCAATGCACATCCATATAGGTTAGATATTGATTGGCGCTGGATACCATATTGTATAGAAAAAGGTGTTATGATTTCTGTTAATCCAGATGCCCATCACAAACAAGGGTATCACGACATGTACTATGGAACCTGCGTTGGGCGCAAAGGAATGTTAACAAAAAAATCGTGTTTTAATACATTCAATAAAGAAGAAATTGAAAAGTATTTTAATGCTAAATAGCAACGTTTAATTTACAAATTCTTATAAATTAATATAAAACAATCCTTTATCTCCTACATAATCGCCAAAATTATCCAACTTCTTGATAATTAAATCAATACGGGTAATTTCTTTACTTAATTTAAATTTCTCTTTATCAAAAACCCATTTTTCCCGCATGCGCAATAATGAAAGATCGGCCCCTGTTATTTTTTTCTCTATATTTTTAGCAAGGTCTATGAAAACGAGCTTTTCATTCACTTGTGCTAATGTTAATAAGGAATCGGTGAATAAATCGTATGCTTCTTTCTTTCCACTCAAAACCGACTCTACGATAGTGTTGAATAGTTTATTTTGATCCATATCCTTATAAACTGCAGCCCAATATTCATCATCCCAACTTTCAGGTTTTACCAATATTGTTTTTGACTCTACCAAACCTGCCCATAGTTCTTTTGATGGATCTAATGTTAAAGATGGATTGTTTTCGGTGGTTTTATTTCCTTGGTTACAGCTTAAGAAAAAGAAAAAAACTGAAATGATACTAATAGCAGAAAAAATATTTTTCATATTTTATATTGATTTTATTTTTAAAAAATGATTTTTTTGGTGAACAAATATAACTAAATTAGGTCGAAAATATAAATATTTTATAAAGTTAAAAACATTTTTTATTTTTTTTAATTATTTAATGTTGGGGGGGATTTTTTTTGCCTCCTCCCCTATTTATAATACTCCATCCATAGTGGTTTTCAATAGAATTATGATAGGGATGATGGAAAAAAATAGAACATGTGAAAGTTTCAGATTATATAAAATAGGCTAAAAAAACTGTTTTTATTATTATTTTATTACTACCGGATATGATTTTTTTTTCTACCTTTGTATTCGCTAAAAATAATAGGAGAGATGCCTGAGTGGCCGAAAGGAACAGTTTGCTAAACTGTCGTACTGGAAACGGTACCGAGGGTTCGAATCCCTCTCTCTCCGCATACAGATTGTCTAAAACAGTCTAAAAGCGTGTAAAATCAAGGTTTTACACGTTTTTTTTATGTTCTTCAAATTCTATTAAAGTCTAGGATTTGTCTATACTTTTGGTTTCTTAGGGGGTTTCTTTTTTTGAAGCCAAAAAAGAAACAAATTTGCTTCGGGACAAGGTGATCAATTTAACCGGTATATGCAAGCAGAGGGGAAATCTCAACTAAGTTTTACATTCTTCGCAGCACATAAATGTTGCTATTTTCCAACATTGTAAAATAATATGTATATTTGTGATGGAATATACCTACATTTGAATTAAATTATAATGTTGTCATAAATCAACATTAAACACTAATAACAAGCTGACTGATGGAAAAAAGTATCAAATATTGGCACTCAATGAGTGATCCTGCTATATTAGGATTGTTGGGTAAGTACATAAAACAAATCAGATTACAACAAAACAAAACACAACAGCAAGTAGCAACTGCGGCAGGAATAAATCGTTCAACGGTGGTGCAAATCGAAAATGGAGGCAAAGGTACAATGATTTCATTTGTACAAATACTACGTGCTATAGAGCAACTACAAATCCTTGAGCATTTTGAGATTAAGCCACAAATTAGCCCTCTACAACTTGCTAAGTTGGAACAGAATAAACGGCAAAGAGCAAGCTCTAAAAAAGAAAGTCAAATTAAAAAACCTAAAAGTGATTGGTAATGATTACAACAGCATACGTAAACATTTGGAATAATCGTGTTGGGGCGATTGCGTGGGATGTAAATAATGGTTTGGCTTCATTTGAATACGAACCGTCCTTTCTCGCTAATAACTGGGATTTGTGCCCATTGAAAATGCCCATAAATGGTTCTGAAAGACGGGTATTTTCCTTTCCAGAATTAAGAGGCATTACAACATTTAAAGGCTTGCCAGGACTTTTAGCAGATGTTCTGCCAGACAAATACGGAAGCAGCATAATTAACGCGTGGTTGGCAAGTAATGGTCGTCCTTCGGATAGTATGAATCCAGTTGAGCTATTATGTTTTATTGGTTCACGAGGAATGGGTGCATTAGAATTTGAACCTTTGTTACCAAAGGCAAATAGTGGTGCAACTAAAATTGAACTGAGCAGTTTGATTCAAATTACTCAAGAAATACTTTCAGGAAAGCAACAATTTAAAACCAACTTATCAGCAGATGAAGCAAAAGCACTGAGTGATATTTTGAAAATAGGTTCTTCAGCAGGTGGAGCTCGAGCAAAGGCAGTAATCGCTTTCAATCCAGAAACAAATGAAATACGCTCAGGTCAGGCAGATGCTCCGAAAGGATTTTCCCATTGGCTATTGAAGTTTGACGGTATTACAGATCAGCAGTTGGGCACTTCATCAGGTTATGGACGAGTTGAAATGGCTTACTACTTAATGGCGAAAGAGGCTGAAATTGAAATGACAGAATGCAGGTTACTTGAGGAAAATGACAGAGCACACTTCATGACAAAACGTTTTGATAGAGAACATAGGAAAGGGAAAATTCATGTACAAAGTTTTTGTGCTATCGCTCACTATGATTTTAATGAGATTACATCGTTCAGTTATGAACAGTTATTTGAAACCATGAGAAGTATGTTATTGCCTTATACAGATGCCGAGCAACTTTACAGAAGAATGGTGTTTAATGTTATGGCAAGAAATTGTGATGACCACACAAAAAACTTTTCATTTTTAATGGATAAAACAGGGAAATGGGAATTAGCACCTGCATTTGATGTCTGTCATTCATACCGCCCAGGCAGTTCATGGGTAAGTCAACATTCAATGAGTATTAATGGAAAACGACAGAATATCACCCGAAATGATTTATTACAAGTAGCAAAAAAAATGAACATCAAAAAAGCGGACGTAATTATTGATAAAGTGCATGATGCAGTTAGTAAATGGAATGAATTTGCAATACAAACAAAAGTAAAGAAGGACTTAAAAGAAGCAATTGCAAAAACCTTATTGCTTTTATAAAATAGACAAGGCATTGTTACGCTAATTAAATTGCAAATTAAATTAGGTTCTTTATCTTTGTGAAACCTAAGGAAACTCAAACTAGACAATCAAGCCCTCCTTTTGGTTGCTTGGTTTCTAAGGGGGGGCAAAGTGAAACAGAGAAGTAAAACACTTGATATACAGGTGTTTAGTGATTACGGTTCAAATCCTCACTCTCCGCCAGACGATTGTCTAAAACAGTATGAGAAGCTTGTAAAAATGAAGGTTTTACAAGCTTTTTTTATGTTCTTCAAATTCTAAAAAAGTCTAGGATTTGTCTGTACTTTTGGTTTCTTAGTTTGCGTGGGGGGGCTGATTTCTAATACAAAAGTTAAAAGAATTCCCAATGCTGGACCATCCAAAAATATTTCAAAGAAGCACTTCAACCGAGATATTGCCATACCGCTTTTAGAAGCTAGCCTTCTGAACAAGGAGTGGTTCTTTTATTAAAATTCTATAATTAAACCTAAGGTTGGTACAATACTTAAGCCACTATTTGGAAGTATTATGGGTATTGCATTAGAGCCATCTTGCAGAATATCTTTGCCGTCTGTTGTTTGAAACCCACTATTATCTGCCGTTCTTTTAAAAGTATAATCTGGATTACTTTGGTTTTTAAAACCAAGTATATTTTGAACATCAATATAAATATCAACCGTTGTTTTCTTTAAATTTATTTTTTTATCAACTCTAAAATCAAGTTGATTAAATGCCATCAGTCTTTGACTATTTAGTTTTGAATTGTCAAGTGTGCCTTGACCAAGAAGTAAATATGTTTGTTGAGAAACTGCCATATCATAAGGAGTATAAGGTGAACCACCTGAAAACCTATATTTTAAGCCCATTTCCAGACCTTTTTTAAACTTATGTCCGAGTGTAGCCGAAATTAAATGTTTGTTGTCCCAAGATGAAGAAATTAAAATACCATTATCTCCTGAAAATTTGCTTCTAACAAAAGTATAACTAACTACATAAAAAATATTTTTGACTAACTTTTGTTGAACAAATATTTCAAAACCATAAGTTTCACCTTTTCCAGTACTTTTAATTTTTTCGCTACCAATAGAACCAAAATTTGCACCTTGATTGGCTAAAGAAACTCCTGTTGATATTGATACCGGATAATAATTATAATATTTATAAAAGCCTTCAACGGTAAATCTAAATGCTTCATTTGGTAAAAATTGTGTTCCTAAAACATAATGTGTTGATTGAATATATTTCAATGATTTATTTACCAAATCACCGTTAGTATCTTTATAGCCAAGTGAAGTATAGGATGGGATTTTATAATAAGTTCCGATTGAACCTGTCAAGTCTAATTTTGGATTGATATGCCAAGCCAATGAAAGACGAGGGGATAAAGTTTTTAAGGGGTTGTTTCCTTCTTTCAAAAAATTATTCATATCGGTTCTTAAACCTAATGAAATCAAAAGTTTTTCATTAAAAATATTTTTGGCAATTTGTCCGAATAAGCCGTATTTAAAGAAATCGATATCACTTTTGAATTTCACAAACTGTGCTGGAATAATTTCATTTCCTAAACTGTCATTAATTCCGCTTGTAACTTTACTATACAAATCAGTATTGTACTTTACATACTGAGCCATTGCCCCAAAAGTTAGTTTCCAGTTATTTACATATTTATTATAATCGAACTTGAATTTATTTTCAATTTCTTGTGAAATAAGTTTGAAGGTTCTTTGGGATTCAATTTCTTTTTCGTTTTCATATTTGTCCAATCTGTTTTCAAACATATTGCGGCTGGCAATAAAATTCATAAAACCTTTTTCAATTTTTCGTTTAAGAATAAATCCAGTTGTATAATTCCATTGATTTATATATGGCAAGGATCGGGTTATAAATATATTTTCAGGAGTGCTATTTTTAGTTTGTGCAAATTTAAACCTATCAATTGCACCCAATCCTATTGCCGACAATGTTGTTTTATCATTAAACTTGTGAGTTACTTTATATTGAAAGTCATAAAAATTTGGTCTGATAGGTAAATCAATAGCTTTAAAAAGTAAATCTAAATATGATTTTCTAACTGAAACTAAAAAGGTTGTTTTAGATTTTATTGGACCCTCAAATGTTGCTAGCGCCTCTGTTAAACTTACCCGAATATTTCCGGAAAGCCTTTCTCTGTTTCCATCACGCTGCTTAATTACAAACGTTGAAGCCAAAGCATTATCATACCTTGCATCAAAAGCAGATGAAGACAATTTTAAATCTTCAATAAAAGAAACGTTCAATATTCCTTGAGCACCTCCCGAACTACCTTGGGTTTGAAAATGGTTTAAAACAGGTATTTCTATACCATCTAAATAATACACATTTTCATTTGGCGCACCACCTCTTATAAGAATATCGTTTCTTGACGCACCGCCACTACTTCCGCCAACACCTGGCAGCGTTTGAATAACTCTTGAAACGTCAAAATTACCACCTGGGTTTGCTTTAATTTCTTCTGAAGTAAGCTGCTGAACTGACAATGGCGTAATTAAATCCGTTGCTACTGCTGATTTCCCTTTATCAAAAGTTATAGTAACTTCTTTTAAACTTGCTATAATCGGCTCAAGTTCAAAGTTTACAACTTGAGCATTACCAGTTGTAACAACAATATTGAATTTTAACTGAGTTTGATATCCAAGGTAAGAAACTTTTAAGTTACAATTACCTATTGGAACTTTCAGGCTGTAGTTTCCATCTATATCTGTTGCTGTGCCATTTGTTGTTTTTTCCACTACCACTACCGCCCCTATTATTGTTTCTTCGGTGTTCTTATCTTTTACATTGCCAATTACTACCCCATTAGTTTGAGCAAAGCTAGTTTGTAAACTGACCAAGGTAAAAACGAGAATTAGCATAAAACGCATTTGAAAGTATTGTTTAATTTTTTTGCGGACGATTAGGCTTGCTTGCATAAAGTTTAATATTTATTTTTCTAAAATAGATTTATGGTTGTCTAAAATTCTTTCACAGATAATTAAATTGAATCCTGAATCAGCTGTTGTTTGTTCAATCCTAAGCCACAGCATGACGAAGTAAATTTAATATTTAACCATCCGCTATACCTATTATTCAATCTGCGTATTTCTTTAAATGATATTTTAATTTTTTAGTTTGTTTTAATAAAAAGTTTTGCATGAAATTTTGCTATTAATGATTCAAATCATCTATACCAGAATACTTGAATCGAAAACCACACTTAATTATTTTTTCAGAAGAAATTCTGTTTCCGTTTAAAAGTGATTCAGCTATTTCTCCGAATAATAATCTAATAACAGTAGGAGGAATATTAGGTAACCAAATGCGCTTGTTAAAATGATTTGCCATTGCCTTTGTTAAATCTACATTTTTGATAAACATTGGAGCAACTGCATTAAAAATTCCTTGAATCGAATTATCAGAAATAGCTTTAAGATAGATACCGCATAAATCATCCAGATGTATCCAAGGGAAATATTGCTTGCCGCTGCCTATTGCGGCACCAAAACCCAATCGAATTGGCAAACTAATTTTTTTATATGCTTCGCTGCTCTCTGAAAATATAACACCGGTGCGAATGATAGAGGTTCTGATTCCGATATTAGAAAATTTATTTGCTGCTTGTTCCCAATCATTACAGGTTGTGGCCAAGAAATCTTTACCAGCAAAATCAGTTTCATAAAATATTTTTTCAGAAGTTACCAAGCCATAATAACCAGTTGCAGAGGATGAGACAAATACTTTTATTTTGTTAGGATGCTTAGAAATAATTTCAAAAAGGAAATCGGTTGACTTAACCCTACTGTCATAAATTTCTTTTTTCCATTTTTTATTCCACCGCTGCCCATTCACATTTGCACCTGCAAGATGAATGATAGCATAAGCTTTTTCTATTGCTTCGGTTTCAATTTTTTTATTTTCCCAATTCCATAAATATTGTGGTATATCAATGTTGGTATTTATTTTTCGTGTTAACCAACTTACTTCATAACCATTAGCCTTTAGCAAATTGGTTAGTTGCATTCCTACAAAGCCACTCCCTCCGGTAATTAATATATTTTTCATTCGTCAAAATTTTCAAGTAATGATTTTTTGAAAACCTCAAGTGCTCTTTTCCTTGCAAAGGTATGTTCAACGATTTGCGGCAAATAATCTGCAGTGAAATTGTTAATCCATTTTTTAATATAAAGCATGTCAGTGTCAAATTTTTTTGTTTGTTCCGAAGGATTAAAAATTCTAAAATAGGGTGCTGCATCACAACCGCAACCTGCTGCCCATTGCCAGTTCCCGTTGTTAGATGAAAGTTCATAGTCCAAAAGTTTCTCGGCAAAATATGCTTCCCCCCATCGCCAGTCAATCAATAAGTGTTTAGTAAGAAAACTAGCAACAACCATACGAACACGATTGTGCATGAAACCAGTTTTATTTAACTCCCTCATTCCTGCATCAACTATAGGATAACCCGTCTCTCCATCGCACCATTTTTTAAATTCATTTTCGTTGTTTCGCCAAGGAATATTTTCATATTTACTTTTAAAACATTTAGTGATTACAAAAGGGAAATGAAAAAGTATCATCATAAAAAACTCTCTCCAAATTAATTCATTGAGCCAATGTTCATTTAATTCAAGAGCCACTTTGGCTAGTTCACGCACGCTTACTGTTCCAAAACGTAAATGAATACTTAATTTACTAGTGCCATTAACAGCCGGTAGATTTCGTGTAAGATGGTAATTGCTTATCAAATTTGAATCTATTATAGTGGGCGAAAATTCATCGTCTGATGTTTCAAATCCAATTTCATGAAGAGCAAGAAAATGAAATGGTTTTGTTTTAATTAAATTAGATAATAGTTTCTCTGATGCAAAGGTTTTAATTTTCTCTTCTGCCAATTTCCTTTTCCATATTTTTGAATAGGGAGTAAAAATAGTGTATGGTTTTCCATCTGGTTTCATCACTTCAGATTTTTCAAAAATAACCTGATCCTTGAATGAATGAAATAGTATGTTTTTTGATTTTAACCATTGAGAAATTTCCAAATCACGTTTAATTGCATAAGGTTCGTAGTCGTGATTAGCAAAAACATCTTTTATAGTATATGATTCGGAGATGGTTTTAAAAGCATTAAGTGGTTCATCATTTATCACCATAAGGGATGAACCAACTTTTAGCAATTCGTTGTTTAATTTTTTAATTGTTTGATGAATAAACAAAACCCGCTTGTCATGCTTGTCGGCAAGTTCGCTCAAAATGAATCTATCAAAAATAAATATTGGCAATACCATATCTGATGTTTTCAATGCCTCAAAAAAACCATGGTTATCATGTAAACGCAAATCTCTGCGAAACCAAAATACCGTAACTGAATTTATTTTTTTCAAATTTGATTTGTAGTTTAAAACTTTGAATTGTTATATTATAAAAATCTCCCAAATCGCTTTTCTAATGCAATTGTTCTATAATCAAATATTTGTTGAAGTTGTTTTTTAATTAAAAGTGAATTTGCGATGGAACCCAATAGGCCAAAGGGAGGCTCATAAGTAACAATATCTGTCATTAAAATACCCCCTTCAATGGGTTCAATTTTATGCTGATGATGCCATAGTTTATAAGGCCCAACTCGCTGTTCATCAACAAAATATTCATAATCTCTAACATGGGTAATTTCAGTCATCCAGTTAAGTTTTATGCCAAGTAGCGGGCTCACCTTATAAGTAATAATCATGCCCGGATACATTTTTTCTCCGCCGGTGTTACTAGTTACAACAAAGCCCATATGCTCTGGCGTAATTTCTTTTAAGTTATTAGGAGCTGAAATAAAGTCCCATATTTCAGTGATAGAGGAAGGTAATTTTTGAGTTCTAATAAATTGATAAATTGCCATAGTTTTTTTTATATTTTTAAAGTAGAAATGCCACCATAGGCTGTTAAAAAATAGCTAAACATTTTATATAAATGAATTTTGGGATGAAATGAAAACAGAAAGTGCATAATAACCAATGCCATATTTATGATGAGGTATAAGGTTTCATTTTTGGCTAGATTTCATGGCCTCTTTAAAATATTTTATGGATACCCATAGCATACCAAACGATTCACCATCATGTTTTGTTAAATGTTTGTGGTGCATTTTATGCGCCCTGCGAATGGCCCGAAGATAAAAGGAGTCGAAATTCCTAAAGGCCTTAAATCGTTGATGAATGAAAATATCATGTACTAAAAAATAAGTTGCGCCGTATAAGGTAATTCCAGTTCCAACCATAATCAAAGGAAGATTATTGTAAAAGCTTCCGCAAAGCAAACAAAGTATTCCTGGTATGGCAAATATTAAAAAGAAGAAGTCGTTCTTTTCAAAAAAACCTTCAATTTCTTTTTGATGATGGTCTTTATGTAAAAACCAGCCTAAACCATGCATTATATATTTATGTGAAAGCCATGCCACGCATTCCATACTTAAAAATGTAACTATTAATATAGCGATGTTGGTTAAAATATTTATCATGATAATGTTAATTCAATATTTTTTTTTTTCAGTTAATAAATAATTTGTCAATTGTTCAAGGGCTGGTTTTAACCAAGCAGTGTAAAGATCAGGGTTATTATTTATATCTTCTGTTAGCGCATCAATATCCATCCATTTCCATGCAATGGCTTCATTTTTATTAATAATAGGGGCATCATCCGAATATCCAATAAACACATGATCATATTCATGTTCATATAAAAGGTTTCCCAATTCAGCTTTATAAATAAACTTAGAGACCGTGGTTAAATCACATGTAATACCCATTTCTTCAATTAATCTTTTACGAGCGGTTTCTTCAGTTGATTCATTTACAATAGGATGGCTGCAGCAGGTATTGGTCCATAATCCCCCAGAATGGTATTTGTCCAATGCCCTTTGCTGCATCATTAATTGGCCATGTTGATTAAAAATAAATATTGAGAACGCCCTATGAAGTAGGCCTTTTTGATGTGCTTCCAATTTAGGCATCAGCCCAATTTGCTCATCATTTGTATTTACTAAAATAACATGGGTATTCATTTAAAAATTATTTTTTCGCTATTAGTACATGAATTTGAAGTAAGCATAAATTTTCTTATTTTTTCTTTGAGATCAAGATCGCTCAAAGGGCTCCATGCTTTAATTATTGCCAGTTTGTCTGAACTAATATTGTTATTATATCCAAGAAAATATGGTGCGTTTGTTTGCACACAAAATCGCATGAATCTAATCTCTACATTTTTTGGATCAGAAACGATTGCTTTTTCTAACATAATTTTACCTTTACTAAAAGAGGTAAGTTTAGTGTTAGGGTTGTATGAATATTTAGCTTGAATTAAATGTGCCAAACCTTTGTAACATAAAAGAAGCGGATCGGATTTATCATCGAGATTTTCCATTACTGATAAAAACTTTTTTGCTGATTCTTTTTTAGCGGCTGCTTCATAATAAAGTTGTCTCAGACTATAAATATCATATGAAACTGCAGAAGCAGTAATTAACTTAAAACAAAAGAAAAACATTAAAAAAATTCTCATAACAAATTTATTTGGTTTCTAACAAGTGATTTGAACATCAAGCCAAATTTATTAAGATTAGGAATTCTAATTCTTGCATTCATTACTTTTTCGGCCGGTGTTTTTTTAATTTTTAAAAATAATTTTTTGTAATAGTAATATGCCAAATGAACACCACCTCTCGAACCGGCTGGAAGCATTTTTATACCAATAAGAGCATGATGAAAATCTGCTTCTATTTCATTTTCTATCCTTGTTTTTTCGATGTGCGAAAATTGCTCGAAATTTACTCCTGGAAAATAAGTTCTACCAAGTAATGCATAATCAGCTTTGATATCCCTTAAAAAGTTAACTTTTTGAAAAGCAGACCCTAAACTCATAGCGTAGGGTTTCAATTTAGTATAAATCTCATCATTCCCTTCTGCAAAAACGCGAAGACACATTAAGCCTACAACTTCTGCTGATCCTAGTATATAATTTTTATATGAAGCGGTATCGTGTTCCTTTTGCATAAGATCCATTTCCATACTTTTTATGAAAGTATCTATCAGACTCCATTCAATATTATTATGCCGAACTGCATTTTGAAATTGATTGAGAATTGGGTTAAGGCTTAACTTATCCTCGATGGCTTGTACCGTATCATTTCTTAATCTTTCCATGAGCAAAGTCTTATTATAATCATGAAAGCTATCCACGATTTCATCGGCTAATCTTACAAAACTATAGATGCCATAAATGTGTTCGTGAAATCTTTTATTTAAAAAATAAATACCCAAAGAAAAACTTGTGCTATATTCCTTGGTAACATTTTTGCTACACTGAGCCGATATTTTATCAAATAGTGCTTTCATGCTTTAGAGTTAAAATATTTTATTAATTCGGTTGCTGCAATTTGCCCTGAAATTATTGATGGTGGCACGCCAGGACCCGGAACAGTTAATTGGCCAGCATAAAACAAATTGCTTACTTTTTTACTTTTCATTTTAGGTTTTAATATGGCGGTTTGACGAAGCGTGTTTGCTAAACCATACGCATTTCCTTTGTATGCATTGTAGTCGTTGATAAAATTAGAAACGGAATAGCTTTTTTTATATACGATATTAGGACGAATATCTTCACCAATATATTTACATAAACGATCCATCATAACTTTATAGTAGTGTTCACGTATTTCTTCATCATCATTCAATCCTGTTGAAATTGGCATTAAAAGAAATAAGTTTTCTGAACCTTCAGGCGCAACGTCAGGGTCTGTTTTTGAAGGGCAACATACATAGAACAATGGTTTTGTTGGCCATTTTTTATACTTATAAATTTCTTTGGAATGTTCCTCTATATTTTCATCAAAAAATAAATTATGATGAATTAGCTTAGCTACTTTTTTATTCACACCCAAATAATAAATCAGACAAGAAGGTGCAAATGTCTTTTTATCCCAATAGCGATCATCGTATGTACGGTATTCTTTGGAAAGTAAATTCTTTTCAATATGATGATAGTCTGCCGAAGCAATAACAGCATCTGTTTCAATACTTTTACCGTTTGACAGGATATGACTTATTGCGCCATTTTGTAATTCAAACTGCTCGATATTTTCTGAAGTTTTAAAAGTAACACCTGAATTAACGGCTATTTTTTTAAATGCATCTACTACCTTTCCAAAACCGCCCATAGGATAAAAGGTGCCTTGCTTAAGTCCGGCATAATTCATTAAGCTATATAAGGCCGGTGTATCTTTTGGCATGGCACCCAAAAAAAGAACGGGGAATTCTATCAGTGAAATTAATCTTGGATTTTTAAAATAAGACCTTACATGATTTTTAAAAGAAGAAAAAAGTTGAATATTAATGGCATCTTTTAGTAAGGAAAAGCTCATGAATTCTTTAATGGAGTGACATGGTAGATATACCATGTTGTTCATTCCAACCTTATATTTATATTCGGCTTGCTTCATAAATTTTTTAAGACTAGCCGCACTGCCTTTTTCAATGCTTTCAAAAAGAGAACACAATTGATCAAAATCTTCAGGTACATCTATATGATCATCTACACCAAAAATTACTCTGAAACCTGGATCAAGTTTTTTTAATTCATAAAAATCAGCAGCCGTATTACCAAATAAATTATAATAACGCTCAAACACAT
>Ga0114966_10000943_pt1 | contig 27259 bp, 25 predicted proteins | sample M_130207_XF_Meta_FD_87029 | JGI IMG/M metagenome (GOLD analysis project Ga0114966, IMG submission 87029) | Freshwater microbial communities from Lake Montjoie, Canada to study carbon cycling - M_130207_XF_MetaG | ecosystem: Environmental > Aquatic > Freshwater > Lake | place: Lake Montjoie... | reverse complement strand
CGTAAAATCCTGTCCATTTTCTGTCCAACTGAGATTGGACAAAGCGCCAGATGTGCCGTGGAGAAAAATACGGGTCGTTGCTAAGTGGTTGAATTTAGAGTGGTGTGAGATTCGAACTCACGAGGATCTTGCGACCCTGCAGGTTTTCAAGACCGGTGCATTCAACCGCTCGGCCAACCTTCCGAATCTGGCATGCCTCCAACTGGGCAGAATAATACCATGTAGTATCAATTGCTTGCGAAAAATCGTCGCGATACCTGCCATCTTAGATTTAATTGAAACTTTGCGCCGCATTGGGTAGTCTTACCCTAGAGCCGGAACCCCGGCCAACCGAGGAGAATTACCATATGCAACCTGAACTGATTCCGAACCAAAATTCCTTTGGCGCGGCGGTGGGTAGCGAGCAGCTCGTTGTGCAACAGCAGCGGGTGCTGCGCAATACTTATCTATTACTGGCGTTATCGCTGATCCCGACCGGGATAGGCGCGCTGGTGGGCATCAACCTCAACTTCGGCTTCATGCGCGCGAGCCCGATCGTCTCGTCGCTTGTGCTGATGGCAGCAATCTACGGCATGTTTTTTGCGATCGAGAAAAACCGCGATAGCGGCCTGGGCGTCGCCCTGCTGCTGGCCCTGACATTTGGCCTCGGCGTACTGCTGGGACCCTTGCTGCAGGTCGCACTGGGACTTAGCAATGGCGGACAACTGGTCGCGCTGGCCGCCGGCGGCACAGCCGCGGTGTTCTTCGCCATGGCCGGTATCGCCACGGTTACGCGCAAGGATTTCGGTTTCTTGACCAATTTCCTGGCGGTCGGTGGCATTATCATCATGCTGGCTGTGGTCGCCAATATTTTCTTTGCGAGCCCGGTGATGCATCTGACGATCTGCGGCGCGTTCGTGCTGTTCAGCTCCGCCATGATCCTATGGCAGGTCAGCCAGATCGTGCAAGGCGGCGAAACCAATTACGTCTCGGCGACACTGACGTTGTACATGAGCGTATACAACCTGTTCACCAGCCTGCTGCAATTGCTGATGGCATTTACGGGAAATCGGGACTGACGCAAAGTCCCAATTCTCACCAAGGGCATCTGCGGATGCCCTTTTTTATTGCCGGTCACGCGTTATCTGTTACTCATTTTTGTCAAACACGGCAATCGACTCAACATGGGAAGTGTGGGGAAACATATTGACCACGCCCGCGGCAGTCAACGCATAGCCTTTGGCGTGCACCAGCACGCCGGCATCGCGCGCGAGGGTTGCAGCATTACAGGACACATAGACAATACGCTGCGGCGCGTCATCTGACAACGCGTTGATGAGCGCAGCCGCGCCGTCGCGCGGCGGGTCGATCAGCATTTTGTCAAAACGGCCAAGCTCCGCCAGGCTCGTTTGATCTATTTTGAACAAATCTGCCTGCCTGAACTCGGCCGCTGCGCTCAATCCGTTGCGTACCGCGTTCGACTGCGCCCGCTCGACCAGCGAGCGCGCGCCTTCGATACCGAGCACGCTCGCGCCGCTGCGCGCGATTGCCAGCGTAAAGTTGCCGAGGCCGCAAAACATGTCGGCAATGCGTTCGCCGGATTGCGGCGCCAGCAGCATCAGGGCGCGCCGTACCAACACCACGTTCACCGCCGCGTTGACCTGGGTGAATTCGGTCGGCGAAAATCCCAATTCGAGATCGAACTCCGGCAGCTTGTAATACAGCACGCCATCGTGCGGCGGGTAAAACGGCACTGCCGTATCGGGCCCGCGCGATTGCACGAAAAACTGCACGCGATGGTCGTCGGCGAATTGCCGGATCAAAGCTTCGTCCGCGCCGCTTAACGGTTCAAGGATGCGCAGCACCAGGGCATCCGTATCGACGCCGATCGCAAGTTCGATCTGCGGCATGCGCTCCGGCCTGGACAGCCCGCCAATCAGCCCGCGCAGCGGCACCAGCAGCGCCGAAATACGCTGCGGTATTACCTCACAGGTCGTCATGTCGGTGACATAGCTGCTGCGTTTTTCCCGGAACCCGATCAGCGCACCGCCCTTTTTTGGCACGTAGCGCGCCGAAAAACGCGCCCGGTGGCGGTAACCCCAGGGCTCGCCGTAAATCGCGGGCAGTATGCTGCCGGGCGTGACTTTGCCGATATGCCGCAGATTGTCTTCGAGCACGCGCTGCTTGGCGGCGACCTGCGCGCGCGCGTCGAAATGCTGCTGGCTACAGCCGCCGCACAGGCCGAAATACGGGCAGCGCGGCGTGGCGCGCATGGGCGCAGGCTCTATGACCTGCCCGACCTGCGCGAGCTCGTAGCTGGGCTTTTTAACAAAAGACGTGTAGGTCACCAGCTCGCCGGGCAGCGCGCCCTGGATGAAGATTACCTTGCCGTCGGCATGCGCGACGCCGCGGCCTTCCTGATCAAGCGATTCAACGCGGAGCGTGTTGGACACTGTGCGTGAAGCGCCGGCTCAGGCCGGCCAAAGCTGCAGGAATTCGCGCCAGTGCGGGTCGGGCGAATTTTCGAGCGTGGTTCGCACCAGACTGATTTCCTGCTGGTACTGGTCGGACGACAGCGCGCCGCGCATCAGCTGGAAACGCAGATAGACCAGATAGGTGTTGGCAACGTCCGCTTCGCAGTAGGCGCGAATCTGCGCGATCTTGCCGTCCTGCCACGCCTGCCACACCTGCGAACCCTCCAACCCTATCTTGCCGGGGAAACCGAGCAGTTGCGCCAGCTGATCAAGCGGTGCGGCGCCGCGCGGCTGGTACATTGCAAGCAGATCCATCAGGTCAAGATGGCGCGAGTGATAACGGCTGATGTAGTTGTTCCACTTGAACTCGCGGTCGTCCTCGCCCTGGTCCCAATAACGGTCGGCATGCACGCCATGGACCAGGCCGCGGTAATGCAGCACCGGCAAATCGAAACCGCCGCCGTTCCAGGACACAATTTGCGGCGTGTACTTTTCGACGCCGTCGAAAAACCGCTGGATCAACGGCCCTTCACCGTCATCCGGCTCACCGAGCGACCAGACGCGAAAGCTGTCGCGGTCGCGCAGCGCGCACGAAATCGCGACCACGCGCTGCAGGTGCAATTGCAAAAAATCGTTGCCGCTAGCCTGGCGGCGGCGCTGAAATGCCATCGCGGCGACCTGCTCGTCGGCGAGGTCGGTCCCCAAGCCATAGAGCTTCCTCAGCCCGGCAACGTCGGGGACCGTCTCGATATCGAAAACCAGTACCGGTGCCACTACTTGCGCGTCCACGCCCCGGCATTGTTCTGGAAGTACCAGCCGCCCTGCGCCTTGTCGATCCAGCGTTGCGCGAAAGTCGTGCGGATTTCGTTTTCCCACTCCGGCTTGCCGTTGGCGCGCGCGATTTCCCGGTAAAGGGCGGTGCGGTCCTGGTTTTCAGCCGCCACCAGCCCGTTGACCTGCTGGCGCTGCGCCAGCGACACCGCGTTGGCGTCGCGCAAGGCGACAAAACCGTCGCGCGTCAGGCCCACTGCCCCGTTCCCGTAAAAGGCGGCCAGTTCGCCGTGGCGTTTCTGCATGCTCGACTGCAATGCCGAGATCGCCGGCGTATTCACTTCAAGATTGGCTTGCGCCCAGGCGTTCACGGCCAGCAACAGTAAAAACGCCATGCAGCCACCACGCGCAATATTCAGAGTTCCCATAATGATGGTCCTTATTTGGCTTGCGGTGAATTGGGCGATACCGGAGCCGCCGATTCCGGCTTCTTGATCTGCCACACTTCATCGATGATTTTGTCGGCGGCTTTTTCGGCAGCTGCCGCCGGGAAATAAATATTGATGGTCACGCACGCCTGCAGCAGCAGTGCGCAACCCAGTCCAGCGATCAAGGTCAGACTTCGCATAGAATTTGTTTCCCCATCTATTTGACGATGACGTTGCCTTCCGTCACGCGCTGCAGGCGCTCGAGCAACTCGCGCCAGCCCACGCTCCGATTGTAGCCCAACACCGTGATCGCCGGTATGCCGCCGCCCTTCACGATGACATAACCTTGCGGCACGTTTTCGATGCCGCCCATCTGGCATACGCCCGACTCAAGCCTGCAGCTCCAACCCAGCGCCGAATAACCGAATGTCTCGAAAAACCGCAGGAAACTGCGCTGGATTGCAGCCGCCGCACCCGCCCCGCCGAGCGCCGAAATGTTCTGCACCGCAGCCTGGCTGATGCGCCGTGCATATTCGCCGGCGCTGCTGGCGACGCGCGCATTGAATCGCACCGCCTCCCAGTTCACCAGTTCCAGCGCCTTGACGTCCGCATCGATGCGGCCCGTGATGTTGCCGAACGAAAATGTGCGCGTCAGCAAGTCGAGGTCGAGATTGCGCATTTCGACATCGGCGTTCAGTTGCGGCACCTTGCCCAGCGGATTTTCCAGCGTCAGGTTGCGTGCCGTCACCGTGCCATCGAATACCTTGAACAACAACGCGCCATCGACTTTGAGCGTTGACCGCTGATAGCTGACGGCCGGGATCACCGCGGACAAAGTGCCGTGCATCACCGGCAGGCCCAACGCCGTCGTGAACTGCTGCATCGAAATCGGCGTGATCCCGCCGGTGAAACGCCAACGCCAGCTGTCGCGCTCGCCGCTGGTGACGAAATCGTTCACTGCCAGTTTGCCATCGAGCACCGGCACCTGCACGTCGTGTATGCGCACGCGCAGGCCGCGTGTTTCAAGCGGAAAATCGAAGGCGCCGAACGGCACGCGCAACGCTTCGCCGCCAGCCACCTGCAGTTTTGCGGTCTTCCACTCATCGTGATGCCACGGCAGGCTGCCGCTCAAACCAAACAACGCGAAGCGGCGACCGTTGTCCTCCACCGAAACCCGCCTGAACGCGACATCGGCCGCCGCAATCGCGCCGTCTTTGATATCGAGAGAAATATCGGCATGCCCTTCGCAACGCAGGTCGCCCAGCGCCGTGCCCTGCATGGCTGGCTTCAGCAGCTTGCCGTAAAGGGTGGCAATGTCGATATTGCGGCTTTTAAGATTCGCTGCGGTCAGCTTGCCGGCGCCGCGATCAAACACAGCGCTGAAATCCATATTGGCAACACCCGCCAGCGCGAACTGGCCACGCTCTATCGACAGGCGTTGCGCATCGAGTGTGCCGGCGGCGCTCAGCACATGGCCGCCGCCGCCAACGAACAGCGGTTGCCAGAATACATCGCCGCTTTTCCAGTCAAGCTTGCCCTGCCACTGCCATTGCCCGCCGCGCTCCTGCGTCTGCGCCTGCAACGACAATGCCACGGCAATTTTCTCGCCGGCGTGCAGCCCGCTGTCGTCGCCGAAGCCGAAGTTGAAGAAAGTGAGTTCGGCGCTGGCGCGCGCATCGCGCTCGCCGCTGAACGTCAGCTTGCCGCTGACGACGCCGGCGCTGGGCTTGGGCCAGCCTGCGGGCCACCACGCGTTAAACCGCGTCAGCGCACCATTGCTTATCGCCAGCGTGAACGTACGCGCCGCGCCGCCTGACTCCAGCGTCAGACGCCATTCTTCGCCGGCGGCCGGCTTCAATGCCAGATCAAGGTTCTTGGTCAGCGTCGAGTAGCGGAAGCTCAGCGGGATTTTTGCGGGGGTTTCCAGCGTGCCCTGCGCGCATACCAGCTGGTCGCGCTCCTGCCGCAGGTCCGGACAGGCGAGCCGCACGTTGCGCCAGCTATGTCCTGCGATGGATACCTCGCCGACCCGCAAATCCAACGCCGTCGTCACGCCTGCGCGCAACGTGCCGGTAATCCGGCTCGCCGCGAGCGACGGTCCGTCTATGCGTTCAATTGTTATTCCGATTTGCTGCGCCAGAGCGCAAGCGGCGAACAGGATGCCGCAGATGAAGCCGGCCAGTTGCGCGAAGCGCACCGCCCGCGAATCAGGCAGGGAATATCCCCGTCGACAGATAGCGGTCGCCGCGGTCGCAAATGATGCAAACAATGACCGCGTTGCTGACTTCAGCCGAAATCTGCAAAGCCGACCACATTGAGCCGCCAGATGACACGCCGGCGAATATGCCCTCCTCACGCGCGAGACGCCGCGTCATGTCCTCCGCATCGGCCTGCGCCACCTCGATCACGCGGTCGATACGGGTCCAGTCGCAGATTTTCGGCAGGTAAGCAGCGGGCCATTTGCGTATGCCCGGAATCTGCGAACCGTCGGTCGGCTGGCAGCCGACGACCTGGATCGCGGGGTTCTTTTCCTTGAGAAAGCGCGACACCCCCATGATAGTGCCGGTAGTGCCCATGCTGGAAACGAAATGCGTGACTTTGCCCGCGGTGTCGCGCCAGATTTCCGGGCCCGTGCTTTCATAGTGGGCGAGCGGATTGTCCGGATTGGCGAACTGGTCGAGTATCACGCCCTTGCCTTCGTCGCGCATTTTCTCGGCGACGTCGCGCGCCATTTCCATGCCGCCGGTTTGCGGCGTCAGCACGATCTGCGCGCCGAACGCTGCCATCGTCTGCCGGCGCTCGATCGACAAATGCTCCGGCATCACCAGCACCATGCGGTATCCCATCATGGCTGCGGCCATCGCCAGTGCAATGCCGGTATTGCCGCTGGTCGGCTCGATCAGGCTGTCGCCCGGCTTGATGTCGCCGCGCTCCTGCGCGCGCTTGATCATCGACAGCGCCGGCCGGTCTTTCACGGAACCAGCGGGATTGTTGCCTTCGAGTTTGGCGAGCACCACGTTGCCGGTGCTGCCCGGCAGCCTTTGCAACCTGACCAGCGGGGTGTTGCCGATGAAATCTTCAAGTGTTTTATACATAGCGGTCACGCACTCGCAAAAAGGGTTTCAATGTAGCGCGCAACGCCGTCCTCGACGGTCAACAGCGGTGCTGCGTAACCTGCTGCCCGCAACGATGTGATATCGGCCTGCGTATAACTCTGGTATTTACCCGTGAGCTCCTGCGGGAACGGGATATATTCGATCACGCCCTGCCGCTGCATGTCGGCCAAGGTAAGCGGCGCTTCGTTGCCATGCTTGCGGCACGCATTGACCGTGGCAACCGCGACGTCGTTGAAACTCTGCGCGGCGCCGGTGCCGACGTTGAAAATGCCGGATTTTTTTGGATGATCGAGGAAATACAGGTTGACGGCGACCGCGTCCTCCACCGAAACGAAATCACGGCGCTGCTCGCCGTTGCCGTAACCGCCGCTACCCTCGAACAGCTTCACCTTGCCGTTGGCGCGATACTGGTTAAAAAAGTGAAAAGCCACCGAAGCCATGCGTCCCTTGTGCTGCTCGCGCTCTCCATACACGTTGAAATAACGCATCCCGGCCACCTGTGCCGAGCGTTCCTGCCAATTGCGGCGCACGTACTGGTCGAACTGGAACTTCGAATAACCGTAAACGTTGAGCGGCGCCTCGCACGCGCGCTCTTCGCGAAACTCGGCGCCAGCGCCATAGACCGCCGCCGATGACGCGTAAATATAGGCAATCTCCTCTTCGATGCAGTATTCGAATAATTCACGCGAATAGCGGTAGTTGTTCTGCATCATGTAACGGCCGTCGGTCTCTGTGGTGTCCGAGCACGCGCCCTGGTGCATGATGGCGGCAATCGCGCCGTCGAACGCGCCATCGCCGAGTTCGCGCAGGAAGTCCGCCTTGTCGAGATAATCGGCGATATCGCAATCGACCAGGTTGACGAACTTGTCGCCCTCCTTCAGATCGTCGACCGCGAGCACTTCATGTTCGCCGCGCTCGCTCAGCGCCTTGACGATGTTCGAGCCGATGAAGCCGGCAGCCCCGGTTACCACGATATACATGAATGTTCAGCCTTCCGTATCAAACAACTCGTGCGGCGCCGCCACCGCGGTGCCGAACTTGCCGACGACTATGCCCGCCGCGCGGTTGGCGATGCGCACTGCCTCGTCCATTGCGTGGCCGCTGGCGAGCATCACCGCCATCGTCGCGATCACGGTATCGCCGGCGCCGCTAACGTCGGAAACTTCGCGCGCCTGCGCCGGCACATGCCAGCGGCGCGCGCGCTCGAACAACGTCATGCCGTCGCCCCCGCGCGTCACCAGCAATGCGTCAATTTTGAGCCGGCGCCGCAACTTCTGGGCGCGGTCGGTCAATTCGCGCTCGTTTTTCCATGCTCCCGCAACTGCGCGGAATTCATTGAGATTCGGCGTGATCAGTGAAGCCCCCTGATAACGCGTGAAATCATTGCCTTTGGGATCGATCAGCACCGGCTTGCCGTGCCGGCGTGCGAGGCTGATCATGCGCGCGATGTGCGTCAATCCGCCCTTGCCGTAATCCGACAAAATCACCGCATCGCAGCTGGTGACCAACCGCGCGTAATCGGCCAGCTTGGAGCGCAGGATCTCACGGCTGGGCTCGGTTTCGAAATCGACCCGCAGCAATTGGTGCCGCTGAGGCCCGATCACGCGCAACTTGACCGTGGTGTCTATGGTGCGATCGTGGTGCAGACGCGCGGTTATCTTTTCCTCGCGCAGCAGTGCTGCGAGCTTGCGCCCCGGCTCGTCCTGGCCTACTACCGACAGCAACGTTACGCGCGCGCCCAGCGCCGCGGCATTGCGCGCAACGTTGGCGGCGCCGCCCAGGCGCTCCTCGCTGCGCGTGAACCTGACTACCGGCACCGGCGCTTCCGGCGAGATGCGGCTCACGTCGCCATGCCAATAGCGGTCGAGCATGACATCGCCGACCACCAGCACGCGCGCTTTGCGCAAGGATGAAGGGTGAAGGATGAAGGATGAACTTGCAGAAGGCATCGCCCTCGGCTGTCTGTCCTGTTTTCCGTCGCCATTTTTCCGGCCTGCTTTTTTCATCCTTCCGCCTTCATCCCTCATTTTTAAAAATCACGCCCTGCCTATACCTGAATACTCCAGCCCGTAAGCGCGCACCATGGCAGGATCGTACAAATTGCGCCCGTCTATGATAACGGGCGTGCGCAGGCGGCGCTTTATATCTTCGAAATCCGGGCTGCGGAACTCTTTCCACTCGGTCACTATAACGAGGCAATCCGCGCCATCGAGCGCGAGTTGCGGCGATTTCGCATAATCAAGGCGCGGTAATGCGGCGAACGACTTTATCGCATGCGGCATCGCCACCGGATCGTAGGCGACGACCGTGCCGCCGCGTTCGATGATACCGGGCACGATAATGTTGCTCGGCGCCTCACGCATGTCGTCGGTATTGGGCTTGAACGCGAGCCCCCACACGGCGAAACGTTTGCCGGCAAGATTTTCGCCAAACCGGCCGGTGATCTTGGTGAGAAGGCGCGATTTCTGCGCCTGATTGACCTGATTGACCGCCTCGATGATTTTGAGCTGCATGCCGGCGTCCTGCGCGGTCTGCTGCAGAGCCGAAACGTCCTTCGGAAAACACGCGCCGCCGTAACCGCAACCCGCGTACAGAAAGTGATAGCCGATACGCGCATCCGAACCTATGCCCTGGCGCACGTGCTCGATATCGGCGCCGAGATGCTCGGCCAGATTGGCCAGTTCGTTCATGAAGGAAATGCGCGTCGCCAACATTGCGTTGGCAGCGTACTTGGTGAGTTCAGCCGACGGGATGTCCATGAATATCATGCGCTCGTGATTGCGCTGGATGGGCGCGTAAATCGCCCGCATCATCTGTTTCGCGCGCTCGTCGGCAACGCCGATCACGATGCGGTCCGGCCGCATGAAATCGTCGACGGCGGCGCCTTCTTTCAGAAATTCCGGGTTCGACACCACGCTGAAATCTATCGTCTTGCCGCGCTTCGTCAGTTCCTCTGCGATGACCGCCTTCACCTTCAACGCGGTACCTACCGGCACGGTCGATTTATCGACCACCAGCCGGTAGTCGTCCATATGGCGCCCTATAGCGCGCGCCGCTGCCAGCACGTACTGCAGGTCGGCCGAACCATCTTCGTCCGGTGGCGTGCCGACTGCGATGAACTGCACTTGCCCATGCGCAACGCTCGCCGCGACGTCCGTGGTGAAATGCAGGCGACCGGCCTCGACGTTGCGCTTCACCAGCGGTTCGAGGCTCGGTTCGTAGATGGGAATTTCCCCGCGTTTCAGCTGCGCGATTTTTCCGGCGTCGACGTCGAGACACATCACGTCGTTGCCCACTTCCGCCAGGCATGCGCCCGATACGAGCCCGACGTAGCCGGTGCCTATGATGGTTATTTTCATGCGTTCTGCCTGCCGGCGATTTCCGCATTGATGGCCGCCAGTGCGGCGACCGGATCGGGCGCCTGCGTTACCGGTCGGCCGATCACCAGGTAATCGGCGCCCGCAGCCATTGCCGCGGCCGGCGTCATGATGCGCTGCTGATCGTCTTTGGCGCCGAACGCCGGCCGGATGCCGGGCGTCACCAGGCAGAATCCGGCACCGCATTCACGTTTGAGCAATGCCGCTTCCTGCGCCGAGCATACGACCCCGTCGAGCCCGCTCGCCTGCGTCAGTTTCGCCAACCGCAGCGCCGCGGCCGCCGGATCGCCTTCAATCCCCACCTCACGCATGTCCTTCGCCGCCATGCTCGTCAACAACGTCACCGCAATCAGTTTTGGGCGGCGCTCTGCGCCGGACACCGCGTCGCGCGCGGCTTCCAGCATGGCGCGGCCACCCAGCGCATGCACATTGATCATCCACACTCCTAGTTGTGAAGCCGCTTTGCATGCGCCGGCGACGGTGTTCGGAATATCGTGAAATTTCAAATCCAGAAAGATATCGAAACCGCGTTGCAGCAATGTTTCAATCAACGCCGGACCGGCTGCCGTAAACAACTCTTTGCCGACTTTGAGACGGCATGACGCGGGCTGCACCTTCGCCGCGAACGCTAACGCCTGCGCGGCAGACGCGAAATCGAGCGCCACTATCACGCGCGGATCAGTCATGCCGCCGCTCATGCAATCGTATTCTTGACGTTCCAGCTCATGCCGGCAAACCCTTCTCTTCAGCGCGGCGCGGCGAATAGGTTTCCCATTCGCCGCACGCCGGGCAATGCCAGTAATACTGGCGCGCCCGAAAGCCGCAATTGTCGCATTTGTACATGGCCAGCGTGCGCGTGTGCTGGTGGACGAGGTTTTTGACGAGCTCCAGGTCCTGGCGGCGCTGCACCGGTGCATCGAGCAATTGCGCTTCCAGCAACTTGTCGAGACCGAGCAGCGTCGGGCTGCGCCGCATTTCGTCGCGCACCAGTTGATAGGCCGGCTCCGCACCCTGTTGTTCGAGTATGCAGGTGAACACCACATTCAGCACATCGAGCGATGAATATTTGTCCAGCAGCCCGCGCAGCAGATTGAGCCCTTCGTTCGCCTTGTCGAGATGCTTGTAGGCGCCGATCAGCCGTTCGGCGACGAGCGCCAGGTATTCCGGATTCTGCATCTCAATGCGTTTCCACGCGTCTATCGCGGCTTCATGCCGGCTAAGCGCGATTTCGAGGTCGCCGAGCAGCACGTTGGCGCGCACACACAGGCGGTGATGCGTCAGCGCGCGCTCGAGATGCGGGCGCGCCGCTTCAGGCCGCGATTCCATGATTTCGCGGCTTGCCATTTCGCAATAGAAATTGGCGATTTCCTTCTGGTGCGACTGTCCGGTCACCGTTTCGAGCTGTTGCGCGATCTCAATCGCTTTCAGCCAGTCCTTCTCCTGCTCGTAGATCTCGAGCAGGTACTTGAGCGCAGCCTCCTCGTGCGCGCTGCCCCGCAGTTTCGCGAACAGTTCCTCGGCGCGATCAAGCAGACCCGCCTTCAGATAGTCCTGCGCAAGCTCGAACAGTGCGTCGAATTTCTGCTGCTGCGGCAAGTCCACGCGCTCGACCAGGTTCTGGTGCATGCGGATCGCGCGCTCGGTTTCACCGCGCCGGCGAAACAACGATCCCAGCGCGAAATGCAGCTCGATGGTCTGCGGCTCGACTTTGACGACCTCGATGAACGCCTCGATCGCCTTGTCGGGCTGCTCGTTGAGCAGGAAATTAAGTCCCTTGAAATAAGACCGCGGCAACGCGCGCGATTCCGATACCAGGTGCTTGATGTCGATGCGCGCGGCGAGCCAGCCCAGCGCGAAAAACAACGGCAGCGCGAGCAACCACCAATATTCGATTTCCATGGCTTGCCTGGTCCCGGCCTTCCGCGCTACGCCGACTCAGCCAGCATGGGCGCCACCGGGCTGCGGGTCAGCCCGCGCAATTCGCGCTTGAGGCCGAGGATCTCGCGGCGCTGCCTGACCAGGATGGCGAGGCTCGCCGTGACGCCCAGCACAACGCCGGCGGCGAAAAAAACCAGCAGCACTAATACCAGCGGCGCCTGCCATTCGAGTCCGAGAAAGTAATGCACCACCACGCCTTCGGTGTTCTTGACGGCGAATCCCAGCAATACGAGGAAAACCGCGATACCCGCCGCCGCCTTGGCCATTATTAAGAGAGTTCGCATCATCAGATCCTCCGGCGCCACGCCGCCCGTCCATCGTTCACATCCCGCGCACAGGCAAAAAAAAGCGGCACTATCTTTCGATGATGCCGCACCGACTGTTTGCCGCCGCGCTTATTTCTTGAAATCGACGCGTTCGCGCAATTCCTTGCCAGCCTTGAAGTGCGGCACGTATTTCTCGGGCACCTGCACCTTGTCGCCTGATTTCGGATTGCGACCGGTGCGCGGCGGCCGGTAGTTCAGACCGAAACTGCCGAACCCGCGGATCTCGATGCGCTGGCCTTCCGACAGGCTTTTGCCCATCGCATCCAGCACCATCTTGACTGCAAGTTCGGCGTCCTTTGCCACCAACAGCGGATAGCGCGCCGCCAGCTTCGCGATCAACTCGGACTTCGTCATGATCGGTCCTGCCCCTTATTGGTCAGTATTGGCGGTGTCCATCTTGGCTTTGAGCAGGGCACCGAGACTGGTGGTGCCTGCATTGGCGGGCTTGTCGCCCGCCATCTTCTGCATCGCCGCCGATTCGTCAGCCATGTCGCGCGCCTTGATCGACAGGTTGATGGTGCGGTTCTTGCGGTCGATATTGATGACCATTGCCGTGACCGCATCGCCTTCTTTCAGATGGGTGCGGATGTCCTCGACGCGGTCGCGCGCCACTTCGGAAGCGCGCAGATAACCTTCGACATCGCCTTCGCCTTCGAGCGCGATGACTGCACCCTTGGCATCGATCGACTTCACGGTGCCCTTGACGATGCTGTTCTTGTCGTTGGTCGCCACGAAAACGGTGAACGGGTCGCCATCGAGCTGCTTGATACCGAGCGAAATGCGCTCGCGCTCGACGTCGATCGACAGCACCATGGCTTCAGTTTCGTCGCCCTTCTTGTAATTGCGCACGGCTTCTTCGCCGGGCACGCTCCACGACAGGTCCGACAGGTGCACGAGGCCGTCGATATTGCCGGCAAGGCCGATGAATACGCCGAAGTCGGTGATCGACTTGATCTGGCCTTTCACCTTGTCGCCTTTTTTGGCGTTCATCGAGAACTCTTCCCACGGATTCGGCTTGCATTGCTTCATGCCGAGCGAAATACGGCGGCGGTCTTCGTCGATTTCCAGCACCATCACTTCGACTTCGTCACCCAGCTGCACGACGCGCGACGGATGCACGTTCTTGTTGGTCCAGTCCATCTCGGAGACGTGCACCAGGCCTTCGATGCCCTGCTCGATTTCGACGAACGCGCCGTAATCCGTGAGATTGCTGACCTTGCCGAACAGGCGCGTGCCCTGCGGGTAACGGCGCGAGAGGCCCACCCACGGGTCTTCGCCCAGTTGCTTCATGCCGAGAGAAACGCGGTTTTTTTCCTGGTCGAACTTGAGAATTTTGGCTTCCACTTCATCGCCAACCGCCAGCACTTCCGACGGATGCTTGACGCGGCGCCATGCGAGATCGGTGATATGCAAGAGGCCATCGATGCCGCCGAGATCGACGAATGCGCCGTAGTCGGTGATGTTCTTGACGATGCCTTTGACCACTGCGCCCTCGGTGAGGCTCGACAGCAGTGCCTGGCGCTCGGCGCCCTGCGATGCTTCAAGCACAGCACGACGCGACACCACGACGTTGTTGCGCTTGCGATCAAGCTTGATGACCTTGAATTCCATTACCTTGTTTTCGTACGGCGTGGTGTCCTTGACCGGACGAATGTCGACCAGCGAACCCGGCAGGAAAGCGCGTATGCCGTTCACCATTACGGTGAGGCCGCCTTTGACCTTGCCATTGATCAGGCCTTCGACCACAGTGCTCTTCTCGAGCGCCTCCTCGAGATCCATCCACGCCGCGAGCCGCTTGGCCTTGTCGCGCGACAGGCGCGTTTCGCCGAAACCGTCTTCGAGCGCGTCGATCGCGACTTTTACGAAATCGCCGGGTTTGACCTCGATTTCGCCGCGATCGTTGAGAAATTCTTCTGTGAGTATGTAACTTTCCGATTTTAATCCTGCGTTTACAACCACATGATTGGCGTCGACGCGGATTACTTCGGCGGTGATGACTTCACCGATGCGCATTTCTTTGAGCGCGAGGCTTTCCTCGAATAGCGCGGCAAAGGATTCGGGGGCTGCGGGGGAGGAAGCTGTAGTCATTGTCTGCACGTTGGGAACCTGAAATAACCCGTTATTTCAACGGGGTCTGATTGATAAACGTCATGAGCCTGGCAGCTTCATGACACCTGTGTTGCCGCTGCATAACGTGCCAGCACTTGCTCTACCGCCTCGTCTACCGACAAGTTCGTCGTCTCGAGCAAATGGGCGTCGCTACTCTTTTGCAGCGGGGCAACCGCACGTCCGCTGTCGCGCTCGTCGCGTGTCTGAATATCCTGCAAAAGGGCGGCCATATTAGCACTCATTCCTTTAGCTATCAACTGTTTATAACGCCGCCGGGCCCGCTCTTCCGGCTCCGCCGTCAGGTAGATTTTGAGCACCGCATCGGTGAATACGACCGAGCCCATATCGCGCCCGTCCGCCACCAGCCCCGGGGGTTCCCTGAAGGCACGCTGACGCTTGAACAAGGCGTGCCGCACGGCCCCCAAAGTCGCCACCTTGGACGCCGCTACGCCGGCCTGCTCCGAGCGGATAGCATCAGTCACACGCTCTTGATTTAAATAAATTTCATCGCCTTCGAAGCGAACGTCCAGTGCTTCGGCAAGCCGCGCAAGCTGGGGCTCGTCGGCGGTCTGAATACGGGCCCGCTCGGCGGCCAATCCAACCAGCCGGTAGAGCGCCCCGCTATCCAGATAGTGAAAACCAAGGCGTTGCGCGACCCGTTTTGCGACCGTGCCTTTGCCCGACGCCGAAGGTCCGTCGATGGCGATAACGACTGGAGCATTGCCCGCCATCGGTCAGTGCCCGGAAATCGCGGCCAGCACGCTGAAGTAATCGGGGAAGGTCTTGCCCACGCAGCCCGGGTCGTTGATACGAACGGCAACGCCGCCCAGCGCGACGAGCGAGAAGCACATGGCCATGCGATGGTCGTCGTATGTGTCTATGGTCGCCGGGGTCAGTGCAGCAGGCGGCGCAATCTTCAGCCAGTCTGCACCCTCCTCGACTTGCGCGCCGACTTTGCGCAACTCAGTTGCCATCGCCGCGATGCGATCCGTTTCCTTGACGCGCCAGCTGCCGATATTGCGCAGCGTGCTGGGGCCGTCCGCAAACAACGCCAGTATCGCGACCGTCATTGCGGCATCCGGGATGTGATTGAAATCGGCGTCAATGGCGCGCAGCTTGCGCGCGGGACCACCGGTTACGGCAATCCAGTTCGCGCCCATCTCGACAACCGCCCCCATGTCGCGCAATGTTTCCACGAATCGAACGTCACCCTGGATGCTCGCTTGCCCGACGCCCTCGACGCGCACGGGCGCACCGCCGCTCAATGCACCGATGGCACCCGCCGCAAGAAAGTATGACGCGGCCGATGCATCGCCTTCGACGTAAATCTCACCGGGACTTTTGAATCCCGCCGCGCCGGGAACCGTAAAGGCCGACCACCCGTCGCGCGCAACTGTCACGCCGAAGCGTTGCATCAGGTTGAGCGTGATATCGACGTAGGGCTTGGACACCAGTTCGCCGTCGACTTTAATGATCGTGCGTGCGCCGAGCAGCGGCAGGCTCATCAGTAAAGCAGTGAGAAACTGGCTTGATACATCGCCGCGCACCCTCACCTCGCTGCCTGCGCGCACCTTGCCTGGATGAATCGCCAGCGGTGGATAGCCCGGCGTGCCGAGATACGCGATGTCGGCGCCGAGGCTGGCTAGCGCATCGACGAGGTCCTTGATCGGACGCTCGTGCATGCGCGCCACACCCGACAAACGGTATTCGCCGCAGCTCAGCGCCAATGCCGCCGTCAGCGGACGAAACGCGGTGCCCGCATTGCCGAGAAACAATTCGGCGTTCTTGTTCGGAAAGACACCGCTCGCGCCGCGCACGCGGACCTCATGCGCACCACCTGCTTCGCAAGCGATTCCCAGCTTGCGCAGGGCATCCAGCATATAGCGGGTGTCGTCCGAATCGAGCACGTCGTGTATGCGCGTCTCGCCGGCCGCGAGTGCTGCGAGCAGCAGCGTCCGGTTGGATATGCTTTTCGAACCCGGCAGCTTGACGGTGCCGCCGACCCGCGAAATGGGTGCAAGGTCGAGATAGTCCACGCGAAATCCGGTCAGCGGTATGTAATAAACATTACTTGGTGGGCGTCAGCCATTTCGCGCGCGCGGCGCGCGCGGTCGCGAATTTCGCTTCCAGCGCAGCAGCGTCACTGGCTTCGAGCATGCCGCGCACCTCTTCGAGATCGGAAAGGTAGCTGTCGAGCGCATTGAGCAATGCGTCGCGGTTGGCCACGCATATGTCCCGCCACATTTCGGGCGAGCTGCCGGCGATGCGCGTCCAGTCGCGAAAGCCCCCGCCGGTATGCTGAAAAAGATTTTTTGCATCCGGATAACCCGCGATATTGCTGACCGCGGTGAACGACAGCAGATGCGGCAAATGGCTTACCAGGGCGAACATGCGGTCATGAGCGGCCGCGTCCATCGTAACGACGCGCGCGCCGGCCAGTTTCCAGGCCGCGGCCACCAGCTTGAGCGCACCCGGGGAAGTTTCCGCTACCGGCGTCAAAATCAGGTTGCGTTCCGTGAACAATTCGGGAAACGCCGCCGTCGCGCCGCTTTTTTCGGTGCCGGCTATCGGGTGCGCCGGCACAAATCGTGGAAATGCCGCGCCCAACTGGCGCCGCGCCCGCTCGATCACATCGCGCTTGGTGCTGCCGGCATCGCTCACCACCGTGTGCGGTGCGAGGTGGGGCGCAATCTGCGCGAGCACCGCGCGGGTCTGGCCCAGCGGCACCGCCAGCAGTACGAGGTCCGCGTCCTTCACTGCACTCGCCGCATCAGTGGCGATTTCGTCGATGACGCCCAGCCTGCGCGCTGCAAGCAGATTCGCGCGGCTTCTGCCAACGCCAACCACATGCGCGACCGCGCGGCGTTTTTTAAGCGCCAGGGCGAACGACCCACCGATCAATCCGACGCCGAAGACGACCAGCTTACCGATCAGAGGCTTGGCAGCGCGTGCGCGCGTTTTTTTTGCCGGTTTTTTTTTCATGCCGCGAGCGACTGGCCAAGCGCTTCGAGAAAGCGCGCGTTTTCCGACTCGAGACCGATGCTGACACGCAGGTAATCCGGCATGCCATAGCCTGCGATCGGACGCACGATGACGCCGCGCTTTAACAAGCGCTGAAACACACCGGCCGCATCTTTGACTTTGAAACTGACGAAATTGCCGGACGATGGAATAAAGGCAAGGCCCAGGCGCGCCAGCCCTGCCGTAACGCTGCGCATGCCGGCCTGGTTGAGTTCGAAACTGCGGCGCACAAAGTCGTGGTCACCAAGTCCGGCGGCGGCCGCCGCAAGCGAGATGCTGTTCACGTTGAATGGCTGCCGCACGCGGTTCATGAGGTCCGCGACATCCGGATGCGCGAACGCATAGCCGACACGCAGGCCTGCCAGCCCGTAAGCCTTGGAAAAAGTGCGCGTCACGATCAGATTGGGAAACTCAGCCAGCCAGGCGACGGTGTCGGATTTCAAGGCGTCGGGTATGTACTCGTTATAGGCTTCGTCGAGCACCACGACAACGTTCGGCGGCACTGCGCGCAGGAAAGCGTGCAACTCCGCGCCGGGGATCAGCGTGCCGGTCGGGTTATTGGGATTCGCCAGAAAAATGATCCGCGTGCGCGGCGTGACCGCGGCGAGCATCGCCTTCAAGTCGTGCGCGAACTCGCGCGCCGGCACTTCGATGCCGGCAGCGCCTATCGCCTGCGTCACCAGCGGATAGACCGCAAACGCGTGCTGCGAGTAGACGGCATCCAGAACCGGCGTAAGGAACGCGCGCGCTGCCAGCTCCAACACGTCGTTGGAGCCGTTGCCGAGGACGATTTGCGCCATTTCGACGCCGTAACGCCGTGCCAGAGCCTGCTTCAATTCGAAACCGTTGCCGTCGGGATAGCGCGCAATATCGGCGAGCGCCGCCTGCATCGCCTGCATCGCCAGTGGACTCACGCCGAGCGGGTTCTCGTTGGACGCGAGCTTGATGATGCTGTCGGGATCGAGATTCAATTCACGCGCGAGTTCCGTGATCGGCTTGCCCGGCTGGTACGGCGCGATCGAACGTATATAGGCGGGCGCGAGGTCACAGATGTCGGGAGCGCTATTGATGGCAGAGGTTTTCATTTGAGTTTGGGTAATTGGTATCGGGCCCGGCACGCGCGGCGACTCACGTCGCTGCCAGCCGCGCGTTCAGGAACTGGCGCACTTAAACCATGCCCACCGGGTAGGAGCCGAGATTTTTCAGAAATGCGGCCTTCTCGCAGAGTTCGGCGAGCGCCTGCGCGACGTTGCTGTCCTGCTGATGACCTTCGATGTCGACGTAAAAGAGGTACTCCCAGCGCCCTGTCCGTGCGGGCCGCGACTCCAGCCGCGTCATGCTGACACCATGCTGCGCGAGCGGCGTCAGCAATGCATGGATGGCGCCGGGCAGGTTGCGCGTCGACATCACCAGCGAAGTCTTGTCTTTGCCCGACGGGCCCGCATCGTGCGCGGCAATCACCACGAAGCGCGTCGTGTTTTGCGGTTCGTCCTCGATGTTGCCGGCGATAACTTTCAAACCGTAAACCGCGGCCGCCGTGCGGCTCGCGATGGCCGCCGCTGCGGCATCTTTCGATGCCATGCGCGCGGCCTCCGCATTGCTGACCACTGGCACGCGTTTGGCCCTGGCATAGTGCTGATTGAGCCATTCATGACATTGCGCGAGACTCTGGCTGTGCGAAAGTACTTTCTTCACGCCAGCGGCCTTGCCGCTTTTGCTCATCAGGCATTGGTGTACCGGCAGCAGAACTTCGCCGCAGGTCCTGAGCGAAGACGCGAACAAGAGATCGTGCGTGCGGCTGATGCTGCCTTCGGTCGAGTTTTCGATCGGCACCACGCCGTAGAGCACGGCGCCGGCCTCGACCTGGCGGAACACATCGTCGATGGACGCGCAGGGCTGCAACAGTGCCTGGCTGCCGAATTGTTTGATCGCGGCCTCTTCGCTGAACGTCCCCTGCGGACCGAGAAACGCGACGGATATGCCGTCTTCCAGCGCGCGGCAGGCCGACATGACTTCCGTATAGAGATGCGCCAGCACCGGTGCCGGCAGCGGCCCCGGGTTGCGCGCGGCCACCCGCCGCAACACCTGGGCTTCGCGCTCGGGACGGTACTTGGCGCCGCTCTTGGCGTGGCCTATGGCCTGCGCCTGCGCCGCGCGCTCGCTCAGGAGATCGACGATGCGATCGTCGATCGCATCGATGCGGGCGCGTATTTTTTTAAGCTCGTCGCTCACTCAAGACCCCTTGAACCGTATAAAACGCAGACAGGCTCCGATATTAAATCAATCGGCTTCCGTCCGGCTATCCGCGTCAAACGGCGGTTGCTGGTCACCCTGCCACGGACGGCAAATAGCGCACCGCCAGCACGCCCTTGGTGGCAGCGATTTTTTCAACCACCTGCGCCGGCACCGCGCTGTCGACATCGACCAGCGTGTAAGCCATCTCGCCCTTGGATTTGTTCAGCATGTTGTGGATATTGAGCCCGGCGTCCGCCATTGCGGTAGAGATCTGGCCCAGCATGTTGGGCACGTTCGAATTCGCGATGCCCACCCGGAACTGCGCCTCCCGCGCCATCACGACGTCGGGGAAATTGACCGCGTTCTGAATGTTGCCGTGCTCAAGATAATCGCGCAGCTGGTCGACCACCATGATCGCGCAATTGTCTTCCGCTTCGCGGGTGGAAGCGCCGAGATGCGGCAGCGCAATCACGCCGGACTTGCCGACCAGCGCCTGCGCCGGGAAATCGCAAACATAGCACTTGAGTTTTTTTGCCGCCAGCCCCGCCAGCACCGCGCCATTGTCAACGATACCGTCGCGCGAAAAGTTCAGCAGGATCGCGTCGCTGCGCATCAGCGCGAGGCGCTCGGCGTTGATCAGGTTTTTCGTTGCCTCGATGTAGGGGACGTGCAAAGTCACGAAGTCTGCAGCTTTCAGCACTTCCTCGACGGAATTCGCTTTCCTGACCTGTGCCGGCAGACTCCACGCCGCATCTACCGTGATATGCGGGTCGTAACCGAGCACATTCATGCCGAGCTTGATCGCCGCATCCGCCACCAGGCTGCCGATCTTGCCGAGCCCGATCACACCCAAAGTTTGTTTCGGCAGTTCGACGCCGGCGAAGTTTTTCTTGCCGTCCTCGACCAATTTGTTGAGCGTCTCGTCGTCGCCCTTGAGTCCGTCGACAAAGCGGACGGCCGGCACCAGGTTGCGCGCCGCGATCAGCATGCCGGCAATCACCAGTTCCTTGACTGCGTTGGCGTTGGCGCCGGGCGCGTTGAACACCGGCACGCCGCGCGCACTCATCGCCTTGACCGGAATATTGTTGGTGCCGGCGCCGGCGCGCGCGATGGCCTGCACGCGTGGTGCGATGTCGAACGCATGCATGTCCTGCGAGCGCACCAGGATCGCGTCCGGGTCGGCGACCTTGCCACCCACCTCATAACGGCCCGCGGGAAAGCGCTCGAGGCCGATTTTCGCGATGTTGTTGATTGTCAGTACGCGAAACATTGCCGCCATCGCATCAACCATTCTTCGCCTGGAATTCGCGCATGAAATCGACCAGCGCCTTGACGCCCTCGATCGGCATCGCGTTGTAGATAGACGCGCGCATGCCGCCGACCGCGCGGTGGCCTTTGAGCTCCACCATGCCGCGCTGCTTCGCCTGTTTCAGGAATTCGTCGTTAAGCTGCTCGTTGCGCAGCCTGAACGGCACGTTCATCAGCGAGCGGTCATCTTTTTCCACCGGCGAGTAATAAATCTCGGTCTGGTCGAGGTAATCGTACAGCACGCTCGCCTTCGCCTGATTCATTTGCGCGATTTTCGGCAGTCCGCCCAGCTGCTTCAGCCACTGGAATACGAGCCCGGCAATGTATATGCCGTAAGTCGCCGGCGTATTGAGCATGGAATCTGCTTCCGCCTGCGCCTTGTAATCGAGGACCGTCGGCGTGACCGGCAAAGTCTGGCCGATGAGGTCGTCGCGCACGATCACGATGGTGAGCCCCGCGGGTCCGATGTTTTTCTGCGCGCCGGCGTAAATCAGCCCGTATTTCGCAACGTCGACCGGGCGCGACAGGATGTGCGACGACATGTCGGCTACCAGCGGCACGTTGCCGGTGTCCGGCACCCAGTTGAATTCGACGCCGCCGATGGTTTCATTGGTGCAGACGTGCACGTACGCGGCATCGGGATCCAGTTTCCATGTCGCCTGTTTCGGCGCGTACGTAAAGTTCTTGTCTTCGGAACTCGCCGCGACATTGACGGCGCCGTAGCGCCTGGCCTCCTTGATGGCCTTCTTCGACCATTCACCGGTGTTGACGTAGTCGGCGCTTTTTTTGCCGCGCAGCAGATTCATCGGTATGGCCGCGAACTGCAGCGCCGCGCCGCCCTGCAGGAAAAGCACCTTGTAGTTGGCCGGTATGCCAAGCAACTCGCGCAAATCGGCTTCGGCCGCCGCCGCGATGCCGATGAATTCCTTGCCACGATGGCTCATCTCCATCACGGAGGTGCCGCAGCCATGCCAGTCGAGCATCTCGCGGCTGGCCTGCTCAAGTACCGGCACCGGCAATATCGCCGGACCGGCGGCAAAATTATAGATACGCGACATCTGGGTAAAACCTCGTGTGGGGTAAAAGATCGGACGCGATGGGCAGCTCAGACTTGCGGGTCAGGCGTCCCCGGGACTTCTTCACGCACTTCGCTCCCGCCGTTTTCCTCGTCGTCCCGCTCGAGTATTTTCTCGAGGCCGGCCAGCTTCTCGCCTTCGCCAAGGTTGATCAGGCGCACACCCTGGGTTGCGCGCCCCATGTCGCGGATCTCCGAAATGCGGGTGCGTATCAGCACGCCGCCGGTCGTGATCAGCATGATCTCGTCATCGTCGCCGACGATCTGGGCGGCGACCAGCTTGCCGTTGCGCTCCGAAGCCGCGATGGCGATCATGCCCTGCGTCCCACGGCCATGTTTCGTGTAGTCGCTGATCGGCGTGCGCTTGCCGTAGCCGTGCTCGGTAGCAGTCAACACAGATACGTTTTCGTTATCGGCGGTCAGCAGCGATATGACATGCCCGCCCTCGGTCAGCCGCATGCCGCGTACGCCGCCGGCGTTTCTGCCCATACCGCGCACTTCGTCCTCCGCAAAACGCACGGCCTTGCCAGTGTCCGAGAACAGCATGACATCCTGCTTGCCGTCGGTCAGCGCGACGCCGATCAGGTAATCGCCGTCATCGAGTTTGACTGCGATGATGCCTGACGGCCGCGGCCGCGAAAATTCCGACAGCGCCGTTTTCTTGACCGTGCCGTTGGCGGTCGCCATGAAGACGAAGTGCCCGTCGTCGAATTCCTTGACCGGCAGCACGGCGGTGATTTTCTCGTGATCGAGCAAAGGCACCAGGTTGACGATCGGCTTGCCGCGGCTGTTGCGGCTGCCCTGCGGCACGCTGTAGACCTTCAGCCAGTAGACACGCCCGCGATTGGAGAAGCAAAGAATGTAGTCGTGCGTATTGGCGATGAACAGCTTCTCGACGAAATCATCGTCCTTGGTCGTCGTCGCCTGCTTGCCGCGGCCGCCGCGCTTTTGCGCGCGGTAATCGGCCACCGGCTGCGACTTCATATAGCCGCCATGCGACAACGTCACCACGACTTCTTCCGGCACGATCAGGTCTTCCATCGAAATGTCCTGCGTGTTCTCGACGATTTCGCTGCGGCGCTCGTCGCCGTATTGCTCCTTGATCTCGTCCAGCTCGCCGCTGATGATGGCCGTGATGCGCGCCGGCTTGGCCAGGATGTCGAGCAGGTCGACGATCTTCTCCATCACTTCCTTGTACTCGGCGACGATCTTGTCCTGCTCGAGCCCGGTCAGGCGCTGCAATTGCATCTCGAGGATGCGCTGGGTCTGCGCTTCCGACAGCCGGTAGCCGTCTTTCTGGAATCCGAAGTCAGGCGCCAGACCATCCGGACGCGCCGACGTGGGATCGACCCGCGAGAGCATCTCCTCAACGAGCTTCGAGCGCCACAGCCGGCCCATCAACTGCTCTTTGGCTTCGGCCGGCGTCTTCGCCGCCTTGATCAGCGCAATCACTTCGTCCACGTTGGACAGCGCGACCGCCAGGCCTTCGAGGATATGGCCGCGTTCACGCGCTTTCTTCAACTCGAATATGGTGCGCCGCGTGACGACCTCGCGCCGGTGGCGCAGGAAGGCATCGAGCATCTGGCGCAGATTCAAGAGGCGCGGCTGGCCGTCGACCAGCGCCACCATGTTGACGCCGAAGCTGTCCTGCATCTGCGTCAGCGTGTACAGGTTATTGAGCACGATCTCCGCGACTTCGCCGCGTTTCAATTCGATGACCGCGCGCATGCCGGACTTGTCGGATTCGTCGCGGATCTCGGCAATGCCTTCGAGCCGCTTGTCGCGCACCAGTTCGCCGACCTTGATCAGCAGGTTCGCTTTATTTACTTGATACGGCAGTTCGTCGATGACGATGGCCTGGCGGTTGCCCTTCTCCATGTCCTCGATGTGGGCGCGCGCGCGTATCACCACGCGGCCGCGGCCGGTGCGCAGTGCATCCTTCACGCCCGACGTGCCATAGATGATGCCGCGCGTCGGAAAATCCGGCGCCGGCACGATCTTGATCAGGTCTTCAATGGTGATATCGGGATCTTTCAGCAGTGCGTGGCACGCATCGACCACTTCGGAGAGGTTATGCGGCGGAATATTGGTCGCCATGCCCACCGCGATGCCCGACGAGCCGTTGATGAGAAGATTGGGAATCTTCGACGGCATGATCAGCGGCTCGTGTTCGGAGCCGTCGTAATTGGGGCCGAAATCGACGGTTTCCTTGTCGAGGTCCCCGAGCAATTCACTGGCAATGCGCGCCATGCGAATTTCGGTGTAACGCATGGCCGCCGCGTTGTCGCCGTCGACCGAACCAAAGTTGCCCTGGCCGTCGATCAACGGATAGCGCAGCGAAAAATCCTGCGCCATGCGCACGATGGTGTCATAGACCGCGGTGTCGCCGTGAGGATGGTATTTGCCGATCACGTCGCCGACGATACGCGCCGATTTCTTGTACGCGCGGTTCCATTCGTTGGAAAGCTCGTGCATGGCAAACAGCACGCGCCGGTGCACGGGCTTCAAACCGTCCCTCACATCAGGCAGCGCGCGGCCGACGATTACGCTCATCGCGTAATCGAGATAGGAGCGCCGCATTTCTTCTTCAAGGCTTACGGGGATGGTTTCTTTGGCGAATTGGTCCATGCAAACTCAGGTGAAATAAGTGCAGAAAAACGGCTTTTACAGCCGTTCCATAAAGCCGTGAATTCTAGCACGCGGGCACTTCCGCAGTCACCGTTAATGTGAGCGGAAAAAGCTCCATGCGGACGGCATTAAAGCGGCCGCCGGAAGCTTGGAAACGGCGTGCGATTATGTTATGATTTCCGAGTAATTTATCGGCGCGCGGCACGCAGGCTCACGACTACAAGCGAGGAATTTGTACAGGCCTGACAACAGCACCAAAATAAAACGGATCTTCAGTCAAAATAAGCGGCGTGCAAAGCAGGCCAAAACGAAGGAGTTATAACTAATGAACCCGACATTGAAAGCAGCTCTGGCGATTCTTGGCGGCATGACCGCGCTGCTGCCCGCCGCGACGCTGGCGCAAGTCAACGGCAAGAATCAGGGCTACCTGGTTGACCAGGATTTCAAGGTCGTGACGGCGGTAGGAGGCACGGTGTGCGTACGCACCAGCGACTGGACCCCCGCGCGCGCCGCTGCTGCCGAAGCCGGCGCTTTCTGCGATCGCGATCTGGCGCCGAAGAAGCCGGCCGCGGCCGCGCCGGCAGCCGCGCCGAAGCCGGAAACCAAGCCTGAAGGGAAACCTGAGGCGAAACCCGAAGCGAAACCGAAACCCGGCCCCGAAAAACTGCTGCCGCAAAAAATCAATTTCTCGGCCGACGCGCTGTTCGATTTTGATAAGGCCGACCTGCGGCCCGAAGGCAAATCCATGCTGGACGACCTTACGCGCGTGCTGCAGGGCGCGAAATACGAAGTCATCCTCGCGATCGGCCACGCCGACCGCATCGGCAGCGCCAAGTACAACCAGAAACTGTCGGTGCGGCGCGCCGATATCGTCAAGAAATATCTGCTCGAAAAAGGCATAGAACCAAACCGCGTTTACGCTGAAGGCAAGGGCAAAACCCAGCCGCTGACCAAAGCGGCCGACTGCAAAATGAAGAGCCGCAAGGCGCTGATCGCCTGCCTGCAGCCGGATCGCCGCGTCGACGTTGAAGTCACGGGAACGAAATAAGCGGGGGCTTTTTCAGGGGACGGCGTTGCTGTTGCGCCGGCGCAACGAAATTTTGTGCAATTGTGGTATGATTTGGGCATAATTTGCCTAATCAGGCGGCCTGTGATATTAGTTACGGGTGTTGTTGATTCGGTAGCTTAGTTTGACAGGCAAACTGGGTAATCCAAGGTTCGTTTTAAACTGTCTCAGGAGGAACAAAAATCATGATTTCAGCTTTTCGCAAAACTCTCGCCGGACTCGCCGTTGTAGCAGCGTGCATGCCTGCTGCTTACGCGCAAGTCAATGGCACGAACCAAGGTTATCTGGTCGACCAGAATTTCAACGTCGTGAACGCAGTAGGCGGCACGGTTTGCGTGCGCACCAGCGACTGGACGCCGGCGCGCGCTGCAGCAGCCGCGGCTTGCAAACAGTGCACTCCTGACCTGTGCGCGGCACCGGCGCCGAAGCCCGCGGCCGCAGCCAAGCCGGAAGCCAAGCCGGAAGCGAAACCCGCCGCCAAACCGGCGCCGAAACCCGAACCGCGTAACGTCGAACTGAAAATCGAGTTGCAAGGCATCGAGTTCAAAAAGACCGAGATGACTGCCGACAACAAGAAGGAACTCGACGAGTTCATGACCAAGGAAGTGAAACCGCTGACCACCATCGGCGCGGTCATCATTACCGGCCATACCGATCGTATCGGCAGCGACAAATTCAACAAGACCCTGTCTGAGAAACGCGCACTCGGCGTCAAAGACTACGTGGTCGGCAAAGGCATCGACCAGAAGCTGATTTTCTGGGAAGGCAAAGGCGCGAAACAGCCGATCCCGGTCACCAAGTTCTGCGACAACAAGATGAAGCGCAAACAGTTGATCGAGTGCCTGGCGCCTAACCGCCGCGTAACGGTCGAAGTCGTCGGCACGATACTGCCGCCGCCGCCGAAACCGGCCGCCAAGCCGTAAGCGTAACCCTGCTTAAGAAAAGCCCTGCTTCGGCAGGGCTTTTTTTTGTATGCTACTCACATGAATCCGCTCGCCGAGCCTGTCGACACCGTCATTGAGGCGCGCTGGGTCATCCCGGTCGAGCCCGCGCGCGATGTTCTCGCCGACCATTCCGTAGTCATTTCCGGCGACCGCATCACCGCCATCCTGCCAACTGTCGAGGCCCGCGCCAAATACCAGGCGCGCCAGCGGTTCGAGTTGGCCGGGCATGCGCTGATACCCGGATTAATCAACCTCCATACGCACGCCGCCATGACGCTGATGCGCGGGCTCGCCGACGACCTCACGCTGATGGACTGGCTCAATCAGCACATCTGGCCGGCCGAGATGAAGCATGTGTCGGAACAATTCGTCTACGACGGCACGCGGCTCGCCTGCGCGGAAATGCTGCGCGGCGGCGTGACCTGCTTCAACGACATGTATTTCTTCCCGCAGGCGGCCGCGCG